>CEQQ01027774.1_pt1 | contig 14639 bp, 17 predicted proteins | sample 531041 | NCBI WGS metagenome assembly CEQQ01 (sample SAMEA2621222, study PRJEB7988) | marine metagenome | biome: marine biome (ENVO:00000447); feature: deep chlorophyll maximum layer (ENVO:xxxxxxxx); material: "saline water (ENVO:00002010), including plankton (ENVO:xxxxxxxx)" | depth 150 m | reverse complement strand
TACTGTCTTCGGCAAGCAAGAGATGCCTAAAAGCTGGAGGAAGGTGCTCGTTTTGTGGCTCGGCAACTAATATTTGGTCGTGCAAACTCTATGTGACGACCTAGTAGCTGAGACCGACGCGCTAACCGACATAGTCAAAGAGTTCAGTGATGAACAGTGGCTTCAACCGACCGTGGCAGAAGGTTGGGACACCCTCGAAACAATCTTGCACCTCGGTGCTACCGATCTGGCTTGTTACATGGCGGTTGATGATCCCGTTGCATTTGGCTCTCTCCGCGAAAGCCTGGCTAAAGGAGAAATTTCTGTCCACGATGCTCCGGGAATTGAAGTCAGGGAAAAGTCTGGCCCCAAGCTTTGGGAATGGTTCATCGAAGGCCGAACTCAAATGGTTGAAGCACTCAGAAAATTAGACCCCAAGCAGCGGATTGTTTGGCTGGGCCCAGAAATCGGAGCTTTGTCCTTGGCGACAAGCCGGTTATTGGAGACATGGACCCATTCCCATGACATCGCTGACACTTTTGGACGTAGCTACCCTCAAACAGATCGACTACGACACATAGCTCATATTGGTTTCGTAACGCGAGCATTTAGCTATGTGAATAGGGGGCTAGCTGCTCCTTCCGAACCAGTTCGAGTCGAATTGGATGCTCCGAGTGGAGAAACATGGGTCTGGGGGCCCGAAGAATCGGCAAATAGTGTTACTGGAAGTGCTTACGAGTTTTGCAAGGTAGTGACTCGACGAACGCCGGTTGCGGACTCTCGCCTTGAAATCCAAGGTGAACTTGCTTGGCAATGGATGGAGATCGCACAACCTTGGATTGAGCCACCAAGGATAAGTGATCAGGCTTAAATGAAGTCTGACTCAGCGGGAATCTACGAGCAGGGTTGCGCAAATGGAGCCGCGATAAAAGAGTTTCATTAGACTTCGATACGTGAGTGACGCCCTTTCTGGTAAAGACCTTCGGAGGTTGGCAGACTTCGTTGATACGTCAAGTTTTGGTGTCCGTCGTAGGCTCCCTGACGAAGAGATCAGAAGAATCGCGAGACATTTAGCGATCAGTCAAGATGAGTTGCGCTCACTATTGGCAGAGCGTGCAGATGAGGCGGAAGATCCGATTGATGAGCTCAATGCAATCGAGTCAAGGATAGAAAAAATCTCGGAGGAGCTAGATCTTCTTTCCAGGGCCTTTCCGGAGTAGCTGAAGTGATGAGCTGCGCGACCCGGAACTTCGTTGGTCTATTCGTTGCTGAACTCAAAAAGTGTTTGTTACCTCTGCGAACTGGTGAGCCGTGTGGGGGAAGCCAGCGACAGCTTTGACGATTCGACCCGAATATCCAGATGTTGCGATCCCTAAGTGAGCTGTCGCTATATGCGAGGGATCAGCCATTCCTGGCGGAACAGAGCCATCAAAGACTCGAGTCATCGGAGTTGCGACACCGCCAGGGCACACTGCATTAATCATTATGTTCTTGCGCCTCAAAGAGGTCGTGGATGCCCTGACTAGGCCAACGGCAGCCCATTTAGTCATGCTGTAAACGGGGTCAGGTGACCAAGGTATGAGACCAGCGATGCTCGCCGTAACCGTAATTGAGCCACCGCCGAGACGATCAAAGACTGGTACAAGTGCATGCAGGCCGAACGCCACCCCGTCCACATTGACGCCACGCGCTCTTTCGTAAAGATCTAAATCCCATTCGCCTGGATCGTCGGGCGTTCGTTCGAAGTCAATTGGGTCTCTGAACTCCACCCCTGCATTCAGAATTGCAATATCGAGTTGATCGATAGCTTCCACGGCAGATTTCCAAGATTCGCGCGACGTCACATCGAGTTCGATATAAAGGCCATTAATCTCGTCTGCTAACGCCTGCCCCGCTCCGCCTGGAAGGTCAGAGACGAGAACTTTGGCTCCATCGCTGGCAGCTAATCGCGCTGTGGCGGCGCCAATACCTGAGGCAGCGCCTGTGATCAGGACAACTTTGTCTTCTAGCTTCCACGTTTGTTGATCTGGTAATTCGAGAAGAGGTGTATTGGGAGAACCGGTCATAGAGCGATCATAAGCGCATTTTGGATTGAGTGAATCCGATTAATCGTGGGGCCGAAGGGAACGGACTATCTCCCCAGTCAAAGATTTCTGTTCAAGTAAGGCGCTCGCAACTGCGTCGAGCCATACTCGATTTTCCTCCAATGATGACCGAACTTCATCTTCCCAGAGTTCTCTGACTCTAGATACAACGCGACCTAGATCTTCAATTTCCATCCCAAGATCGATGTCGTAGTAGATCTCGCTGGTTAAGCGTTCGTCAAAAAATCTCCCGGCTACACCAAAAACGTTGCGTGTAATCACACTGATCATGTTCAAGTCGGTTGTGAGCCAGGCAAGGTCAAAGGACCCGGTCGCTAAATCTTGTGACACGGCACCTGCTAGATACGCCTTGGTCCGGCGGATAACCCAATCTTTGATCTCCTCAAATTCAGGGTCTCCCGAAGAGTACTGGCGAAATTGGAGTTGATTAAAAACCGGGTCCGGCATCGCTGGCCAACGACACACGCCGAGATTTTGATCCGTCCACCGTATGGTGACCGCTAGACACTCGAAGCCAACCAATTCGCCAACTACTGCGTGACCCGCGACGTGTAGCGCAGAAGTTTCGTCACTAAACATTGTCCAACAATAGATCTCAGCGGCGAAGTGGATTGAGTATTGTCACATCACCTACTAAACGTTTGCTAAGTTATTTACATGTTGGAGTTCCTTACACCAGATCTAGCTAGCGGCGAGCCCACTCGTCGCAAGAGCAAAGCCGTTCCTTCTGAGGGGTTTTGGAGTCGGCTAGCCAAGAGGCTGCTATTCCGTTTAGATGTCGGAACAGTCGATCGTCCAGCGACTCTTTACCTCTCTTCCGTTGACCTAGTGCCTATGGGAACTTGGGTTGTGGTCGGCCCAGAAAAGTCTGACTAGCGCAACTTAGGTCGGGCCATAACACCGAGGCTTTGATTTGTTAGTTCGACCCATTTAAACGAGAGTCAAACTTTCCTTTACGTTCAGCCATTTTTGCCCGGATTTCAGCGGCCTCAGCTTCGCTAATCTCACCAGATTCAACTTTTGCGGCCAGTTTCTTCTGCATATCGGCTATGCGGGCTTCTATCTCAGCTCTGAACGGACGATCACCTTCTTTGGCGCCTCGTTTACGTTCAGCCATTTTTGCCCGGATTTCAGCGGCCTCAGCTTCGCTAATCTCACCAGATTCAACCGATGTCGCTGCAGCAATAGCGGCTGAGCCTCCAGCTAACAACGTTCCAGTGAGAAGTATTGGGGCTACCCATTTAATTTTCATTCGCCGAACCATTTCTCAACTCCCATATATCAGTTTGTGTACGGAGCAAAGTGTTCTGAACCAACATGAATCAAACATAAGAGGATTGTGAGATTTAGATGAGAAAGTTCCGTAAGGCCAAAGCCTCTCTGTCGATCAAATTGTGACACACCTGCACACGAACCACGAATCGAGTCGCAGCACTAGCTAGTTATTTGTTTACGTACTTGGCCAGCGTCGACGAATGCTTCATATTCGACCAACATGCCCTCTTGCAGACGGAAAAAGCTCATAACTCGAGTAGGGAAAACGGCACTGCCACTCTCAGAGAACCCCATCGGATTAACTGGTTCGCCGTCCCAATTCCAAATGCCGAAGGCCGAATTCTCGGTAGCGATAATTTCTTCGACATTGATCGTGACGTCGGGAATGTTGTCGCAGAATCCGCTTGCATGCGCCAGTAGAGCGGAAGGCCCGCGCATGCCAGTTGCGTGATCGATCATTTCGTCGTGAACGAATTCGGGTATCAACTCAAATTTGCGTTCTCCGAGGACATTGCGCAAATAGGTACTCATAACTTGTTCGGACCGTGCAATGTTCATGTTCCCCCCAATTGCAATCAATCGCCACGATCGAACTTTAGCTGGACTGCTAGCTACCGCGGGGAGAAGATGATCAAACGAGCAACGTGAAGACTGCGACGGTAAGACCTAGCGCTCGTCGCCAAGGATTGACACCCCGCAAAAGCTCATCACCCGACCATGCCAGCCACAAAGTTTTGGCCAGAACCACCGCAAGCAGGCTGCTCGGGAGAAGGCGAGTCAAAAGCAGCCCTGCGATAGCAAGGGCCAATAAGAGGTTCGGGCGCTGCGCCACCACCAATTTGCCGGTCTTTCTGTCCTCCAGCCACCAACGAAGCGAGAAGACCGCAACCTTTGTTTTCGTCATAAAACGACCCTATGGGCAAAAGATTTCGAAGGCTGATCTGCTTCGAAAAATATTGAAAGTCAAGCGTCAGCTACCTCGTCAATAACGGCGTCGACCATTCCTTCAGCGCTGAAACTTGGGAGCCATCCCCACTCAGATCTTGCAGCAGCGTCGTCAATGAGAAGTGAAGTTGGGACCGCTCCATCTGGCGGCACAAATTTAATATCCGCTTCAGGAACTCGGAGGCGAACCAGGTCAGCCAATTCTCCGGCTGTTGGAGTTGGTTTGACCCCATCAACTAAATAGTTAACTGATTCAATTGCCTCCATGGGCGCACTTGATAACTCAATTGCTGCTCGGGCCGCATCTTTGTAGTGAAGTATTGCTATACGAGCATCTTCCGGCACCCAAGCTTCGAAGGACTCCCCAAGAGCTGGCTTTTCGATGATCCAGCTTGTGTACTGCGCCACACTCCAAGTCGTAACGCCTGGCCCGACAATTGACGGGTACCGTAGACCCCTGAAATCGAGCCCGTATTTCTGTCGGTAATAGCTACCGAGGTTTTCGCCGAAAACCTTTGTGACTCCGTATACCGAACTTGGCCTTTGGAGTGTGAGATCGCTAATAACTCCGCCGCCCGTGTCTCTGCCATACGTACCTATGGAGCTAGCAAAAATCATTTGCTGCGTTCCGGCTAATCTTGCAGCTTCAATCGTCTCGATGAATCCCAAAGCATTAGCTTTCAGTAAAGCCTGAGGGTCGTCCTCGCCCGGAGCCGTAAGGATTGCGCCGAAATGGAATAATCGTTCTGGAGCTACTTCATTTAAGAGAGAAGATGCTCCTCCCGGGTCGGAAAGATCAAATTGATGCAGATGAACTTTGTCGGAAATGTCGTCGAGGCGCCCTAGATTCCCGGAGCGGTGCGCGACATGTACCTCCTCGTCGTCGTTTACGAGCATGCGAGCTATTTCCGCGCCGATAAATCCGGTTCCGCCGGTAATTAGAGTCCTCATCTCACCACAATGACACGAAGAGCCAAATGGTGCCGGTCAGGAGTAGATTTCCCTTATGTCGCATAATGAAAGCACACCAATCATTTCGGCTCGACGGCAACGAGTCGCTCACAGGTGGAGTCTCAACGACGAAATCGTTCTCGTTCGCTCAGGTGCCATGGTTCCTATCTCCGGCAGCGACATGGAGTACGCCTTCCATCCCCACCCCGACTTTGCGTACCTGTCAGGCAAGGGAATTCCTGAGGCAGTGTTAGCTTTCGATGCTAAAGACCAGAACTGGGAAATATTTGGGCCGCGATCTTCTGCCGCTGATCAAGTCTGGCACCAGCCAGTAGATCCAATAGGTCTGCCGCTAAGCGAACTTGAAGATTGGCTCGCCGAGCGGCAAGGGAGACAAGTCCTTGAAGTGACTAGTCGAACCGACCTACAAGCCGCCATTGGTGAAGAGAGAGTCCACAAAGACGAGCTCGAGCTTGCGGCTTTAAGAAGCGCAGCGGAGACCAGCTGGGCCGGATTTGAATGGGTCTACAAAAACGTCACGGCAGGAATGACGGAGCGAGAAATCCAAGTCGGCATGGAAGCGGCGTTTTTCAAGGCTGGAGCAGTCCGTACCGCTTACCCGAGCATTGTGGCGAGTGGACCCAATGCTGCATTTCTCCACTATTTCTACGGTCAAGATGACATTCTTAACCCAGCCACCCGAACGTTGAACAAGGGTGAATTATTGCTCATCGACGCGGGCGGCGAATACGGAGGGTACGCAAGCGATGTAACCAGATCTATGGTCGTGGGCGAAGAGCCAACTGATATCCAGTCTTTCCTATGGCAGGTGGTACTCAGGGCTCAGGAACTGGCAATTGATCGCTGCCGACCGGGGCAGGAGTGGAGAGAAGTCCACCTTGATTCGGCTCGAGTTATCGGTCAAGGCTTAGTGGAGCTCGGCTTATTGCGAGGGAACGTTGAGGATCTAGTCGCCTCGGGGGCCGTTGCACTATTTTATCCCCATGGGCTAGGCCATCTAATTGGGTTGACAGTTCACGATGCAGGCGGTTTTGGCACAAATCGGGAACCCAGCTCTCACCCCCAGTCGATGTACCTGCGCACGGACCGTGTCCTTGAAAGCGGCATGATTACGAGTGTCGAACCGGGCGTCTACTTTATTGACGCGCTTTTGGGCAACCTCGAAAAACGATCGCAATTCGAAGATGAGGTCAACTGGAAAGAAGTTGACCTGCTGCGAGGCTTCGGTGGAATACGAATAGAAGACGATGTGCATGTCACAGACAGCGAACCTGAAGTGCTCAGCGCTTCTATCGCTAAGCCAATGCGCATTGGCTGAGTAGAGTGTCTTTAGCCACAGCCAGAAGGAACTCCTAGATGGCAAAGCAGACCTATGACGTAGTTGTTATCGGCTCAGGAGTAATCGGTTCGTCAATCACATTTGAACTTGGCAAACGTGGGTTCAAGACTCTAACTATCGACAAAAATGGGGGCGCTGGTCTAGGTTCAACCAGTTTTTCTTCCGCAATAGTTCGTTTCACCTACTCAACTTATGCCGGAGTAGCGATGTCATACGAAGGTCTCCGCTATTGGGAAAATTGGTCAGACCATGTCAACCTCAAACCAAAATCAGACTTAGCCCAATTTCATCAGTGTGGGATGGTGAGTCTCAAAGATGGCGGCGGGCACCACGATCGAGTACTTCCGTTCTTCGACGCCATTGGAATTCCCTACGAGCATTGGAGCGAAAAAGACTTCAAAAACCGGTTACCCGAATTAGATCTGCACCGCTTCGGCCCACCCAGTCGCCCCGAAGAAGACCAGTTCTGGGACCAACCCACAGAAATGTTGCCGGGGGGGCTGTTCACGCCTGAGGCAGGCTTTGTTAGCGACCCCCAGTTAGCGGCAGAAAATCTGAGACATGCCGCTTCAGCAATCGGCTGCAATTTTCAATTCAACGCTGAAGTTGTTTCAATAAGCCGAAAGGCCGGACACGTAAACGGAGTAGTTCTTCGAGACGGCACCACAATCGCGACCCCAGTCGTAATTAATGCCGCTGGCCCGCATAGCCGCGCTATTAACCAAATGGCCGGAGCACTCGACGATATGACCATCAACACATCGCCTCTTCGACAAGAAGTGCATCATGTGCCCGCACCTAGGGAACTTGAAGTCGATCAAAGGGGAGTAACCATTGCCGATGATGACAACGGCATTTACGTTAGGCCTGATGTCGGCAAAAATATTTTGGTTGGAAGTACAGAACCAGATTGCGACCCTCTTGTTTGGGTTGACGCCGATCACGAAAGCGAGATCGATCCGGCTCAATGGGAAGCGCAGGTTTTGCGACTCAATCGGCGTATCCCAGCGGTAGGTGTCCCTCATCGCAAGAAAGGGGTAGTCGGTGTATACGACGTTTCAGATGACTGGATTCCCATATATGACCGAACATGTATAAACGGCTTCTACGTTGCGATAGGAACGAGTGGAAATCAGTTTAAGAATGCGGCAGTAGCTGGATTTTGCATGTCAGAGCTAGTCGAAGCAGTCGAAGGTGGTCTCGATCACGATTCCGAGCCGCTCGTTGTTACCGGTCCTCACACGTCGTTACAAATCGATATGGGTAACTTCCGTCGAACTCGCCAAATTAATCCTGATTCTTCAATGTCTGTTCATGGCTGAGCTCTGTAAAAGTTAACGCCATGCAAAAACGGGTTGCTCCAATTCGTCCACCCGAACCTCATTGCCCTCGTATGCCACCGCCCGAAATTGGTAAAGAATTGCACCCGTCGGTGCATGAATAAGGTCCCCCCCGACGGGCAATTGCACCACGGGGCGGTCGCTTTCGGGGATTCTGATGAAACGAGGCGAATCTGGTCGAGATAATTCACGAATAGAAATCCGATGAATCGAAGCAACTTCATCTGGGTTCGCTTCAGGCTCGAGGCCATTGCCGACCCAGAAAACAAAGGGACTGATCACGTACCCAGACCGAGTCGGATAGTCATCTAAACGACCCAAAAGATTGTCCGGCGTCAACTCCAAGCCGACTTCTTCACTTACCTCCCGTATGGCGGCCTCCAGAGCTGACTCATTTCCGTCCACTCGGCCACCGGGTAGCGCCCACTGACCTGGATGGTCCTTCAGCTTGGATGTCCTGCGAGTCAGGAGGACCGCAGCGCCTCCAGCGGTGCCTTCAACGGTGCCCGAAAGGTCGGAGTCAGATGGCACCCCGGGAATCCCTGCCAATAAACGCTTCCGTTCCTCGGGAGTCGCTGTGTCTGTCAACGGGTCATGCCCATGAGCTGCCGCATCGCTATTGAGGACGATCACCGAAACCGAAGCTCGGATTAATTCACTGTCGTCGCTTTCTCGCAAACGATGCTTCCCTAAATTGCTAGAGAGGCGAAGTCTCAAGTCGGCGTCAAATTGAACGTCCTTACTCATGTGACCTTCCATTCTCTTCGCTGCATAGACCGGGCAGCCTTCAGGGTAGATGCGAAAAGAGACTCCCTGCATCGCGAGATTGGTATTACGGGTCTAAAGGCAATACCGAGAGCGGGTTCGATCAAAGCCTAAAAGTCGCAAAAAATGAGCGAACGCACATCTACTCGCAGCCCAGCGTTTCCGTAAAACGACAAAAGGCCGCCTCCCTAGTTAGGCAGCCTTCTGTCTAGCTGGGACCGACTTCGCCTGCACCTGCGCACTCGAGGGGGTCGGCATGCTAGGTCCAGGACAAACCAGTCCCTTCCACCGATCGCCTTTGACCAGCAACGAAATTATTATTGACATTCATTTCAGGCGTGTACGAGAACTATGAACGATTTGTAAATTCGCCGGATCCCGCGAGTGCGAAGTGCTGGACAACGAATTACCTGGAAACCACATCACTCGATTTAGCTCGCTACGATTCATGTAAGCCTTATCGCAAAGGACATCTGAGGATATGAAAGTCGATCAGCTTGAAGGTGTCACGTTTGGTTCGGTAGTGACCGATGTGAGCCTAGAGAGCCTTAGCGCTTCGGAATGGAACGAACTTTACGAATTGTGGATCGACCGAGCTTTGCTTATTTTCCCCCAAGCGCATCTAACGGCAGAGGGACAGGATGACTTCGCTCAACGATTCGGAACACTTGAGTTCTCTCGCGCCCCAATTTCCAATATTGGTAAAGACGGCAAAGTGCACTACGAAAATAGTGACGAAGTCGTCAAGTCGCTTCGCGGTAACGAAGGCTGGCACCACGACAGCACCTACATGCCTCTGCAGGCCAAGGGCGCTGTTTTTAGCGCGGAAATAATTCCATCCAGTGGAGCTGCCACAGGGTGGGCTGATATGCGGGCTGCATATGAGGACCTAGACGATGAGGCGCGAGCGCATGTTTCTACCCTGCGCGCGTATCACTCTCTTTATTACAGCCAAGGCAGATCTGGCTATCTCCCCGATAAAAAAAACGATGACGGAACCTATGGCTTGTACGGATATCACAATATGGAAGTATCTCTGCGCCCCTTAGTAAAGGTTCACCCCGTTACTGGCAAGCCCAACCTGATAATCGGTCGTCACGCTCATGACATAGTCGGGATGGAAAAAGACCACTCACAAAAATTTCTCGACGAACTTAACGACTGGGCATGTCAACCTCCACGCACCTATCATCACGATTGGGAAGTAGGAGACGCCGTTGTGTGGGATAACAGACGACTACAGCATCGAGGGACACCATTCGACATGACAGAGCCACGCCGAATGTGGCATACGCGCATAGCGGGTGACCCCTCAAGCGAGTTGGCAATAAATCATCAAATCGACGCTATTCCGTCAGATAATGTTGAGAGACACCCAACGGGCACATGGGCTTGTTAGACCAGATCCGTGCTGACCTCACGGATGCGATGAAAGCGAAAGATAAAACTGTCGTCTCGACGCTTCGCTCGATAGTCGCTGCTGTACAAGAGGCAGAAGTAGCAGGCTCGTCCGCAGCGAAGCTAGATGACACGCAAGTCGAAAAGATCATCGCCAGTCAGGCCAAACGTCGCATCGAAGCAGCAGAAGCTTTCGCAGGCGGGGGAAGAGAAGAAAAAGCAGCGGATGAACGAGCTGAACTTGAGATTCTTGAGCGTTACCTCCCCGAACAACTGAGTGAAGATGAGCTGAAGGCGCTGGTAATCGGTGCGCTTGCTGAGGGAGGCTTCACGACTATGGCAGATATGGGACAAGCCATGAAAGCAGTAAACATCGTTGTAGCTGGTCGCGCTGAGGGGCGCGTAGTCGCTGACCTTGTGAAGTCTCAACTCTCGTGAACGCTGCTAAACGGCAAATAGCTCTCGTAGGGTTTTTACAAGCTCAGAACTGCACAACCATTCCGGCAGCTTGGCGCCACCCCGACGCTAGACATGACGTGACCAGCGTTGGCTTCTATCAGCACATAGCAAAGGTCCTTGAACGAGGATTATTCGATCTTGGATTCTTCGACGATCGCTTAGCGATGCCCGACATGTTCGGCGGTGATCACAAACACACAGTTGAGAATGGAATCCGTTGCGTAAAGCTTGACGCTGTTACGGTGCTGACAACCATGGGAATGGCAACCACAAAATTGGGACTTGGCGCCACATACTCAACAACTTATTTCCCGCCATTTCACATAGCGCGCGTATTCTCCACCCTGGATCACATGACTGGTGGCCGGGCAGCATGGAACGTGGTTACTTCAGTAAACGACAATGAAGCAAAAAACATGGGCCTTTCCCAGGCGCCCGATCATGACACCCGCTACGACCAAGCAGATGAGTTTATGGAGATCGTCCACGGCCACTGGGACACTTGGGAAGAAGATGCGATAGTCGCTGATCGAGACTCAGGGCTTTACGCCCACGGAGACAAGGTCCATCGGCTAGACCACGAGGGAAGTCACTACCGTTCGAGAGGCCCCTTCACAGTACCTAGGACGCCCCAAGGGCACCCTGTTGTTATTCAAGCCGGACAAAGCGGCCGAGGTATCGAATTCGCCGCTCGTTGGGGGGAACTTCTGTTCATGGCTAATCCCGATATTGGCCGTGCGAAAGAAAACTACGTCAAGGTTAAAGAAGTAATTGGAGCTGCTGGACGTGACCCCGAGCAGGTCAAGATTGCTAATCTCACCTTTCCTGTAGTCGGGCGAACTATGGCGGAGGCGGAAGATAGAAGGGCAGCTTACGACGAGCTTCCTAATCTGATTGATGATCTTTCCCTGCTCTCCGAAGGTTTGAATTTTGATTTCTCTGATAAGGCGCTTGACGAACCTCTTTCAGCTGAAGATGTGGAAGCAATGACCGGCATCCAAGGCATCCGCAACCAAGTGATAGAGGTCACAGGCAAACAAACCCCCACACTGCGCGATTTCGTTGAAGTATCAGGGAGAGGGCGACTTGCTCACCCCGTTGTCGGGGGACCTGTAGAGTTGGCGGACTATTTCGAAGAGTGGTTCACAACCCCTGCGTGTGATGGGTTCGTTATTGCTGGAACTCACATGCCAGGAGCATTTGAAGATTTCGTTGACCTCGTCGTTCCCGAATTGCAGCGCAGAGGTTTGTTCAGAACCGAATATTCAGGAAACACGCTGCGTGACCACCTTGGCCTTTCTCAACCCCAGCTAGGCAGTTGGAAACGGTAAATCAACAATCGCATTCGAGAAAAGCATCGACTATCTCCGAGCCTTGAGCGAGCCAAAGGTTCGGAAGCTTTGTTACCTCAGATAAAGCCCGCTCCAGAGTGGAGATTCGAAAAGGTTGACCGGATAGCCACGGACGCAGAGTCAGCATCAGATGGCGACCGGAGTTCTCTCCATCCCTATGAAGCTGCGTTGCTGCCGAAACGATTGTTTGCTCCCAACTCTGCAAGCTGGTTCGGCGGTGCCACAAAGCAAACTCGTCATCGGCCTCAAGGAATAACGGTAGCGAAACAAGGTTTCCGGAGGGAACCGTCATCTGATAAGGCTGCTCGTCATTCGGCCAGTCGCACAAATACTTGAGACCGGCAGCTGCCACCAGTGCTGGAGTTCGATCGGACTCGACGCCTTCTGGAGACAGCCAACCAACTGGACGTACACCCGATGCTTGCTCGACAGCGTCTAATGACTCTTCAATCACTTCACTCTCAGTTGTTGCATTTATTTTCGAAGTAATCAGTCTGCTTGCAGCGATGCCGTGTCCGATGAGTTCACACCTACGCTCGAGTAAATAGTCAACAAGCCACGGGTAGTTCAATGCTGTAAGAGAGTCGATGGCGACCGTAGCTGGAATTGCGTAACGCTCCAATAGGTCCAGCAGACGAAAAACGCCTACCCGATGACCATATTCTCTATGTGTTAGCTGCAGATAGTCAGGCGAGGGCAACTTTATTAGCCCCCCACTAGGATTTCGAAGACTGTAGGCAGCCTCTGGGGGTTGCCATTCGTAATGCTCCAGCAGAATGAGCGCCCCCAAGGCGAGCGCCTTTCCGTCTGGCCAACGAAGCGAAGGCCGCTCCGGAATTGGCGAGTAATGATAATGAGGGTGATCCATACCGTAGGAACGCTCAGCTGGCATCAGCTACACCTTTGATACTTTGTGCATGTTGAACGAAATCCTCGTAGTGGTTCTCGATGAAGTGGTCAGCGATTTCACAAGCCGTGGCCTGCCAAACCAGTTTGTGGCCGAGCAGATAATCCAAGATCTCCTCTAAGCCGGCAATCCGGTGGGGCATACCCATTAAGTAAGGGTGTAAGGCGAGGGCCATTACGCGACCCGACTCAGCACCTTCGGCATACAACGTATCGAACTGTGCCTTTACCATTGCTACAAAGTCAGCGGTGTCATGGTGCTGAAGAAACACTGGCACATCGTTTAATTCGATGCTGTAAGGCACCGAAATTAATTGACCTTGCTTGACGTTGATTGGAATTGGTTGATCGTCATGCAGCCAGTCCGCGTGGTACGTCAGTCCTGCCTCCGCCATAAGGTCAGGCGTTCGGACTGTGTTTGAAACAGCGGGCCCCAACATTCCGCGCAGCCGTTGGCCGGTATGTCGCTGAAGAGTTTCGATGCAGTCCGAATAAAATGCACGCTCCTCATCTTCTGTCAACGCGGAGAGATAGCGAGTGTTGTAGATCCCGTGACTCATGATTTCCCACCCGCGATCTGCCATTGCTTTACCGATGTCGGGGTAGTGCTCAAAGACTGCAAGATTTGTTGATGCCGTGCACCTGACCTGATGTTGATCTAGCGCTTCAAGCATGCGCCAGAAACCGACTCTGTTCCCGTAGTCACGGTGAGCGTAGCCCTGCACGTCTGGGTGAGGTGACCGTGGCCAAGGATTGCGTTGCGGATCCCTCGGAGGCAAATACTCGTAGTGTTCAACATTGGGAGCTATCCACAGTGCGACCCTCGCGTTGCCTGGCCAAGTAATTCGAGGCCGATCGACCATAGGTAAATAGTCGACTCGATGCGGTGGTAAAGACATATTAAGCACCGTAGTCAGAAAGACTGCCAAAGGGGGGCTATCGTCATGGAACGGTCTGCGATTGAATTGGGGGAAATTGGTGCTCGATCATTACCGTGTCTTGGATTTAACGGATGAACGTGGTCATTTGGCAGGATTTATTCTTGCTCAAATGGGAGCAGAGGTTATTGCAATTGAGCCTCCCTCGGGGTCCACAGCCAGGAGAATCGGGCCATTTGCGAACGACATTGACGACGGAGAGCATTCACTGACCTTTTGGTCTTACAACCGCGGCAAAAAGAGCGTGATCTTAGATCTTGAGACTGCAAACGGCAGGGAAAAACTAACGGAGTTGATACGCGGTGCGGACATTATGTTCGAATCCTTTGACCCGGGTGTCATGGAATCCATGGGCCTAGGCAAAAAAGAAGTTGAGGAGCTTAATCCCAAGTTAATCAACGTCTCCATCACAGCGTTTGGAAGCAATGGCCCTAAAGCCAACTGGCTATACAGCGATTTAACTATTCAAGCTTCCGCAGGCAACATGGTTCTTACAGGCGACGAAGACAGGTCGCCGTTACGAGCCGGAGGCACCCTGCCGCAGGCCTTTGGTAACGCAGCGTCGGAAGCAGCGGGGGCTGCTTTAATAGCTCTTTTTGAGCGGCAGACCACCTCTGGCTTAGGGCAGCACATCGACGTATCTGCGCAACATTCAATGAATCAATGTACACAATCGATGTCACTCGCAACGCCCCTAGGTGGGTCAGTTCCCACCCGCATAGCGGGAGGCGCATTATTGGAAGGGATTCGCATTCAATTGATGTGGCCTTGCCAAGATGGATACGCATCGGTTTCGTTCTTGTTTGGTAATGCATTCGGGCCTTTCACACAGAACTTAATGAACTGGCTTTTTGAAGAAGGCTTCT
>CEQQ01085502.1_pt1 | contig 14782 bp, 19 predicted proteins | sample 531041 | NCBI WGS metagenome assembly CEQQ01 (sample SAMEA2621222, study PRJEB7988) | marine metagenome | biome: marine biome (ENVO:00000447); feature: deep chlorophyll maximum layer (ENVO:xxxxxxxx); material: "saline water (ENVO:00002010), including plankton (ENVO:xxxxxxxx)" | depth 150 m | reverse complement strand
TACTCCAGCAGCTCCAGTTGCAGCTGCAATACGTATGCAAGCACCTAAATTCCCATAGTTATAGGGATTTTCCAATAACACAATGTGGCCAGGTGTCTTTAATACATCAGGGACCTTGTAATCAGGGCGTACTGCCACGCCATAAACACCCGTCCAATGAGAACGAGTTTTTCTTAATTTATCAACTATATTGGGCTTAATTATTTTGCATCGTCCCAAAAATTGACTATCTAGGTCAGGAGCATAATCACGAATAAGGTCCTTGAGTTTTGAAGGATATGCACAAGCGATAAGCTCAATCTGCGCATCAAATCGCAACGCATGTTTTACAGAGTGAAAGCCATCCAAAAATACTAATTCATCGCGTTGAAGTGCATTAATTAGCAGATTATGGTCGTCTGTTGTTATGGGATTCATAAAAGAAGAATTATTAAATTTGGAGGCGACGGGCAGAATCGAACTGCCGAATAGGAGTTTTGCAGACTCCCGCCTTAACCACTTGGCTACGTCGCCTTACAAACACGTAGGTTACTGAGATGTCATTAGAGTCGTCAAATCATTCTACAGTTCTAGTAATTCACTAACGTCATATTCAACTGATAAATCAACTAATTTCCCCCACGTTGAATCCTCAACAAATATTCCATCCTGTAATCTTTTTTGAGTATTACGATGCTCTATTTCACCCGGGTATAAGATCTCTTCAAAGCCGGCAGCCATTTTTGAAGCTTTCAAATAACCTGCGAGATCGGTCACTTGTTGCTTGAATTCCTCAATAGGCCTGAACGCAGATACATTGAAAACCGCCATAAAACACCCATCGTTATGAAAACCTCGCGGGTCATGACCGAACCCAAGACCAGTCAATATTCCTGACAAAATCTCTACAATTACGGATAAACCGTATCCTTTATAACCCTCAGACCCACCTAAAGGCAGGAGTGCGCCACCTTTTTCTCGCAACACCGATGGATCTGTAGCAGGGTTTCCTTCACTATCTACTACCCAACCTTCAGGTATATCAACTCCTCGTGCTTTTGCAAGCTCTACCTTCCCCGCAGCAACTGCGCTTGTTGCCATATCGATAAATAACGGACCATCTAAATTACTGGGCACTGCCACACATATAGGATTTGTACCCAATCTGGGTTCTCTTCCACCAAAAGGTGCGACGGCTTTGGCAGTTCTCCCAGAATCCGCAGTCATTAGTCCAATTAGCCCCTCCTTAGCGGCCATTAAGGGATAATCAGCTACTCTACCAACATGACTTTGCCTGTACACTGTTGCAGCAGCAGCCCCTTGTGTCTTCGCCTTTTCTATAGTCATCCGCATAACATGTTCGGAGACTACATAACCGAAGCCCCAGTGACCATCCGCAACAGTGGTAGAGGGAGTTTCTTGGACAATATCAAAAGGAGCCCCTGGGATAATATGACCGCGCTTTACCCTATCTATGTAAGTAGGTATTTGAATAATCCCATGCGAGTCGTGGCCTGCTAAGTTAGCACCAATAACATGCCGTGCAATAATTTCAGATTCATCTGAGCTTGCTCCTGCGCATTGCAATAATTTATCTGTAATCTCTAAGAGACGCTTGTGTCCCACAATAGGCATTGTTTCACCATGTTTATCTTTTAGTAGGGTTAAAATTGGAAGCCCCATTTGCCTTGCATGGAGCGTTGTCAGTAATGGTGCGCAGGAAGAGACTCGAACTCTTACGGGATTGCTCCCACTGCCCCCTCAAGACAGCGTGTCTACCATTCCACCACCTGCGCGGGATATGAATTGTAGAACGCAAACGCAGCTCTGCCAACAGGTATAGCTTTAATATCATTAATTACTATAAAAACACCAGTGTAAAAAAGAGCATATACTCGTACAAAAATTACAAAAGGAGCACAGATGGGAACTTCGAGGATGTACGCTGATGTTAACGGCGACACGACTTGGCAACCGATTAATTTAGATGATCACCCAGAATGGGTAGATGGATTTGAAGCTAAAGATATCAAATTTGGAATTAGACAGCCTGATATTGAGCAAGATTGGCATCCTGCACCAAAACGTCAGTTCGTAATTATTTTATCAGGGGCTCTTCAAATCACTTATCCGGATGGTTCTAAAAAAGTCTTCGGATCGGGAGAAGCACGTCTTATGGACAATATTACAGGCAAGGGCCATAAAACAATTGCTGTCGGTGGAGTTCCTTGCATAACGGCAACTGTAGTACTGAACGATCAGGAGCCCCGTATCGGAGCTATTTAAGTGAGCGATCGGTGCTTTCGAGAAGCTAAGTAAGCAACTCTCTTTGCCAATCCATCAAAGACAATCCTGTGGATTGGCAAAAGGGCATACCAGTAAATAATTCCAAAGGATCCCTTGGGAGCAAAATAAGACTGCTGTACAAGAGTATTAGTTTCGCCGTTTGCGATCACTCTGAATTCCAACCATGCGTTACCAGGTACTTTCATTTCTGCCCGGAGCAAAAGCCGTGAATTTCTTTCAATACTTTGTACACGCCAAAAATCTACTGCATCACCAACTGAAAGCATTCCATCCGGCCGACCTTTGCGCAATCCTATACCACCGAATATACGGTCTATAAATCCTCTTAATCTCCAGCCCCAATTAAGGTACCAACCGCTAGAACCGCCTAAAGAGCAGAATGCTTGAAAAATTTCCTCTACAGTAGCATTCACTTCTACTTTTCGTGTTTCAACAATCATGCCTCGCTGAACAGATTTGCTAAATTTGGATCGCGCTAATGGATTGTAATTGAGTTTATCGGGGTTTAAATCTTGCAAAGCAATTCGAACCGAATCTCGGTACCCTAACGGGTTAATTCTGGGGAAAATCTGTTGGCTGTCCTTACTTCTTAAAACTACTTCACTTCTTAAACCTTCGACTAGAGGTCGAGCAAAGCTGGCTTTCAATGGAGTGACCCAGTGTACCCAATACGACGATAGCCTAGGTGTTAAAACAGGGACTCGAATCATCGCACGTTTCAATCCCCGTTCTTTCGCATAACCTGTCATCATTTCTCCGTAGCTAAGTACCTCTGATCCTCCTATTTCAATTACTTGATGGCCTTGTTGCGAAATATTCAAACTACTAACTAAATATTCCAATGCGTCGCCTAAGCCAATTGGTTGAACTTGTGTGAACACCCATCTCGGGCAAATCATTATTGGCACTCTTTCAGTCAGGTAACGCACCATCTCGAATGGCAAGCTACCAGCTCCTACTACAGGACCTGCCCTCAATTCTATGACATCAGCGCTAAATTTCGCTAAAGCCTTCCCTGTTGCATGGCGAGATTTCAAGTGTGATGTGAGAAGGGAATCGGGATTTCCCAATGCGCCTAGGAAAATTATACAAACTGAATTGGACGCGGCCGACTGGCCAAAAGACTCCGCTGCCTTTATGTCGTCGTGATGAAAAGAATTGCTTGAACCACGCATACTATGAATCAAATAATATGCGACTTCCACCTCATTAAGAGCAGCGTCTACAGCATCTTTATTGCGAGCGTCCCCCACAAATATTTTTATTTTTGATACCCATTCAAAAAATTCCAATTGTTGGGGATCACGAACCAGTACTGAAACATCGTGTCCATCGTCTAATAATTGAGGTACTAAGTTGCTCCCAATATAACCAGTCACACCCGTCACTAGAATCCTCATCGATTGTTTCCTCTAGTAGTTTTGTATACCGATAGCGCTCGATCGCGGGCTGCATTTAAATCTACAATTGGAGAAGGGTAGTTCTCTGAATCAGAATTTTTTCTATTTTGTTCATTAAGCAACCAGGGTTCATGAATATTTTGAGATTGGATAGATGCAAGCTCAGGCACCCAACGTCTCACGTATTCTCCATGGGGATCGTATTTCTTCGCCTGAAGTACCGGATTGAAAATTCTGAAATAAGGAGCAGAGCCAACGCCTACTCCAGCAACCCATTGCCACCCTCCTGAATTTGCAAAAGGATCTCCATCAATTAATTTTTTCATAAACCAATCGGATCCCCAGCGCCAATCGATAAGTAATTGCTTGGTGAGGAATGACGCAGTTACCATTCTTGCCCTATTAGAAATCCAGCCCTCGCTGCACAATTGGCGCATAATTGCATCAATAATTGGTATTCCCGTCTGGCCGGCGCACCACTTTTCATACTGCTCAGTATCGTATCTCCACGGAAAATATTCTGACGAATCTGATCTTTCTATTTTTTTTGAACTAAGAAAGTGATGGGTTTTGCTAATATAAAAATCTCGCCAAGCTAATTCAGAAATCCACGAAGTGGCACCTGTAAAAGTACTGGCATCTGTACGCAGAATTTCAGTAGCCTTTTTCGCCATTAGCCTTGGAGAAATTAGACCAAATCTCAAATAAGGGGACATTTGAGAAGTCGCAGTCATATCTAATCTATCTTTATATGAATTGTAATTAGATAACATCGAACCCGATTCAGCATTGGAAAAAAATAACGAAAGTCGTCGATTCGCTTCTATTTCAGACGCAGGAAAATTTTTGTTCAATCGAGTTGGAAAGCTACCAAGCAGTGAACTCTCACCAGAATTTGTAAATCTTCCTATATTCAATGATTCGTCAGCCTTAGTGATTTCAATCAGTGCTTTGGGCATCCATGCACGATAGTATGGAGAAAATATTTTGTAAGAGTTACCATTCCCAGCTAGTACTTCATCAGGGTTAGTGATAGACAATCCAGGAGTCATAGTTAGTGGGAGTATTTTCGCAACTTCAGCATCTCGTGATCTTGAGTAAGAGCCTGGATCGTATTGAGCAAGTACTTCATCCGCTCCTGAGCTAGCTAAAATTCTAGGTAAAAGCTCAATGGGGTTCCCGTAATGTACGGATAATTGACCTCCGCAGCTCTCAATACTATTGCTCAATGAGCGTAATGAATTAAGCATAAAATCTAATCTGGGGTTATCTTCAGGATAATTATTAAGTATTTTTGGATCGAGCACGAAAACAGGATGAACAACTAATCCTTTTTTCTTTGCAAGTAGCAACGCTGGATTGTCAGTCAATCTCATATCACGCCGGATCCACCAAATTGCTTTAGAGGTAGATCTATTCATTCTTATTACTGAAAAATGTATTGATTTTTTTTCGGTTCGCTGCAAACAAGCGGTAAAAAGGTATCAAGCACAAATATAAAGGCCACACTGACATAATACGTGCACTCAATCCAATCAAGCCTTTAGTTTGCCCTATTGCAATGAGCACAGCCCTAGTGCCTACAATTTCTTTCCCTCCTGTGTCTATAAACCCAAGTCCATTAGAGAATCTGGCGTTTTCGCCCGATCCTTCAAACTCCAATTGCCCATGCTCATCTCTTGATTCAAGCCAATCTTTGAAATTACTGCATATACGGCAATCGTCGTCGTAAATTACTTTAGATTTACTAAATCCCATGCTATATCTTTACTAATTCACGAACATTCAGGCATTTTTCTAGCCCCGCTGCAGCTTTATCTCCAGTCCGATTAAAAATTAGCTGCATTAGAGGTGAAAGTAATTTCCAAAAACCAGAAAAATTCAACTCTGCTTGGTATTGGACAACAGTACCCCCATTATTTTCCCGAAATTTCATAACATCACGTGCTACAAAATTAGGTGCTAAAGCCATGAGCTCAATCTCACGAGAAGCAACAAGTTTTACAATTTCATACCGCAAAGGAACTTTGCTGACTCCAAATTTCGCAATGACTTCGTAAGAGGATCCTATTTCGGCAGAGGACCCGACAATTTGGTTGGCTTCAATAACGTTTGGATCCCATTGAGTAACACTGCAGAAATTTGATAAGTATTCAAAGACATCTGCAAGATCGTGCTTCGATTGAATCGTCGCTTCGTATTTAACCATTTGATCTCCTCTTCGTAATTTTCGCTATTAGGAATCTCTTCAAGGATTCTGGCAAAAGCCTTATTATTTTTAAAGGCACTGTAAGTTTCCATGGAAAATGGATTTCTTTAGATCCTCCTTCAATTCCTGTAATAATTGCTTTGGTCGAATCAGCTACCGAACCTAAAAACGGCATATAAAAATCGTTTTTCTCTGTTAGTGGCGTGTCAATAAACCCTGGGTTTACCTCAATTACTTCGATCTTCGTATGAACTAGGTCAATTCGAAGTGATTGCAGAAAATACATTACCGCTGCTTTGCTTGATCCATACGCTTCAGCACGCGGAAGAGGGGTATAACCAGAAGCGCTTGAAATACCAACTATAGCACCACTATTCCGCTTCATCATTCCAGGTAAAACAATCGAAACAGCCTTGGCTAATCCCAGGAAGTTGACCCTTACTTGGTAATCAAATTGCTTTGAATCCCATTGAGGTATATCAATCGGCTTCCAACTACCTGCACTATAAATTAGAACATCTATAGGATCCTGTAACTCTGGAAAAAGATCGGGCCATTCTTCATCTGACACATCTAGTTTTAGCGGCTCTATTCCATTCAACCTCAGTCTTTCTAATGCATCGTCGGATCTTCCACTACCAATGACAATTGCTCCTGCTTCAGAAAGCTCTTCAGCAAGACCTAAGCCTATGCCACTAGTGGCCCCAATTATCCAAACTCTTTTACCTCTCCAATACGATTTTTTAGCGTGCCACATGGTCATTATCTCTTTCTTCTTGCTGAGGCTCCAGATAGGGTAGGCCTTTTAGTTTTAATTTCAGTGCCTGCAGATATATAGCGGCTACTGTTCTCCATGGGATAATCGGATGTGTGAACAATGATGCAGCCAAGTTACGGTCATTCAATGGAAAGGCTTTGAGTTCAAGTGAAGCTTGAAAAAGTAAGCCATTTGAATCATATTCATCAAAATTTAGCTTTATGAATTTCTCTTCATCTACGATTGAGAATTCATACCAGCAATCCATTGAGAGAAACGGAGAAACATAAAATTTTTTATCAAATCGAGCTCTTTCTGTTCCATCTGAAACGATGGAATGAAGATCATATAAATGACGCTGACCAATCCGATTATGAACTTCAGCAACTACCGTAGTATCCCGTAGGTCCTCATCTAACCCTATATAGAATGAGACTGGATTAAAAACGTAACCATAAGCGCTAGGTTGTGTAATCAAACGTAAATTATTGGGAGTTTTTCCTTTGCTGCGCATATGCCAATACATTGATTTAGTTAACCCCATATTGTCATGTGAGAAGTGGTCTTTATCATTCACCGCGTACGCATTAAATTTATTTCGACTTAATAAGCGTAACTGATATTGCAGGGTATCTAATTCATCGCAATCGAGATCTAGATATAGGACTTTTTTTCGAAATTCGTTGACAACAGGTCGGTGTCGTTTGTGCCAAAGTACCCCTTTCAATAATTTAGACTTCAATGGACTTGCTCCAATTAATTAAAGAGTTCGCCGCAAATAAGCCTGACTGAAACCCATCCTCGTGAAAACCATGGCCTAAATACGCGCCTGCAAAAAAAGTCGGACTATGGGAAGCATTAAGCGCTTGAATAATAGATTGGGACTTTAGGCTATTTTTTGAGTACATTGGATGAGACTGCTTAAACTCAGATAATACAGCATCATCATTAATCTGATCGCCCATATTCAAAGACACAAAATAATTTCTTGTCGAATCTAGTTTCTGCAATCTGTTCAAGTGGTACGTCACTTGAGAAGTTTCTGGTCTAGAGGCACACTCATCAGTTCTATAATTCCAAGAGCACCAGGCTCTGGGTCTTTTGGGCATCACCGAATCATCAGTATGCAAATATACATTGCTCTCACTATATTTAATTCCGCCCAAAGCTTTAAATTCAAGTTCAGATGGATCAGAAAGCAAGGAAAGGCTCTGGTCCGAATGGGTTGCCAAAATCACTGCATCAAATTGTAGTGGAGCACGTTTCTTAAAACTTAGCGTCACTTGAGACGCATCACGGTTTATGCCTGTAACTGTTGCATTTAAATGGACTCCATATGGAAGGCGAGACACTAATGAATCGACATAATTTTGCGATCCGCCTTTTATTGTTTGCCATACTCGTCGTTCAGTGAAACTGAGCATGCAATGGTTATCCATAAACCCAAAAAGATACTTTGCAGGAAAAGAACCTACTTTAGCCGCTGGAGTAGTCCAGACAGACGCAACCAACGGAATCACCAAGTGGCGAACCAGCTCATCGCTATATCCCCCTTTGAGCAGAAATTGGTCCAAACTAATTTCATCATCGCCATCTAAAAGCAAGGATCGAGCGTCCGTATAAAACTTACGCATCTGAAACGGAATAGTAATCCATGAGGGTCTGAATATTGCTGAAGGCTGCGCTAACATGCTCTGTAGCCCTCTGTTCCCGTATTCAAAGTCACATTTTGAACAAGTTACCCCAAAGGACATATCACTGTCTTGTTGCTCTACTTCAAGTTCCTCAATAAGCCCAGTAAAACCAGGATAGTTGGTATTGTTGTAAACCATAAAGCCAGTATCTAAGTGCAACTGAGAGTTGGGTTCCTCAACAGAGAACGTTCGGGCATGGCCACCTGCTTGATCTTCTGACTCATATACATGCACATCATGCAGGGCTCGAAGATAGTAGGCAGCAGTTAATCCACTAATTCCAGATCCTACGACTGCAACTCTCATTAATCGAAAATACCCTTCATTGTTTCAGCGCGATAGTTAAAGATTTTTTGCAAATCGCGTCTGACATAAAAAAAGTTCAAGATTGGAGCCAGAGGTCCGCCAGGAACCTTATACCAGATTTTATCTGTAACTAATGTACCAGCGCCATTTTCTTCGAATTTATGCTCATGTCTCCAATATTTATAAGGCCCTTTAGTTTGTTCGTCTGTAAAACCAAAAGGGGGATTCCAATCCATGATAGTACTTGTCCATTTCACAGGAATTCCACGAAGCTTAAGCCTATAACTAATTCTTGTGCCTTCCTCCATTTTGATAGGAGGTGAAGTAACAATAGAGAATTTTAGAAACTCTGGTGTTATCCGCTCTAAATTATATGGCTCAGCAAAAAAATCGAATACATCTTGAAGCGGTGATTTGAATTCCTGTGTGCGCTCTAACATAAAGTAAGTCATCTGCCACCATATCTCAATCTCGTATTTTGACAGGGACGCGCTCTAATTGAGCGCGTTCCTCATCATGTTGCTGAATTTGCTTCATAGTAATTATTCCACCAATCATAGACATCGTGAAAACTACAAGCCCAATGCTGAAAATTGTTAACTGGAGTGTGATGTCACCAATCATTTCGTTCTCCTTCGAACAAGTGTTCCAAATGCGAGTATTGAAGGGACCCATGTAGCAACAAATAGCCCTGTCATCTGATCGACAAAGAACCAAATTGCAACTGAAAGCAAAAACGAGGCGAACGCTGCAAGCAGCCATAGGGTCAACGGCCAATCCAACCATTTACTAGAGTCTGTATCCATTGTTTACTCCTTCACGCAGCCTTCTTAGTTTTTTGTGCACTGCGAGTTGTTTTCCTACGCGACGATCTACGACGTCGCTTTTCTACTTGATGCCCACATTGAATACATTCTTTGTATTCCCCCCAGATATCAGAAACGTCCGTCTGATCGCCGGAGCATCGGGGGCAGGATCGAAGATAAAACTGTGCTTTTGTGTTGTGCATATTCAACATCCTGTAATGTAATGTTAGTAATATCTTACATACTTGCAGATTTGTCAACTATATGCAGATAATTAGTAAATAAATTGGTAAAAGGTCGACATGAACCAAGATTACAGTCCGCTCCACGCAGCTTGCCAAAGCTATCTTGATGCCATCCTGGCAGGAGACAAGAATCTCGCTCATCAGGTTATTTTGGGGGAGCTTCAGTCTGGGACGATGCCTATGGATGCGTATTTGCATATTCTTGTTCCTGCGCAGCGTAGGATCGGCGAATTGTGGCTAAATGGTGATTTGAGTATTGCCAACGAGCATATGGCAACTGAAATTACTACTCTGGAAATGGAATTACTCCGTGGAATTGCAAATAGGAAACCTAGTATTAATCGAAAAGTATTGGTTGCCACTGCCCCAGGTGAACGCCATTCCCTCGGTGCTCGAATAGTTTCTGATTTTTTGTACATTAATGGATGGGATGTAGATTTTTTGGGAACAGATATACCAGCTGACGAACTTGGTATATTTGCAAAAGAGCGAAAACCCGATGTAATCGCGCTTTCCATTGTACTTTCAGAAAATATAAACGGTGCCAAGGAAGCCATTGCAATGGTCAAACAATATGCTCCAACAATCCCAATTATGATTGGTGGGCCAGGAGTTAATGGGGAAGATCAAGTAAAGGAGCTTGGTGCAGATGGCTTTGCAGCAGATGCATCTGCCGCAGTTCGCACTGCAAGGGATCTTGCAGGAATAGGCCAAACCGAAAGCCTTGAGCAAGCTTTAGCCGAGCTCGGAAGCCGCATTCAGGCTGCTAGGCGTGCAGTTAATTGGAACCAACAAAACTTGGCAGAATCAGCAGGTATGGATCGGACATATATAAGCGCTTTAGAAAACGGCAAACAAAATTTGACAATTAGCGCGCTACTAAAAATTGCTAACGCTCTTGATGTACCTGCAAGTAGCTTAATTCCGGATTAAAATGCTTTGGATTTTTATGATTGATCGCTATCATTACGATTGAGATTTGCAGGAGGCTCTATGGCACTAAAAGCGCAGAAAGCAAATATTAGCGATGAAGAATGGCAAGCGCGAGTAGATTTGGCTGCAGCGTACCGGCTCACAGACTATTTCGGCATGACGGATTTAGTTTATAACCATATTACTTCAAGAGTACCTGGCACCCACGATCAATTCCTTATCAATGAATTCGGGCTTGGTTACGATGAAATAACCGCATCAAATTTAGTGAAAATTGATATTGATGGGAATATTCTCGAAGAAGGAGAACATCGAATCAACATACCTGGTTACGTCATTCATTCTGCTGTTCACGCCGCAAGGCATGATGTGGTGACAGTGATGCATACTCACACCATATACGGCATGGCAGTATCTGCACTTGAGGATGGGTTTATTCCCTTACAACAGGACACCTATCAGTTTTATAACCGTGTGGCTTATCACGAGTTTGAAGGCCTCGCCTTTGACACTGATGAAAGGGAAAGGCTTGTGACAGACCTTGGTGACAAGGATGCCATGATTCTCAAGAATCACGGCCTCTTGACGGTTGGTAGATCAGTTGCAGAAGCTTGGACTTCAATGTGGCAATTAGAACGAGCTTGCCAGGTTCAAGTTCTTGCCCAATCTACGGGTCGTGAAATACATCAGGCTCCCGAAGAGGCGATGGAAAAAACTGCGAGTATTTTCGATAAAAGAAATGGTGGCATCGAATGGCCATGGCTATTACGAAAAATTGACGCAAAGGATCCGTCCTACAAGAATTAATTCTATCCTCAATGCAAAGACTACGACGCAAAATTATATTGTCCGTGATAGCCGCTTCATGCCTGCTTACGATCGGCATGGGAAATAGCGGCCTAACCAGCTTGAGCAATGAATCACTGCAAAAGCATTTAGAAATGATGCTTGCCTCAAATCAAACACTACGTGATGCGATTGAACGATCAAACGAAACGCTTGCATTCTTGAAATCAAACCCTGTAATCCCTACTTCTGATCAACAAGATGGAGCGAAGGTCATTGATCTAAATCCAGATCTCGTAAACCCTGACGCTATAAGCATCCATCCATCTTTAGAAAAAGAATTGCAATCTTTACGTTCGCAATTGAATGAATATCCAGTAGAAGATATACCGTACGAAGATCTAATTAATGCCCGAATTGAATTGCTTATAGGCAAAGCAATTGAATACGAAGCAGGACAAGAGGTAACTCGCACAGGGTTCCCAATAAGCTCAATAGAAACTGTTAGAAGTCTGTCTGAACAATTAAGGCCTTCAGTATTACTGTTTGAGTCTGAAAGTCAGATGGTTGATGGAATTGGACAAGGTGGGACTGCGACGGCGTTTTTGATAGCGCCTGATTTGGCAGTAACCAATTCCCACAACCTGCGTGATGACAATGAACAACTTCGGGGTGTTTTTACGCTCAGAACTTACCATGGGGAGGAAATCAGAGCCGCATTAATTGACGATGATATTCAATATGATATAGCGCTTCTAAGGCTTGAGACTCCTCTAGACTATAGCCCTTTGAAATGGGGCAGTAGTATTTCTTTAAATGTTGGCGACCCCGTTTTTACAATTGGTAACCCTGGGATGATGGGTTCCTGGATTACCATGGTCGGAACCTATACGGAAAATTCTTCCTTGGGTTTATTGGATAAAAATGGTGTGTACCAAGAAACTGAAGTATTAGAATTCTCATTGAAATGCATGAAAGGATGTAGTGGTAGCCCGATTTTTAATATAAATGGGGAGGTCATTGCTGTGCTTTTTGGAGCATCATCACCTGACAATGCAGAAGATACACTCGACTTAGAAGTTCACACCAAGATCAAATTTCGTGACGAAGAAATGACGCAGGCCAGCTCATCAGATGTAGCTAGCAAGCTAGTAGAGTCTTTCCTCCTTCCCGGAGGTGGTAGTCAATGAGTTTCACTACCAGCCAGCCAGCCCTAGCTCCTTTGAAATTAGTGCTCCTTGGTGCAGCGATTACCTTGCTGTACATCAGTTGCGGCAATCCGTCCAATTCAGAAAAATCCAATGAAGATACTCGCTCCAATGAAGCCCAAATTACGATTGGAAGCAACGACCCTGCTAGCGACTCTTCTGTAGCTGAGCAAAATACTTCAACTCTCCAAGAATTGTCAGATATAAATGCTGCCTTAGATGCTGCAAATACAGAAAATGCTGCATTGCTAGAGGAGCTGAATAGAATCGATGCACAGATAAATCTGCTCATGGCAGAACAAGGGGTTCAACAACCCGATATACAAACAAGTCCTGATCGAAATGACCCTCCTTCACAGAAGGATATTGATAATTATGAATTGATGAAACGAGATGCTTTGAATGCCATTGAAAATGCGAAAAGTAAAATAAATTTAGCCAATTGGGTAAAAGGAGAAGCAAAACGACACAGGGATGAGTTCAACAGATTAAGTACTTTGAATTTGAATGTAAGTCCCTCATTTTCAGTTTCTGGTTTCCCAAACAATAGATCTTTTGAAGTGGTCCAGCTTGCAGAAAACTTGCGTGAGTCCGTCGTAATTATCAGATCACCCGGTGGTAATGGCACCGGCTTTATACACAGTGACAATTTGGTAATTACGAATGAACATGTTATTGCAGGAAGCCACTCAGGCTCTATAGAAGTCATAACTTTTTCAGGCAAGACACTTCAAGCTGAATTAATTGGCTCAGACGCAAATGCCGATATCGCATTACTTCGAACAGAATCCAATATGAATCTTCCAAAAGTAAAATGGGGGAAAGCATCTGATCTCGTATCAGGTGATCCTCTTTTCGCAATAGGTCACCCTGGTCAAGTAGGTTTTTGGGCTCTTACTGCTGGAATATTCACTTTTAATGAAAAAATGCGAATAAATCACAATGTATATTCCACAGTCCCAGGAATGGTTGGGTCTAGTGGATCGCCCATTTTCAATATGAATGGAGAAGTAGTAGGGGTCATATACTCTGGGCAACCTATGGGACAGACTGAAGGAATAGACATTGAGGCAGGCGGGATTGGCTACGGCAAGCCAATCAAGTACAACAAAATCCTGTCGTTCCCTATAGTAGTCGAACGGTCATGGACTACCGGTACACAAGCTGAGCATGCATTGGAAATAATATCGGGATTCAGCAAATAATTACGAATCGTCAGTTCAATAACGCTTCATGTTTTTTCCGGCGAGCAAATCGCTTAATTCTTCGAACTATGGCTAGTAACACAATACTTAGACCTGTTGAACCGGCAATTGCACCCGCCTTGGCTATTGATCCAGTATTTTCCACGTATGGTATACCCGCGGTAATAATGTAAATTATTGCGGTAATAGCAAAGAAGGTTATAAGCCATTGCAATAAGTACGCTAGTTGAGCTAATCCAGTGTATATCCTATACATGGGCAAATCGTACCAAAAGTTCCTAGTAAAAACTAATCCTTCTTTCAAGTCTTTTTCCCTTTGTAAAGTCTCCCTCTATTTCCAATCGTTCTTTCTGCATCGAAAGACATTACAGGAACTCCATACCCACAACTTGTGCTTGTACTTTCAATATCGATAACAACCAGTTGCCTCTCAGGTAATGCAATATTCTCAGCTACTTTATGATGAAGTAGCTCTGACAAATTCTCATCGTTCAAATCCCTTATAGAGGCACGTCCATATAACCGAACTACTGCAGCATTTTGTTGATCAAATGCGCAAACCATTATGGTGATAGGCCCGCCTTTTAGTGAATGTCGAACCGTTTCATTGCCACTTCCAACATAATCAAGATAGGCAACCTGATTTGGATTTAATATTTGCAAGGGGACACCCCCTTTTGGGGAAAGATTAACCGGGCCTGCACCTAAATTACTAAATCCTAAGCTTGGGTCTGCAGTGGCAACAAAGAAAAGCTTAGAGTCCTGGATCAACTTATCTTGCTCAGGTGTGATGTGTTCGTAAAAATCAGCCATAGTTCTCCTGAGATTAAAAGATCATGATTATGCAGTTTTAGCGATATTCCTATGGTGCCATTTGAAATACGCAGCATTATTCGTACCCCATATTGGGCATTTGTATCCGGCAATTTTATTCACATACTCTTTAA
>CEQQ01023050.1_pt1 | contig 14902 bp, 9 predicted proteins | sample 531041 | NCBI WGS metagenome assembly CEQQ01 (sample SAMEA2621222, study PRJEB7988) | marine metagenome | biome: marine biome (ENVO:00000447); feature: deep chlorophyll maximum layer (ENVO:xxxxxxxx); material: "saline water (ENVO:00002010), including plankton (ENVO:xxxxxxxx)" | depth 150 m | reverse complement strand
TAAAAATCCAGAGAGGACAGTTACTGGAAGTCGTTCTTTCATACGATCAGATTATCATATTGAGAATGCATTCTCAATATGAGTCAGCATAAAAATGAGTCCCCTAGCTATTGCAATGGCTCTGAAGAAACCACTAAGGGCCTGAGCTCTGTACTGAAAATCTAAATGACGGTCTAAGGGAGACCATTCCTGGGTATTCCTGTTTAGTAATACTAGATATAATGTGTGTCTGAAGCGTTTAAATTGCGTGACACAAAGAACGACCAAACAAGGGAGAATTAATGGAGATCCCAAGAAGCGAATACCCACGTCCACAATTTGTGCGGCCCGATTGGTTGTGCTTAAACGGTGAATGGCAATTTGAGTTTGATCAAGGAGATAGTGGTCTTGAACGTGGGATCCTAGATCGAGCATTAACCGGATCAATCACGGTTCCTTTCTGTCCAGAGTCTGAATTATCTGGTGTTGGTAACCACGATTTTCATAGTGCCGTGTGGTACAGACGCAAAGTAGTTATTCCTAAAGCTTGGACGGGGCGCAAAGTTTTGCTCCACTTTCAAGCAATTGATTACGACGCGACTGTTTGGGTGGACAAAATTGAGGTAGGACGACACAGGGGTGGATTTTCTCCCTTCACCTGTGATCTTAGTGGCGTTGCTGAGCCCGGAGAAACCGTCACTCTAGTAGTCCGGGCGCGCGATGAACACACTCGTTTACAGCCGCGAGGTAAACAAGCCGTCAGTTACGCTCCTAGCGGTGTCATGTATGTGCGTACCACAGGAATTTGGCAATCGGTATGGCTCGAACCTGTCCCTGAAGTTGCTTTACGGCGTCCCCGTCTAACACCAGACCTTGCTAATAGTATGATCCGGCTCGAGCAGCCCATCACAAACAATCGGCCGAATTTAAAGTTACGGGTTACCGTGAGCGATGCGTTGGGAGAAGTGGTCACTGGTGAGTGCCGAGCAGACCTGGATCTTACCCCGAGACTAGATCTTTTGGTTCCAGAAGAACGTCGCCGACCATGGTCTAACCAAGATCCTCACCTGTACGACCTTGTCATCCAACTTCGTGACCAAGATGGTTGTGTTATTGACCAAGCTACGAGCTACGCAGGTTTACGCAGTGTAGCTATAGACCGTAAAGCCATAAAACTTAATGGTGAAGTTGTATTCCAGCGCCTTGTTTTAGATCAAGGTTACTACCCTGATGGCATTATGACTGCCCCCAATGATGAGGCTCTCCAGACTGATATTGAGTTGAGTCTAGCAGCAGGATTCAATGGCGCCAGGCTTCATCAAAAAGTGTTCGAAGAACGCTTCCTCTATCACGCTGACAAAATGGGATATCTTCTCTGGGGTGAGTTCGGTGATTGGGGTTGTCTCGCCACTGATCCTACTAGTGGTGCGCAGTCAGGTAATGGGATGCAGCTACCTGGGTCTGATTACGTTACACAGTGGCTTGAGGTTCTCGAACGCGATTACTCTCACCCGAGCATAATTGGCTGGTGTCCTCTAAACGAAACTTGGCAATCCCTTACAGACAAGATCACTACTCTTGACGATGTCACTCGGGCCATGTACTTAGCGACCAAGGCAATGGACGTCACAAGACCCGTTCTTGACGCATCTGGTTACTCCCATAGGGTTCCCGAGGCCGACGTTTATGATAGTCACGATTATGACCAGAACCCCGAGACGTTTGCTAAGAGGCATGCGGGCCTAGTTAGAGACGAACCGTACGTGAACAATTCCGAACAATGGCCCGGTGGACTCCTGGCTTTAAATAACAAGAACTGGTCTTTGCCTTATAAGGGCCAGCCTTATTTCGTGAGTGAATTTGGTGGCATCTGGTGGAATGCAGATCTCGCTGAAGATGAGGAATCTTGGGGTTATGGTGAAAGACCCAAGAACATCGCGGAGTTTTACGATCGCTTCGAGCGTCTTTGTGCTGTGCTTTTGGGCAACAAGGATATGTTTGGCTACTGTTACACGCAACTCACCGATGTGTATCAGGAGCAGAACGGTATTTATAAGTTTAACCGTGGCACGAAGTTCGACATGGAGCGCATTCGTAAAGCTCAACAGCGGACTGCAGCTAACGAAGAAGAAATCGACTAGGTGAATCTCTAGTCGATTCCATCCATAAAAATGAGATACAGTGTTCTCGGGAAAAATGTGACCACATCTTTTTCCCATAACCAACAAGTTATTTTGATTTAAGAGGCTAGAGAATGCCGGGCCTCCACCCTCGTCTTTTGTAAGAACTCTTGTACATTTACGGGTTGCCCAGTCCGGCTACTTTCGATTGCCGAGAAAATTAATGCTACAGATTGCAGGTTGTCTTCAAGGTTAGTCTCCATAGGTTCGCCACCATCTAACCAATGAACGAATTTTTCTACCAGCCAGGCATCGGTCCATTTACGTTGTTCGAGGAGAGGTACTACCTCCCCTTCGTTTTCGCGTGCACTAAACACCCTTTCTTCAGGCTGGTGTCTAAAACGACGTACTTCTCTGTGGTCCATGATGAGTGTTGTGTTTTCACATTCGACCCTTACGTACTCCTTACTCCAACCGTTAAATCCGACGGCGTTGGTGTACGCCCCTTCGTAAGTGGCTTTAGCCCCGCTTTCAAATGACATCGTTACGAGTCCTTGGGAGTCACCACCGTAAGTACCCCATTGGGGATTCCAGGTCGTTGCGAATATTGTCTCGCATTTGGAACCAATCAGGTCAGCAATTATGTCGAGATGGTGGACCGCCCCCTCAATCATGAGAGGATCGACCATTTGGTGTCTAAATACTGCTCCCCAATCATTAAATTCTCGCATGTCATTCGTGTGCCGACCTACGACATAATCGATTACTCCATGGTCGCCCGACCGTAATTCTTCCCGGAGTGTAGTTTTGTCCTGATCGAAGCGGTGACTCATAGTAACGCCCATCTTCACCCCAGCTTGAGCTACCTTTTCCGCAATTCGGCATGCTGAAAGTAAAGTATCAGCTATGGGTTTTTCGGAAAGAATATGCATCCCATGCCTCAGCGCCATATCCACAACATCCTCGTGGAACGCTGGTGGCACTACCACTGTACAGAAGTCCGCCTCGTTTTCTTCAAACGCTTTTTTCATGTCGGTATAGCACCGATCAGCTGGCACACCCAAACCCTCCTGAGCGTGTATTAGCACCTCGGGATCTATATCAACTGCAGCGACCACTTCAACGAGTTCATCTTTTATGTTCGGTGGTAGAATGCTAGCACACCAACTTCGACCACGTCCGCCCGTCCCAACTTGAATAACCTTATAAGCCATATCTAACTCTCCCTCTCACAAATACTTTAGTGCAGTCTAGCTTTCAACTGAAAGCCTATTCAGAGATACAGTCCCGTTGATTAGGACTCAGGGTGCTCCAGAGTCCACTACACTACCATCGTTCCCCTAACAGCAGAGACGGTGGGACTAGTCAACTACTACTACTCCGATAATTAAACTACCTTATGAAGTATTTGTTTCGGAATAGACATGCGATTGTTAGGGATAATTCCGCACTAAGGCCTAGTCGTCATACAATAGTATTCTCCAGTGGCTGATTCCACGACTAATTCCTCTGATCCTCTTTTCCGTCCCGCTGATGCCGAGCCGCTTGCCGCACGAATGAGGCCGCGGACGCTTGATGAATTTATTGGTCAAGCCCACATCCTTGGTCATGGCCGGCTGTTACGTCGCGCAATACAGGCCGATCGCCTCTCTAGCCTAATCTTCTATGGTCCGCCTGGCACCGGGAAGACCACTCTTGCACGAGTGATAGCTAATACCACAGAGGCAGCCTTCACAAGCCTCAATGCTGTCCTTTCCGGCATAAAAGACATAAGAGCTGCTGTAGGAGAGGCAAAGCAGCGTCTCGATTTTGAAGGACGCCGTACCATTCTTTTCATAGACGAAGTTCATCGTTTTAACAAGGCACAACAGGACGCTTTACTACCTTGGGTAGAGAGCGGTACGGTGATTCTGATAGGTGCAACTACTGAAAACCCATACTTTGAGGTTAACAAAGCCCTTGTGAGTCGTAGTCGGCTCTTTCAACTTAAACCCCATACGGAAGATGAGCTTCGCCAAGTAGTTGCTACTGCCCTGACAGATACAGAACGAGGTTACGGTGATCGCCAAGTTCAACTCTTACCGGATGCTCTTGATCATTTGGTTAACGTCGCCAATGGGGATGCTAGGGCTCTCCTCAATGCTATAGAACTGGCTGTCGAGACTACCCAAATGACTTCAGGGAAAGTCCGCATTGATCGTGAGGTAGCTGAGGAAAGTATTCAGCGCCGGGCCGTCCTTTACGATCGCGATGGGGACGTACATTTTGACACCATAAGCGCCTTCATAAAAAGCCTTCGCGGCAGCGACCCGGACGCTGCTCTTTACTGGTTAGCGCGAATGGTCTATGCAGGAGAAGATCCACGGTTCATTCTCAGGCGAATGATTATCTTTGCAAGTGAAGATATTGGCCTAGCGGATCCGAGTGCTCTAGAGGTAGTCGTTGCGGCGGCACAGGCTTTTGACTACGTGGGATTGCCTGAGGGGCGCTTTGCCCTATCACAAGCGGTACTCCACCTAGCTACGGCGCCAAAAAGCAACAGTACACTTGGGTTCTTCGATGCTCTCGAGGCTGTAGGCCGGGAGCGCGAAGCAGAGGTACCGGCTCACCTGAAGGACGCTAATCGGGATAGCGAGGGTTTCGGCCATGGAAGGGGTTACCTTTACCCTCACGCCTATCGCGACCACTGGGTCGCTCAACAGTACTTACCTGGTGCCTTACAGGGCCGGGTATTCTACCACCCTAATAACTTAGGCAACGAAAAGGAAGTCCGTGATGACGTCCTTAGAAGGCGCGAATCTCAACTCGCTGCGCTCCTAGAGAATGACTTCCTTGGTCCGGGAGAGATTTTAACTATGAGCCCACCTGATAAGGACCGTGATCAATGGGTAGCTCGGGTGAACTCCGGTGCGGGAGCGAGGTTATCATCCATCCGGGAGGCAGTTTTTGATCTTAGTCAAGTACTGCGCCATCACCTTATTCTTGACCTGGCTTCTGCTAGCGGCCTCTTAACCTGGGAAGGACTAAGACGGGCGCCAGAAGGCCAAGTTTGGGCAGTTACCGATACTACAAAAGAGGCTGAGTTTCTACTCGAGACGGCAGAGAAACTAGATCATCTATACCGCCCGATCGTCCTTTCAGGGGCACTAAAAGACCTCAAACAAGTTGTTCAAGAGCAAGCAGGAAAGGACCCAGCACCCAAGTTTGATCGGGTCTTTGTTCGAGGGATCTTCCAGCGCGACCCATCTGCTAAACCGTTCAAATTGATCGCCCCACTACTTGCAGACTCGGGAGCGATAGTTGTTATCGAGCCAGACCCTGGCACTACCCAGAGGCTTTACAGTCTCCTCCCCGATGGGGCTCTTTCAGAGAATTTGTTACGGCAGTTGGTGGAGGCTGAGGAAAACATATATCGTGATGCCCCCGACGGGGTCGCTATATCAGATGCAGCCAACGAAGTTGGACTTACGAAGATTAGGATCAGGACCCTATCGCACGAAGTGGTGTGGCGGATCACTGAACGAACAATAGATCGTTGGTTTACGACTCGAGAGGCAGGACGACCCTCGTTCGTTGATCATCTTGCTCGAATACTTGATCCTGAACAAATCAAGGAAGTGCAAGATGCATTTAATCGCTACCTGTTGAGCCAGAACATCACCTGGAAGACAGGGACACTTTTGGTACGCGTAGAATGACCAGCCAGGCTGAACAATTAAAAGTAATTCTCTAGTTAAAGTAGTTAGCTATAGCACAATTGACCTGAGGTACATCGATTGGGATTCCGTCATTACGGAGGGACTCAGTGGCACAGTATCCTGCTGCAACGCTGTGCCGAGCTGCTAATGGCGAGGTCCGCGGCGTACCGCCCTCCCGAGCATAATGCAAGAACTCACGAACGATTCGTTGGTCGGCACCACCGTGATCATCTGTTGGGGTACTAACGTCGAATGTCTCGTCGGCCTCCGGACTGTACCGGTCTACACGCCTATTCCAAAGCTTTACGATTGCGCCAGGTTGACTGTCACCAAAATTCTCCAAGCGACCCTCAGTACCTATGATGGTGTAATTGCGCCAGTAATCAGGGGTGTAATTGCACTGCTGGTAACAGGCATAAACGCCATTGTCAAGACGCATTTGCATCATGCTTAGGTCCTCAACAGTGATGATGGGGTTCATGCCGGTCTGATTCAACGGTGGCCAATTGTCTACTGATAAACCCTGGCGCCACGGAATCGGGGACAACGTTTTATCAGTGATTTGGTCATAGAGAGTGATTGCACCCATAGCATTAACGCGCTGGCTGTAGCCGCCACATAACCAGTGCAGTACGTCGATGTCGTGGCAAGCTTTCTGCAATAGTAGGCTAGTTGTGTGACGGCGGTCAGCGTGCCAATCCTTAAAATAAAAATCACCACCCTTACCGACAAAATGTCGGCACCAAGCCGTCTTTACTTCGCCAATAGCACCTTCTTCGATGAGGGTTTTCATAGTGTGAATGGAGGTCATATGCCGCATGTTGTGGCCAACGAAGAGCCTGCTTCCAGTTCGTACTGCAGTCGTCAGGATACGATCACAGCCCGCTATCGTGATGGCCATAGGTTTTTCTAGGTAAACCGTAAGGCCGCTCTCTAGGGCAGACACGGCATGTTCCTCGTGTAGGTAGTCAGGCGTACATATGAATACGGCATCCAGTCCCAAGCGAAACAACTCACTGACATCCCTGGTGATCAACACGTCAGAACCGTAATCGTTCTTTTGTTGCGCCAGCAATCCTTTGTCAATATCAAAACAGGCGACTACCCGAGAGCCCTGCCCAGGCTGGTGGGCGTGGCGAGCGATAGCACCTCGACCACCGCAACCGAGAACACCAATGCGCAGATCACCCATGATGAGCCTCCCACCTTGATCTTACATGAAGCAGCTGAATTCTAGACGAAGTTCATCCCTTAATAGACGCTAGGAGGGTGGGAGTCTAAATGCCACCACCCTCAGTAATATTCAGCATCGTTTAGTCTTTGCGTTTGTCTCGCAGCTGCCAATCGTCTGCGAAGAGGTTGAAATGCTTCCCTTGGCGTGGGTGTTCGGCGATGAAATCCTCATTTAATTCGACACCAAGACCCGGACCATCTGGTAATGAAAAATAGCCATCTATCACTTCAGGTACGCCGGGAGCAGCCTGTTTAACGTGACTGTCAGCGAAGTCGTTGAAGTGTTCCTGGATCTTGAAGTTTGTCGTTGATGCAGCGAGATGGAGAGCTGCAGCAGTAGAGACAGGACCTCCCACATTATGTGGGGCGATAAGAAGGTAGTTAGTCTCAGCGGTAGCAGCGAGTTTTTTGGTGGCTAACAAGCCTCCAAAGTGACTGATGTCTGGTTGGATAATGTCGGCAGCCTGTTGCGAGAATAGGTCTCGGTACTCGTAGGGAGTGTGAATCCGTTCCCCCGTGGCAATTGGAATGCCGAGAGGTAGTACTGCTTCACGAACATCACGCAGTGCTGCCATGTTCTCTGGTGGGACTGGTTCCTCAATCCAAGCTGGTTTGAAAGGTGCTAACTCTCGGGCAATCGCAACCGCGGTAACAGGGTTAAAACGACCGTGCATCTCGATAAGAATTTCGACGTCGGGGCCAACTCCATCGCGTACAGCCTCGACCATAGCTACCACTTTGCGCTTCTCAGGAGCGTCAAGTTCGTAGAATCCAGCACCGAAGGGGTCAAACTTAAGGCCGCGATAACCCTTCTCAACCACAACCTTCGCTGCCTTGTGGAACTCTTCCGGAGTCCTCTCAACTTGATACCAACCGTTGGCATAAGCTTTGATTTTATCTCGGACGGCCCCGCCAAGTAGTCGGTAAACTGGTTGGTCTGTTGCTTTGCCGATGATGTCCCAGCAGGCTACTTCAATCAGTGCCGCGCCCGTCATAGCGATCTCCCCCGCGCGGCCATAATCCTCCCGAAGAGTTCGCTGTACTAGGCGCTCCACATCGAAAGGATCCGTGCCTAGTACGTAACGGTCTACGGTTTCCTGGAGATAACCGAGAAGTGTATCGGTCCGGTTGAGTGGTCTCGTCTCACCGACACCGACAAGTCCCTCGTCAGTTTCGACTTTGACAAATAGGATGTCGCGCCAGGGGGTCCCGAGCACGAGCGGTGTGACGTTAGAAATCTTCACGATTTAGCCTCCACCCCTATGCTACCGGGTTGCGACCGAGTGCAGTCAAATTAAAGGACGACTTTAGAGGTTAAAGTTGGTTTATGGTGAGCGTTGAAGAGTCTTTTGATGGGTTAGGGGAAGGCCGCCGTTACGATATTGACTGGCTTAGGGTCATCGCCATAGGCCTTCTTTTGGTTTACCACATTGTGATTGTTTTTCAACCTTGGGCTGCCTTTATTGGGTTCCCAGTTAGCAAAGAGCCTTTAGAAGCTATCTGGCCATTTATGGAGTTGCTTAATGTTTGGAGGATTCCCCTCCTATTCATGGTTTCTGGTATGGGTGTTTTTTTTGCAATTAGGCGTAGAAGTTGGTGGCAATTATGGGTGGAACGATCTAGACGAATCCTACTACCACTTATTTTTGGTTTTTTCACGATTATTCCCCTCCACGTACTAATTTTCTTAAAATTCTATGGTGAAGGTTTTCAATATATTCCCAACCCTGGCCACTTGTGGTTCCTCGGCAACATTTTTTTATATGTCTTGTTGTTAACCCCAATATTCTTTTTTTTGAAGCGGCATCCAAACAATGTTCTTTTCGTAGCATTGCGCCTCCTCTTGTCTTTACCGGGCGGGGTTTATGTGTTTGTTTTGCCGTTTGTGCTGGAGGTCTTATTAATCAAGCCAGAGAATTTTGCTTATTATTTGCCACCATATTTTGGTAACAGGATACTCGGATTAGAAGCCTTTCATGGCTTGCTGTTGGGTTTTTTAGCCTTCTTTTTGGGGTTTTTATTGATGGCATTAGGAAAGGTGTTCTGGCGAAACCTTGAAGGGCATAGGTACACGAGCCTAAGTGTTGGTGTAACGTTATTCTTAATTCGTTGGTTAGTTTTCCATTTTGACGGGATGCCTGACATACTGAGGGCAGTTGAATCGATGATGTGGATTCTAGCTGTGCTTGCTTTTGGATATCGTTACCTGAATCGATCTAGCCCTGCACTAGCTTACCTAAGTCAAGCTGCGTATCCGTTCTACATAGTCCATATGGTTTTCCTCTACTTGGCAGCCTTTTGTGTTCTTCAGACTGAAATTCCGGTGGCGCTTGGGTTTCTAGTGGTTATAATTTTGACCTTTGGTGGGTGTTTTGCTTCGTTTGAACTCCTGCGTAGGGTCGGGTTCCTCCGTCCTCTATTTGGAATGAATCCTAAGCGACCAAGTAACCTATAGCAACTCCTAGCAAACAAGTTAAGTACCAAACTAGTTTCTTTAGAACTTTTGGTTATGCGATCCAGCATTAGTTAGGTTGTGACGATAGCCAAAGCAAATACAACAAGGGGTTGTGTTTGAAAGGTCAACCATGGTTCTCAGTTGGAGGTTTCTTGTCTAGGTTATCGAAAGTCCTTGTTGCGTATCCAATAATTACTGGGTTGGTTTGATCTGCGGATTGTAGTCTCGGGCTTGATGCCGATAGTACGTATTGTAAAGTTCCGCGTAGTGACCATTACGGGCAAGCAACTGGTCATGGTTGCCGATTTCGATGATCTCTCCCTGTCTTAATACGATAATCCGGTCGGCGGCCTGAATAGTTGAAAGACGGTGAGCAATCACAATAGCTGTGCGAGTCCGCAGCACGATATCAAGACCCTCCTGGATTTGGGCTTCAGTGAAGGGATCGACGCTCGCTGTGGCCTCGTCAAGAATCACGATAGAAGGATCTTTTAGCAGTACTCTGGCAAGGGAAACCAGTTGTCTTTGACCCATTGAAATACCTTTGCCTTCTTCACCCACCGGGGTATCTAGGCCGTTCTGGAGAGCATCGATCCAATCACCACCACCAATACTATTAGCTACTGCTGTTACCTCCTCGTCCGAGGCTTCAGGGTTACCGTAACGGATGTTATCGCCCACGGTGCCTGCAAACAGAAATGGTGATTGTTGAACGAGGCCAAGATTACGACGGTAGGACCCGAGGTCAAAGGATCTGATATCTTGATTGTCAATTAGAATTCGACCCCCCTGAAACTCATAATATCGAGCGATAAGTTTCCCAATGCTTGATTTCCCCGCTCCAGTGTGACCTACTAAAGCAAGGGTCTCATTCTCATCAATGGTCAAGTCAAAACCATCAAAAACTTGTTCTTGCTCGTTATATCGAAAAACAACATCTTCAAACTTTATGTGCCCCGCTACATGATCGAGACGCCGATTGTCTGTCTGGGAGACTAAAGGTTCAGCATCGATTAAAGCAAAGACGCGCTCGCTAGCAGATAGTCCGAGCTGGAACTGACTCCAGAACGAAGCAATACTAGTTAGTGGGAACCAGAACAGGTTAATGCTCTCTACAAAAAGAAACCACTCCCCAGGAGATACTGATCCGGTACTCACATTCAGCCCGCCGGCATAGATAACTACTGCGCCCCCCACCCCAGCTATTGCTCCAAGAATAGGGAAGATCGAACTGAATACGAGGCCCTGTCGCAAGTTAAGGTCGTAAGAGCGTTTGTTAACCTCACGGAACTCTTCAAAGATGGTGTTCTCTTGGCGGAAGGTTTTAGCAACGGAAATACCAGCTACCGACTCTTGCACCTTGGTGTTCACCTCAGCTAAGACCCGTCTTGCCTGCTGAGAGGTGTGCCTCGCAATGTGTCGGAAAGCCAAAGCAGCTGCAACTATCAATGGCGTTATGGCTAATGCAAGGAGGGCAAGGCGAACGTTGATGGTAAACAAAATTATTGCCACAATAAGAACCAACAATAGTTGGCTAATGAGGTTAAGCGTGAGCGTCACCACATTAGCGAATTCTTGAGTGTCTGAAGTCACACGACTGACGATACTGCCTGTCGGAAACTCATCGTAGAAAGAAAGGTCTCGGGTCATTACTGCGTCGAAAGCATCCTCGCGGAGGTTCAAGACGACAGAGCCAACAGTACGGGCGGTGAACCACTGGCGGAAAAAGTTAAAAGTCCAGGCCAGTACGCCCGCAACCAGGAAGGCTCCCACTATCAAAATTACTTTACTAAGATCCGGCCTCCCTCCCAGCGATGAGTCGATGAGACTATCAATTCCGCGACCAATCAGAACAGGAAGAGAAGCACTCATTCCAGCGTCCAGTACAACCATAAGGGCCACGAAAATCATGATCCCCCAAAAGGGTCTAAAGTAGCTCAGTATCCGTCTTACCAGTTGCCCATCGCTGTAGGTACGGTCGTACTTTTCCGCATCGACGCCCTTCATGATGAAACCCATTACTTGCTCCCCCTATTCCCGACTCGCAAAAATGCGTTGATAGATGTCGGAAGTACTAAGGAGTTGCCCATGATTACCTTGTGCCACGATTTTTCCTTGATGCATTACCAAGATAGTATCGGCTTTACGGATTTGGGATAGTCGATGAGTGATAATGAAGGTCGTGCGACCTTGTAAGACACGATTGATTGCTATTTGTATCTCGTCCTCCGTTGCACTGTCTATTGCGCTAGTAGAGTCGTCTAAGACAAGAATGCGTGGGTTGGTAAGTAATGCACGGGCGATAGCTAGGCGTTGACGTTGGCCACCTGAGAGAGTAGCTCCACGCTCCCCAATAATCGTGTCATAACCATCCTGAAAGTTCGAGATGAACTCGTGTGCCTGCGCCGATCGAGCAGCTTGCTTGATTTGCTCGATAGTAACCTCCTGGCCGAGCCCGAAACCAATGTTTTCGGCGATAGACCTGGAGAATAGGAATATATCCTGCTCGATTACCGATATTTGTGAGCGTAAAGATTCCAGGTTCCAATCGCGGACGTCGCGTTTATCAATCTGGAGGCTACCGTCGCTGACATCATAAATACGGTTAACAAGTCGCGTTAATGTGCTCTTTCCTGATCCAGTTTGACCGACAATAGCTACAGTCTCACCGGGCTCGATTCGGAACGACAAATTGCTTAATATTTCGCCACCACCTTTGTCGCCAAACCCGAAATTTACATTATTGAACTCCACCTCACCACGAATAGGACCTGTATGGCCACCAGAGTTCTCGTCTAGTTCAGTTTCCTCATCGATTAGCGTTAGGATGCGCTTTGCTCCAGCAACACCAAGCTGGACTAAGGAAAAAGTGAAAATTGAGATGAAGATCGGAAAGCGCAATACGCCCATGAGGCCCATGTAAGCAACAAGTTCTCCGACAGATAAGCTTCCCTGATAAAGTAGCCACAGGCCGTGGGCGAAACCCAGCGAGAATGCAATCCAGAATAATAGGATGGGAAGATAACGCGCTTGTACCTGTCCCTGCTTGACAAAGTGATCTTTATAGAGACTTGCATTCCGGTTAAACTTCTGTCTCTCAAGAGCTTCTTGGGCGGTAGCTTTTACAACTTCAATGCCCACAATAGTTTCGTTAAGTCCAGCGTTCATCATCCCGAATTGATATCTCATAGCTCCTGAAACAGGACCTAGCTGTCTAATGTAGGAACGCAATGCAAAGATAAATGTGACAAAGAAGATAATTGGTGCGATAAGTAGTTCGAGGTTGAGAAATCCAATAAAGATTAATGGTGTGACGATCCCAATCATCGACTCGGCGATTAGACCTATGCCTGGATTGATCATGGGATTCAGTTGGCGTACATCGTTTGCAGCGCGTGCCATTATGTCACCAACACGTTGCCTGTTATGGAAAGTTTGGCTTTTTCCAAGCAGGCTAGTGTAGAGTTCTTCGCGAGCGTCTCTTTCCAGCCGCTGGGCAAGGAATTGTGTTGCAAAGGCGCCCGCTAGGTCAACTATCCCACGTAACAGGACTATGCCTAGAATGAATAGAGAGATTGAGAGTAATCTGCGTACGTTTAGGTCGTTTCCGATCACTTGGTCAAAGGCTACCCCCGCAAGACGTGGGATGGCGCTGTTAAAGATATTGAGCAAAACCACACTGACGAGGAAGCCCAACAAAAAAGACTTATAACGTAATAGGTGCGAGATAACCCATCGCACAGGACTTGATCGGTCATAGGTGTACTCACCGTCGACTCTAAACTCCCGGTTGGGTTGAGTATTACGTACAGTAATGGGGATGGACAAGATATCTCCTCAAGGACCCGGGGTACTGGATAGAGTTTACCCGAAGGACTACCAAGATAGTGTGGTTCCTACATAAATCGTTGCTCTTGCAACGTATGTTGCGGTCTAAAACTTTGGTTACCATTTACAGAAATTGCCAGAAATAACAGCTCGTTTTTGGATCACTCAGCGCTTCGTCGCTGAAATATACCGGGAAATCCTGTTCGCTAAGGTGTGGCAGGTTTAGTGCAGTGCTTACTTAACGACGATGAATAGAGCCAAGAATAAGTAAGCGGTAGGCATTGCTACTATGACGCTATCGATCCTATCAAGAACTCCACCATGGCCAGGAAGTAGAACACCGGCATCTTTTACTCCTACCCACCGCTTAAACAGGGATTCTATAAGATCACCTATTTGGGCACCAGTTGCAGCTAAGAGTCCTAGTGCTATGCCATCACCCCACCCGATATCAGGGCCACTCACCTTATGTAATAGGGCAAGAATACAAACTACTCCGATAGTAGCTAGTACAAGTCCTCCAAGGGCGCCTTCTATGGTCTTTTTCGGGCTGATTCTTGGGATTAACTTTCGCCGCCCAAAGAGGGCACCGAAAAAGAGGCCTCCTGTATCAGCGCCAATTACGGCCAGTATTGGAATCGCTAGTGACCATAAGCCCAAAATATTGTCCGGATAGTAGCGGAGGGTGATGACGAAGGAAAATAACCAGGGAATGTATACATAACCAAGAACAGTCGCGACGACATTACTAAGGGAATATTTTTTTGGATTGATGAGCTTGAGAATAATGACGTAAATGACGAATAAGATTAGGAGCAAAATGCGCCAACTTAGGCCTTCGATTGGTGAATGACCGCCTAAAATTTGTGCTGGGAGTGACGCTGGAACTGTTAGGGCAGTAACTAACCAAAGGCTACGAAGTTGTATTGAGATACCACGGAGTTTGAGTAAACGGCTGTACTCGTATAGCCCTACACAGGAAAGCAATAGGTAAATAGGTGCAAGTAGAGGGAATCCAACCCAAATCGCTAGGAGGGCAATTAAGAACGCAGCTAATCCGAATAGTATCCGGTCTCGCCCAAAGGCATTGGGTGATATTCGGTCAGGTGGAGTAGCTGCGGGAACTCGCATCTATACGGCTGTTTCTCCCCTATAAACAGATGAGGTGGTGGAGGATCAGACCTCCATGATGTCGTTTTCTTTTCGGTTCAGGTGTTCGTCAATGTCACTCGTGAACTGGTTGGTTAGTTTCTGGATTTCAGTTTCGCCTAGACGTACGTCATCTTCAGTGAGGAGATTCTCTGCATGTAGTTCCTTTAGTTCAACGTTTGAGTCCCGTCGTATGTTACGGATGGCAACCTTCGCCTCTTCAGCCATATTTTTTGCCGTTCTAACTAATTCACGTCTGCGATCATCGTTAAGGGCAGGGACGGTAATGTAGATTGCCTCACCTTGATTACTTGGGTTGAATCCCAGATCACTCTCCTGTACAGCTTTTTCGATGTCCTGAATGACACTCTTGTCAAATGGTGTGATCAGCAAAGTTCGGGGGTCGGGGCTGGACACGGTGGCCAGTTGGTTGAGGGGGG
>CEQQ01022455.1_pt1 | contig 15018 bp, 18 predicted proteins | sample 531041 | NCBI WGS metagenome assembly CEQQ01 (sample SAMEA2621222, study PRJEB7988) | marine metagenome | biome: marine biome (ENVO:00000447); feature: deep chlorophyll maximum layer (ENVO:xxxxxxxx); material: "saline water (ENVO:00002010), including plankton (ENVO:xxxxxxxx)" | depth 150 m | reverse complement strand
TTGGTCTGACATCAATCTGTTCTAGTGCTGCTAAGAACGGTTCTAGGAAATGTTCAGCATAATTCCTGCCATCATTACCCGGCTTTCCATTTTCGTCCGGTGCTGGAATCCTAGCCAGTGCACAGCCAATATACTGTTCATATTCATCTGAAAGGAAAGGATACACCTTTCGTAACGGGTCTGCAGAATCCACTATGAATACAAACTCAGCATCCATTCCAGCATTTCTACATGCTCTAGTAACCATGTCTCCAGTAAGAATCTCTCGTAAATGTCCAATATGGAATTCACCGCTTGGAGTTATTCCTGAAGCAATGATGTGCTTATCTCCTCGCTGCGACAAGGTTTGTGCAGCAAAGTCGGCCCAGTGCAAATTACCACCTCAGACTACAGCAGCTCTGATTATTCCTCTCAGAGGAACTTCTTCGATTTCATTCCTCCCGGTTTTGTTGACTAGCACCATACAGAGTGCTACTTCCGCTCCAGATTCACGCATAGCCTCGATAGTTCTTGACATCGTTACTCCGGTTGAAAGTACATCATCGACTATTGCAACTCTCTTACCGGCTACTTGACCGTACTTGTTTGACAATGCACCTTTGCCAGGTCCTCCGTCTACATTTCTGTGAATGGCTACTTCGCAACCCAATTGGCTTGCTACTTCATTTGCAAATAGCACTCCATTGATGGAGATTCCAACTATTGTGTCTATGCTATCTCCACATTCTTCTGCCGCCACATCTGCCATTATTGCTCCAATAGCTGCTATTCGTTGTGGACGAACACCAATGGTTCTCCAGCCAATTCCTACGTCCTGTGGCTTCTCATTGCTGGTGCTTTCTGCCAGTAGCCATGAGATTGTATCTTGTGATAGGGATAATTCATCTGCAATTTGCTGAGAATTTAGTCCTTCTTTTCGCAAATTAGAGACCATGTCCCTCAACTGCTCTATGCTCAAACCTTGCTCCATATTTGGATTCGGGGAGTCTATCAGACATCAAACCATCGTTTCAAAATGAGAAAACAGGCGGAAACCCTCAAATGGGGCGGGCTCGGCGAGTGGTCTGATGTCAGACTTCGATTACGAGTCTCTGCTTGACCGCGCTAGGTCAAATATCCCAGAGGAAATTTCCAATCGTTCTCGTTGGACCTTACCAGATCCTCAGATTATGATAGAAGGTTCAAACACTATTTTCAGAAATTTTGCTGAAGTAGTAAATCACATGGATAGAGATGATAATCACGTTTACCAATTCATGTTGAATGAATTGGGTACTGCTGGTTCTAGAGATGGCCCTCGTGCTAGATTCAAAGGGCGTATCCCTCCAAAGAGGTTGAAAAAAGCGATTGTCAATTATGTCAACACTTACATCAAATGTGTTCAATGTAATTCTCCTGATACTCATTTCATCAAGTATGACAGAACTACTTTGTTGAAGTGCCAAGCATGTGGTGCTACTAGGCCTGTCAAGCTTTGAGATCTAGCAAAAATTGTGTTGGCAGTTTGCCACCATCCATGTATTCAATCAAGAATGGTATTGCCTCCTTTGTGATTTGGAACCATTCTCCTTGCGGATAAATAACACATGTTGGGCCATTTTCACAAAAATCTAGACAACCTGATTTTTGAACCCTCACGTCAGTAATTCCCCTTTCTCTGGTCGACATCTTGAATTCCGTCATCAATTCAAGTGAATTTTTTTCACTACAACAGCCTCTAGCAGAACCCTCTGGCCTCGAGTGTCCACAGACAAAGGCATGCATCCTATAGCCTGGAATCTCTCTCCCCTTAGGGTCCATTATCGTACACTCCGTCGATAGATTCAGCCAATCTGTAGTCGCGTTCTGTAATCGAATTTACATCGTGACTCCAGGTCTTAACACAAACGCTACCCCAGGACAGGATAAATTCAGCGTGATGGTCTTGATCTTCACATACTTGCCCTGCGCGATTAACAAAATCCAAGGCTTTTATGAAATCAGGGAATGTGAAAATTTTCTCCAAATGGTGATTTTCAACCACATTCCAAGACACTTAATCAACCCCAAAGATGTGAATCGTCATTGCCCTTAGTTTTCTTCTCTACCTTTTCATGGAGGTTAGTGCGACGTTTCTGGTCGGCTCTTTCAAATTCTAATAATTCCTTGTCATCAATATATGCAGGACGAGTGTGTGCCACTAATACAATTTTTACAATCACTTCGCGAGCGATGTAAGCATGTTCACCATCGGTCGTCAATACCTCAAGTGAAGATTTACCTGAAGATAGTAATCTTCCACGTACCCAGCTTTCATCTTCATCTCTCAAAGATCTAGCATCGAGTTGAATTTCCACTAAATCGTCCTTCCGTAATCCGTGCCTACGCTCCATTAGGTCACCTGTGTGAATGCTTTGTAGTTCGCTAATTTCTGGAGAACCTAACTCTTCCCACATGCTTTTAGCCCAATCCGGTAAGTCCGACATGATTGGGTGTCGGGGCTCCTCCTTCTAAGCACTGACGCATGCCAAACTTACCTACGAATTGAAAAATAGGAGGCGACCCCCGTGTATTGGAGGACTCGCTATGAAGGTAGTATGGAGGGATTTAATCACCGTACTAACGGAAGAGGAAGTTCTTGACAAGGGTTTCAGTCGTGCGAAAAAATCCGCTGACAGAGTAGACGACCCAGTCAAAGTTTTCCGTGTGCGTAAGCAACTTACTAGAATGGTCCAAACAGCAGCTGATGTAATGTCTCAGTATTTGGAAGATACCGAACACGCTTGGCCTAGTTTAGACCAATTGCCAATTTTTGACAAAGCCATGGTCGATGCTTGTGTAGGCTGTGATGATTATCGCCATCATCTCTCTATGCTAGGTTGGGGCTCTAAGCAGATGCGTAAAATCGCTAAACAGAACTCAGATAAAATCATTCGAACCGCTAGATTTGAAATCATGCATGATGCAAGAAAAGAAGCCTATGGTCGACTATCCAGCATCATGAGGAGAGTTGGGCCATCACTTGATTGGCTACATGAGAGCAGGCTGATTCTCAGACAATTGCCGGTAATAGACCAAGTCTGTCCTACTATCGTAGTTTGTGGGGCGCCAAATGTAGGAAAGAGTGCATTTATTTCTTCACTATCTAGTGGAAATATGGAAGTGAATCATTATCCATTCACAACAAAGCAGCTTCACGTTGGCCACTTTAAGCATCGTCGTGTTCCACATCAAATGGTTGATACTCCAGGTTTGTTGGATAGGCCGATGGATGATAGAAATGCAATCGAGATGCAGGCTATCGCAGCCATAGAGCATGTAGGAAGTTTGTGTATTTTCTTGATGGACCTATCTGAGCAATGTGGCACAAGTTTGGAAGATCAGCACAATTTGTTAGATGAAGTCAAGGAATTACTACCTGATATTGACATGATTGTAGTTGTTTCAAAGGCTGATTTGATGGAACCTAGGCCAGAAAACTGGGATGATGTAGTACTTGCAGAATCGGAATGGGATGGAGAAGGCGAGCCAGAATTGCCAGTTCTTCTTGATGAAGAAGGATGTGTGACTATCTCTGCGATGGATGATGTTGGAGTTACAGCACTACGATTGGAAATTGTAAGACGGTGTAAAGCAAATATGGCTTCAGACCCACTTTCCTTGCCTGAAGGATGGCACCGTCAGTCCTAAGCGCCATAGCCTAACAGTTGAAGCGCAATCGGTGCAACGATTGCTGCAAAGAAAACGAAGAACATTATTCTCATCATTTTGTCATTCTTTTCCTGTTTCTCCAACTTTTCTATGCAGGTTATTTCTTTACAGATTCTTGGTTCCGACTTTATGTCAATATTTATTCCGCACATTCTGCAATGCTTGTGAGGTACATTATTCACCGAAATCTTGCTTCGAGCGCTATTGATTTTTTTGCTAACTTTGTCTTTAATCGCCTTCGCATCAACCATATTATCACTCAGCCTTTACTAAAGTTCCAACAAAGGGCCTTCCTTCTAGAGCGTCTTCAACTCTGCTCAAATCTCTTCCGTCCAGTACTGCTAGCCTGATGTTGGCATCGATAGCCCACTTGACGGCAATAGGGTCTACTGCAGCCGATTCTCCAGGATTCAAAGGTTCAGTTCCAGTTATTTGTGCCAATTCACTCAGAGTTATTTCTTCTATTGGCTTGGCTTCAGGATTTGTTCTAGGGTCACTGTCATGAATGTGGCTTACATTTGTTGCAATTACACAATGCGGTGCCCCACAATCTCTAGCGAGAGCTACAGCAACCGCATCAGTCGTGTGACCCGGTGTAGTGCCTCCCATTACCACAATGCTATGCGTTTCGAGTAAATCTGCAGCCTCAGTTGTTGATGTAGGGATGATTGGACTAACTTTGCATCCAATTTCTAGAAGAGATTGTTGCAAAATTGTAGCGTTCAATCTTGTAGCAGATATGCCGACAGTGTCCAGTCTATAGGAGTCTGAGAATGATTCCTTAGCCAATGAAATAGCTTCTCTAGCAGGGAGTCCACCTCCTACAACGATTCCTAGTTTCCTAGCGTTTCCTTCAAAATGAACCGCCATTTGGCGAAGTTGACCGAACCAAATCGCTCTCTGTTGTTCTTCTTCTGGTCTCAGAAGCGAACCGCCAAGTGCGATAATCTGGGTCGGCATCGATACTCCGTGAAAGTCGACCATTGATGATGCTTCCTTCTCAGAAGCCTTCAAAGTCCTCGCCTCAGCCCTTAGGGCTGGGGGAGACCTGTATGAGTGATGATCCAGAACAGGCTACCCGTAGACTAAAACTCAAGTTAGCACTTGAGGACCTTCGGGAAATGAAAGGCTTTGGAACAGAATTGGTGACTGTTATCATCCCACCAGACAGACAAGTTTCCGATGCTAGGCAAATGTTGCAAAACGAGCACGGGCAGGCTGCTAACATCAAATCTAAATCTACAAAAAAGAATGTTCAAGGTGCTATTGAATCAGCTATTTCATCCCTTTCAAAATATCGTGATGCTGGTGAAAGGGGAATCGCTTTGTTCACAGGTTCAATTATAGTTGGAAATAACAAAAACCGGCACATCACCGTAGTAATCGACGATTTACCTCAACCTTTGCTATCGTTTAGGTACCGTTGTGATTCTAAATTTGAATTAACTCAGTTAGAAGATATGCTCATCGATAAGAAGTCGTATGGATTATTCGTAATCGATAGATCGGAAGCTGCTTATGGAATTGCCAGCGGAAAACGTATTCATGTTCAGGAACATTTGGTTTCGAATATCATGGGTAAGCACCGCCAAGGAGGTCAATCTGCGCAGCGTTTCGAGAGATTGATTGAGGAAGCGGCTCACAAATTCTTCAAGCGTGCTACTGAGCATGCTTGTTCATATTGGTTACCTGAATTGGAACATATTCAGGCGATAATTATCGGAGGCCCAGGTGCTACCAAAGATTTCGTTTACAAGAACGACTATTTCCATCACGAGATAACGAAGAAAATTGCGAAGACAACTTTTGATGTTGGTTATTCGAATGAAAGTGGAGTTAGAGAATTGGTTGACAATGCTGGAGGCCTAATGGGCGAAATCGAATTAGATGCAGAGAGACAGGTAGTAACTGAATTCCTAGAAGAATTAGTCAAAACAAGTCCCAAAGCAACTTATGGTGAAGCGATGATTCGTCAAGCACTCGAACAGGGCGCAGTTGCTAAGTTGCTAATCAGTGAGGGTATGAGGAAGAATGTAGTAGACCTCAAATGCAATTCATGTGGGCATGAATGGACAGTTAGCATAGGAAGAACCGATGCTTTGCCGGCTTGTCCAACATGCAAAGCCGATGGAGATGATTTACGAGAATTAAGTTCAGTGTCATTAATCGATGAATTGTCAACATTGGCTGCAAAAGGTCGCTCGGAAGTAAAGTTCATTTCGACGGATACAGAAGAAGGAGCTCAATTGGATTCTGGATTTGGTGGATTGGCTGCGGTTCTTCGCTATCCAATAATGTGAGGTGTGGTAATGGATAATCTTAGGAAGATCATTGAACCATCTCTAGAGTCAGCATTGACTGACATTGGAGTCACTGGAGACTTCTGGAAGAAGGCATTAGGAACCAGTCGAGAAAAAGCGCAAGGAGACTTGTCCTTGCCTTGTTTTCCTTTTGCAAAGCAATTAGGCCGCAACCCCGCTGAAATTGCTGAACAACTCGCATCCACTCTCTCAGGAGAGTTTGAGGTTGCTGCGGCTGGAGGATACTTGAATTTCAAAGCCAAATCAGAATGGCTTGCTCAAAATGTTATGAGTATGGATTTAACTCCAGGAAACACAAGTGTACTGATTGAGCACACCAGTGCAAATCCAAATGGCCCGTTCCATGTGGGACGTGCGCGAAATGCAATTCTAGGAGACACCCTTGTTCGACTTAACCGCCTTTATGGGAATCAAGTTCGTGCAGAATACTATGTTGATGATATGGGCAAACAGGTAGGGGTTCTTGCTTGGGCACTGGCTAATCTGTCTAAGGAGCAAGTTGATGACATTCTAAATGACGCTGATAACATTAATCCGCGCTGGGCGGGAAAGAAAGATCATGAAACCGTACGTTGGTACCAAGCTGCACAAAGTATCCGCTCAAATGAAGGAGCGGAAGATATTGAAGACGCAATTGGTAAATTGGTACATGCTTCTGAACATGGAGATGATGTTGTGCTTGCTCAATTCGAACAGGCATACAAACCAGTTCTCGACGGTATGCTGGAAACGCTTTCACGTCTAGGAATAGAATTCGACACCTTCACCAAAGAGTCTGAGTTTGTTGTTAATGGAACGGTTTCAGCATTAATGGAACGCCTTGAGAGCCTCGAAATTCATGGAGTTGCAGATAACGGTGCGCACTTCCTAGACTTAGGCCAAAGGGGCCTCAAAGGTAAAACTGATTTCTTCTATAGAAGAGGTGATGGCTCTTCACTGTATGCGACAAGAGATATTGCTTATCACATGTGGAAGTGGCAACAATGTGATAATCTAATCAATATTCTTGGTGAGGATCACAAATTACAAGCAAAACAAGTGGGTATGACTCTAACCGAATTAGGTGAAAAAGTGCCTGATGTTATGTTCTATGCTTTCATCAAATTGCCGGAGGGGAAGATGAGTACTCGTAAGGGCAATGTTGTATTCATGGACGATTTACTTGAAGAAGCTAAAGCGCATGCCGCTTCTGTTGTTAGAGAATTGAGAAGTGATTTGGATGAAGAAGAAATCAACTCAATAGCCGAAGCAGTTGGCGTTTCTGCTGTGAGATTTAATATTGTAAAAGTCAGTCCAGAAAAGGGCTTCACTTTCAGATGGGAAGAGGCACTTTCATTCGAGGGTGAAAGCGCTCCATTCGTTATGTATTCGCATACAAGAGCATGTTCGATTGCAAGGAAGGTTGGCCGGGCAGCAAATTTCGATAGTTCAGGAGACATTCCTTCTGCAATGCATGAATTGTTGCGTGTCATGTCTTGTTATTCGGATAAACTTGGACAGTCAGTTAATGAAAACAAGCCGCATATTTTTGCTTTGTATATGCTTGAATTGGCTACTGCATACAACTCGTTCTACCGAGATTGTCATGTAATCAAAGATGGTACCGTTAGTGAATTCAACTTTGCAGTTAGCGAGAAGGCTAGAGGGCTGCTTAATCAAGGAATGATAGGAGTCGGTATTACTCCTCTGGAATCGATGTGATTGGATCTTCGGGAGTTCTACCTGCAGCCTCTACTTCAGCACCTAATACTCTTAATTCAGTTAGAGCGTCTTCAAGCGATTCAGTTTGTTTAAGGAAACGAGTAGGTGGCCAACCTAAGTCTATTTTTCCAGGTTCAACGGTCGATTCTTCAATCCATGCTTCACAGGACGTACCTGTGCACATTGCGGAGTAAGAATCTAGGTCTATCCAAAAAGTTCTACGTTTACAAACTGGGCAATCTCTACAGTGCATGCTTGACAAAATAGTCATGGCTTCTTCACCGACTTGGTCGATTTCCCAGATTACTAAATCAGATCTAGTTAAAGACATCAAATGTGATTTCTTTAGAAAAGCCCTCAGGACCTTCCAAGCGACTTCCTCAGATGAAAAAACTCCCAATCCGATTGTGTTTCCGTTCTCCTCGGTTACAGAGGGTACGAATACTCTCGAGGGCTCGGTCATGGTGAGTGCTGGTAATCGACAGCCCTTCAATCCCTCGTCCATTCATGTTCGACAACCGCCAATCCTCCAGGGTGAGGGAAAGGTGCATCTGGCTTCTCTATTCTTATTGACAAAGCGGCTACAACATCGTTTTGTGAGATGTTACTTACTAGTTTGTAGCATAAGGTTTCCATCAGTTTAACTGGCTTGGAATTTACAACCTCAGTATCAACAGCAGACTGCAATTCAGCATAATTCAGAGTGAGTTCGATATCATCTTCTTTGACATCTTCAGTTAAACTAGCCCAGATTGAGATAATGAAAGGCTGTTGCTTCTCTCTTTCAAAATCAAATACTCCGTGGCAAGCTAGAACTTCATAAGACTCTAGACCTACCCTGGTGACCATAGAATCACTCCTCTCTTTCGTGGACCCAGATTAAGTGATATCCAAATTGAGTTTTGATCGGTTCAGAAACAGTCTTCAAAGGAATTGTCCAAACTACCTCATCGAATTCACGAACCATTTGCCCTTTTCTAAACCATCCTAGGTCGCCACTCCTTTGACTCGAAGGGCAATCGGATTTTTTCCTAGCGGTTTTTTGGAAATCCTTGAACTTCTTGATATTGGAAGCTAGTTGGGTTGCTTCCCCTTTACTCTTGACTAGAATGTGGCTTGCATGTGCGCTTGGATTAACCATATATTCACCTCAGGTATCTAGGTTGTATGCTAGGAACTTCATGTAGTTTCCATAAATCGTTGCAGAAATTCCCAAACTTTCTTCATTGAATCTTGACATATCGTCGAGATAGGTGTGATACTCATAGGAACCACTGCCATAGCATACGGCGGCTCTACCAATCACATTTCCTCCATCAAGTTCGTAAACGAATGGACAGTGGTCTGAGTTACAAGGCATTCCGTTTGGTTCTCCTTTTGCGCCATCGTAAAGTCCTAGATTGATAACATACTTTTCAGCCATCTCTGGGTTATCTCTCTTGTACTCTTCAGCCAATTCTTTTATGTGCGCATAATCTTCAGGATGGTTACTGAATAGAGTTACAGAATTGCCTCGATTTTCAAGATCGATATCGACATGGTTCATGTCTAGGTTGACGTATAGTCTGAGATTCTCTGCTAAGTCTTCATTCATTTCTGCAACATATGCAGTAGAGCCCCACAAACCTTCTTCTTCACCTCCCCAAGTGCAGAATCTAATTGTTCGTTTAGGCTCACCATTCTTTTCGATGTATTCCGAGAACATCGTTGCAATCTCTAGGACTGTTGCAGTTCCAGATGTATCGTCTACAGCACCTGGTGCGTGGTATACGGTGTCGTGATGACCACCAACAATCAAAATCTCGCTACTTTCTCCGTAGTAGGTTCCACATGGAACTCGAATGGTTAATTCTTGGTCGTTAGTGACGTCCATTATCATCTCTAACCTACCACTGCCGTTGATTACCACCGACTCTAGTATCTCGCCAGCATCCTTGCTCATCGCAATAAAGGCCATGCCTGATGGCATACTTCCACCGTTTGCTTGCAAGATTGCGCTGTGACTAGTTCCTTTGAAGATTGGAACACAATCATTTCCTTCGATTTTTCCACAATTGTAGTTTTTATTGACTCTAATTATGGACTCAAGGTCATTTTCTATAGCGCGAACCATAATCTCGGTATTACTTGCTACTGTAGTTCCACCGACGAAATAACCAACTTTCCCAGCAGCAGACGCCCACAAAGAATCGTCTGAACCATCACCAAGGTATACTACCTCCATGTCGTCTCCAAAGTTAATTGAGGATTCACCAGAGAATCCTTGGATTACGTAATCCATTCTGTGATTGAGTGTAGTGATTTGTTGTCCTATGTCTGCAGGTGAGCACGGAGCTACCCCAAATCCTCCTGCGGCTCCAGGAGTGCAAACTCTCAAACTAGGCTCGCTGTTTACACTATGCATCGGCACTTCATACGTGTGTAATGTCGATTGGTAACCGAGTTCTTCGAATACATTGTTGATGTATTCTGCAGTTGCCTGTTCTTCAGCAGTTCCGCTCATCCTGCCGTACCAGTCAGGATGTCCTAACTCTAGCAAATCCTCGACGTATCCTCTAGTTCTTTCTTGATCATAAGTGAGCGATGTCCCGTAATCTACGGGTTCTTCTCCAAGATAGAAGTACATGAAGGATGATGTTACGAATAGAGTAACTAATACTCCTGCAATCACAGTTGAATTCTGAAAGAAATTTAATACCGAGCGACGGCTATTTGCTTCGCTCCATTCTTCAACAATTTCAGCAGAAATCACATCATCGCTCATTGCAATTCCTCACCAGTCCAGCGTTTGGTTAGGTCGTTATCCCTTCCAAGGTGGTCGAGTATTCTTGCAACGATGAAGTCTATCAAATCATCCATGGTTTGAGGTATATTGTAGAAACCTGGAGATGCGGGAATTACGGTTACTCCCCATCCTGATAATTTTGCCATATTTTCTAGGTGAACAGTAGCATAAGGAGCTTCTCTTGGAACTATAATCAAGTTCCTTCTCTCCTTCATGGCTACAATAGCTGAGCGAGTTGCTAGGTTATCACCGATACCTGCTGCCAGTTTACCGAGTGTGGTTCCACTGCATGGACAAATTACAACAGCATCAATCGCTGCAGAACCAGATGCTGATTTGGCAGCAATGTCGTCATTGTTTTCGAGAATTGCTCCGGTTTTTTCCGCAAGTTGCTCAGGAGTCAATCCCTCGCATTCGTGCGCCATGGTTAGCCTTCCCGATTCAGTGACAACTATTCTTGCCTCACTACCGAGAATCTCCGCTAGACGCACTCCATATATTGCGCCCGAAGCACCAGAGATTACCAATACAATCTCGCCCATCAGTCATTACTCGTATGGAATCATGTATCAAGTTATGTCCGTGGCTGTACGCTGAACAGTTTCCAATACATCCACAGAACTAGTGGGGGATTTATGCTCTATAGAACATATTACTTAGGATAAATATTGAACTAGAAAATCGAATATAAATCACGATAATCCTAACAAACATCCCCTTTCCATTCTATCGGGCACCTCCATTGTGTCTAGGCCGGGGCCTGATTTGGATGGTAACCTACCAAGATTCGCTGAATAGGAGATTAATGAATAATTCATTCATCAGAAATTTCCCTTGATAATGCTGAAACATTGTTTATCAGTGATTTCATAATTTGCTCTCTAGTTAAACTGTAACCTAAGGCGGATAAACTCGTAGTCGTGTCCTTTCCCAATCCACATCCGCTTACCATCTCTACTCTTCCAGCAGGAGTATTGTAATTGATAGTAAGGCCATGCCTGCTGGTCCATCGCAAGAAAGAAAGTCCAATCGAGCATATTTTGTTGTCTCCAATCCATACGCCTTGCATTCTCTCATTTCTGCTTGCACTAATTTGATGCTCTGATAGTGCATTGATCACCCATTCCTCTAGAATTGAAATTATGGCCTTGACATTAGATTCCCCATCTAAATCCCATTTGAAAATCGGATAGATAACAATCTGTCCAGGTCCGTGCCAAGTAAGCCCTCCTCCTCTGTCTACTGCTGCTGTTGAATAATCTTCAGGAGGTGTAATGCCATCATTACGTGCCCTGGGGCCAACGGTTACGATTTCATCATGTTCGCACACGATAAGTGTGTCAATAATCTCGTCCTCGATTCTTTTTGACTGCATAATTCGCATTAGTTCATTGGCATCAGCATGGCTTATTTTACCGATGTCATTGATTACAAATTTACGCATTAGTACACCTCAGAACCGACCGCTGCTTCCAAATCCACCTTCTCCTCGATCAGTTGTGGATAATTCTTCGAGGCTAACTTCTCTGTAACTTGTAACGGGAACAGGCGCAATCAGCATCTGTGCAACTCTTTCTCCCTTAGCTAAGGTTATTTCATCGCCTTCTCCAATCCATGTTGCAAGAACCATTAGCTCTCCCCTGTAATCAGAATCAATTGTACCGACTCCATTTGGCATTATCATTCCTTTAGCTCCCAATGATGAACGGGAACGAATTTGGCCTTCCCAGCCATCAGGTATTGCCACTGCCAATCCCGTTCTTATTTTGGTAGATGCTCCTTTTCTTACGGTGGTTTCTTCCAGGGCTCTCAAATCCCAACCTGCAGCGGATTTACTTCCCTGTGTTGGCTCGGATGCTTCAGGGTCAAGTTTAGCGAATAACACTTCCACGCTTTCTCGCATGTAGCATCCCAATCGCTGGAGGCTCTCAAGGGCTTTGGTAAATTTTAGATTATATTCAGAGAGTTCTATGGTGATAAACAAATGATAGAGATGATAAACTTCCGACATTCAAGCACAAGGGTTGACCCGAATAGTAGCCTTGTCAAATTGACACAATATTGGGGAGTTGATTCCCCAACTTTATAGGCTCGCTTGAACGGCCAACAAAATCCACCGCGAGAGAAAAATGGGAGGGACACAAGATGCAACCAGAATCACCAAATCAAGACGGCTTCGACCTAGACCTTTCATCTGAGTTCGTTGAACCAATGCTCAAAGAAACCCTCGACCGATTCGTATTATTCCCTATAGAACACACAGAAGTATGGGAGATGTACAAAATGCATGCTGCTTCCTTCTGGACTGCTGAGGAAATTGATTTGGCAGAGGACGCTAAAGATTGGGCCTCACTCTCTGAAGACGAGAGACATTTCTTGAAACATGTTCTAGCATTTTTCGCAGCATCTGATGGTATTGTAAACGAAAACCTTGTTGTAAATTTCGCAAATGAAGTTCAATGGGCAGAAGCACGTACTTTCTATGGTTTCCAGATTATGATGGAGAACATTCATGCTGAGACATATTCTCTTTTGATTGACACTTACATCAAGGATCCTAATGAGAAAGACCACCTATTCAAGGCACTTGAAACAGTACCTTCGGTGGCGAAGAAAGGAAAGTGGGCACTTCGATGGCTCGATCAAAAGCGCGCATCATTCGCTGAGAGATTGGTTGCATTTGCTGCGGTCGAAGGGATATTTTTCTCAGGTTCATTTTGTGCCATATTCTGGTTGAAGAAGCGTGGATTGATGCCAGGACTAACATTCTCTAACGAATTGATAAGCAGAGATGAAGGCCTTCATTGTGATTTTGCATGCCTATTACACTCTCAACTAGTACGAGGAGCAGGCGCTATGAAGATTACACAAATCATTTCAGAAGCTGTTGAAATCGAAATTGAATTCGTTACCAGTGCACTTCCAGTTTCTCTAATCGGTATGAATGCTGATTTGATGAAAGAATACATTAAATTCGTAGCAGACAGATTATTGGTTGCATTTGGTGTTCCAAAAATATACAATGCTGAGAACCCATTCCCTTGGATGGAAATGATTTCTATGCAAGGAAAAACCAATTTCTTCGAAAAGAGAGTCGGCGAGTATCAAAAGGCTGGCGTAATGGGTTCATCGAGTATCGGAGCGGTACAACAACGCTTCTCAATGGAGGAAGACTTCTAAACCGTACGCGTCCGACCACGGATGCTGCACGCTCACAGGGAAAGAAATCGGGGGGACAGAAATTATGGGTCTACAAGTAGTAAAAAGGAATGGACAAAAGGAAGATGTCAGGTTTGACGCAATCCAAGAGAAGTTAACAAAACTCTCTGAAGGACTGAATCAAGACTGGGTAGATCCAGGACTAGTTACTAAGTTAGTAATCGAAGGATTATATGATGGAGTTACTACTTCAGAACTCGATGAACTGGCAGCCGAAACAGCAGCATCTCTAGCCGCACAACACCCTGATTACTCCAAACTTGCAGCTAGGATTTGCGTCGATAATTTGCACCGTTCTACCAAGGATGTATTCAGCGATATAATTTCTGACTTGAGAAATTACGTAGATCCAGAATCCGGTAAGCATGCTCCACTAATTTCTGAAGAAGTGTTTGACATCATAATGGAAAACAAGGATGTACTAAATGCTCACATCGATTATGAGCGAGATCACAATTACGATTACTTCGGTTTCAAGACATTAGAACGCTCTTATTTGCTGCGATTGGATGGCCTTGTTGCTGAGAGACCTCAGCACATGCTTATGCGTGTTTCAGTTGGCATTCATCATGGAAACATCGAGAAAGCATTGGAGACTTATGATTTGATGAGTGAGGGATGGTTTACTCACGCAACACCTACCTTGTTTAACTCAGGAACTCCAACTCCACAAATGTCCTCCTGTTTCTTACTAACAATGATCGAGGATTCTCTCGATGGGATTTATGACACCTTGAAACAGTGTGCAAGAATTTCAAAATCTGCAGGTGGTATTGGTCTTTCAATCCATCAGATTAGATCTAAGGGTTCTTACATCAAAGGAACAAATGGCCATTCAAATGGTTTAGTCCCTATGCTTAGAGTATTCAACGACACAGCAAGATATGTCGACCAGGGTGGCGGCAAGCGAAAAGGAAGTATTGCAATTTACCTTGAACCATGGCACCCCGATATCTTCGAATTCCTAGATTTGAGAAAGAATCACGGCAAAGAAGAGATGAGGGCTCGAGACTTGTTCTATGCTCTTTGGACACCTGATTTGTTCATGGAGAGAGTTGAAGCAAATGCTGAATGGTCTCTTTTCTGCCCGAACGAATGCCCAGACCTTCACGATTCATATGGAGATGAATTCCGTGCATTGTATGCAAAGTACGAATCGGAAGGCCGTGCTCGCAGAACTGTAAAAGCTCGTGAACTATGGGATGCAATTACACAATCGCAGATTGAAACAGGAACTCCTTACATGCTTTACAAGGATGCATGCAACGAGAAATCTAACCAGAAGAATTTGGGGACAATTAG
>CEQQ01033097.1_pt1 | contig 15057 bp, 8 predicted proteins | sample 531041 | NCBI WGS metagenome assembly CEQQ01 (sample SAMEA2621222, study PRJEB7988) | marine metagenome | biome: marine biome (ENVO:00000447); feature: deep chlorophyll maximum layer (ENVO:xxxxxxxx); material: "saline water (ENVO:00002010), including plankton (ENVO:xxxxxxxx)" | depth 150 m | reverse complement strand
GGTAACAATCCGACCTCCCGATAGGCCCTTACCAACATAGTCGTTAGCATCGCCTTCTAGTTCTAGAGTGACTCCCCTAGCGAGGAAAGCTCCGAAGCTCTGCCCTGCTGAGCCGTTAAACCGTATGTTGATAGTGCCGTCCGGTAGGCAATTCTCGCCATGTGCTTTGGCTATTTCATTGCTTAGAATTGTTCCCACCGTTCGGTTTGTATTCACAATTGGAAGTTCTAAATTGACCTTCTCGCCCCTTTCAATCGCCGGGCTGCATAGGGTGAGTAGTTGCTGGTCAAGAGCAGCTTCGAGTCCGTGGTCTTGTTCAGTTGTGCAGTAAACATCTACCGCCTCGTGGGGTTTTTGTGCTGGTGTAAGCAACGGAGTGAGATCTAAACCATCGGCTTTCCAATGTTCTATTGCGGCGTCGGATCGCAAGCATTCGACGTGACCTACCATTTCGTTAATAGTCCTAAAGCCTAGAGAAGCCATATGTTGCCTAGCATCTTCGGCGACCATAAAGAGGTAGTTCACCACGTGTTCTGGAAGCCCAGTGAATTTCTTTCTCAGTTCAGGATCCTGAGTAGCAATTCCGACTGGACATGTGTTCAGGTGACACTTTCTCATCATGATGCAGCCGAGTGTAATCAGTGGGGCAGTAGCGAAACCAAATTCCTCGGCACCAAGAAGGGCAGCTATCGTAACATCGCGGCCAGTCTTTAGTTGGCCATCAGTTTGAAGAACCACACGTGATCTTAGGTCGTTAAGTACAAGCGTTTGGTGAGTCTCTGCTAGACCAAGTTCCCAAGGAAGTCCTGCATGTTTGATGCTGGTGAGTGGCGATGCACCCGTACCGCCATCATGCCCGCTGATGAGTATGTGGTCAGAGTATGCTTTAGCGACCCCAGCAGCAACAGTTCCGACTCCCACTTCTGAAACGAGCTTTACACTTATTCGAGCAGCTCGGTTAGCGTTCTTGAGGTCATGGATGAGTTGTTTGAGGTCCTCGATAGAATAAATGTCGTGGTGAGGAGGCGGGCTAATTAGGCCAACGCCTGGTGTCGAGTATCGGGTCTTGGCTATAACTTCATCTACCTTGTGGCCAGGTAACTCGCCGCCCTCGCCGGGTTTAGCTCCCTGAGCAATCTTTATTTGTAGTTCGTCTGCGTTCGTCAGGTACCAAATGGTAACGCCGAACCTTCCGGAGGCAACCTGTTTGATGGCTGACCGTCGTGAGTCACCATTTGGCATGGTAATAAAGCGTTTGGGGTCTTCGCCTCCTTCGCCAGTATTTGACTTTCCTCCTAGCCTATTCATTGCAACAGCTAGGGTCTCGTGCGCCTCCGCAGAAATAGATCCAAAACTCATTGCTCCTGTGCAGAAGCGCTTAACAATCTCACTAGCAGGTTCTACTTCCTCAAGGGGAATCGGGTCACCCGACGCCTCGAAGTTGAATTCGAGTAGACCACGTAGTGTGCAGCGACTCCGGTCACTGTCGTTCACTAGTTTGGCAAACTTCGTGTAGGCATCAGTGCTGTTTTCTCGAGCAGCGACCTGGATGGCAGCTATGCTATCAGGGTTCCACATGTGCCTCTCGCCCTGGGAACGCCAGTGGTATTCACCGGGGTTATCAAGGACAAGGGTTTGGGTTTGATTGTTAGGGGGAAAGCCGACACTGTGCCTCCGCAGGGCTTCGGTAGCGAGGACGTCAAAACCAACGCCTTGTATCCTGCTGGCCGTGCCTTCAAAACACCGGTTAATAACCTCGTCACGTATGCCTACAGCTTCGAAAATTTGTGCACCCTTGTAGCTCTGCAGGGTAGAGATACCCATTTTGGCCATTACCTTAAGTAATCCTTTGGCAACGCCCTTTCGGTACCCTTCTACGATTTCTTTGTCGCTCATATCGTCAGTTAAGACGTTGTCGTCCCTGCATTTCCTTAAGGCGTCGAAAGCCAGGTATGGGTTGATGCCGTCGGCCCCGTAGCCTATAAGAAGGCAGTGATGGTGGACTTCGCGAGCCTCGGCAGTTTCGAGAATAATGCCTATCCTGGTGCGCTTTGCTTGTTTAATTAAGTGGTGATGCACTGCGCCGCAGGCAAGTAAAGTGCTTATAGGTACGCGTTCTTGATTGGCAGTGCGGTCCGAAAGTACAACTAGGCTGAAACCTGCATCAATTGCTTCTTCAGCCTCCTTAGATATTTTTTCTAGTGTCGAGGATAGACCGGCTTTACCATCTGTTAATGGGTAGGTTATGTCGATGGTTTTAGTCTGCCAGCTACTTTTGTTTTCTGCCTGTAGAGCAGCGAGCTCTTCATTAGTGAGTATAGGGTGGGGCATTCTGAGGCGGGCTGCTTGCAATTCGGTGGTCTCTAGGAGGTTGCCCTCGGGTCCTATGAAACATTCTAGTGACATGACCGATTCTTCGCGAATAGAATCGATTGCAGGGTTGGTTACTTGGGCAAAGAGTTGTTTGAAGTAGTCGTAAATCATTCTCGGTTGGTCCGATAGGCAAGCTAGTGCCGAGTCGTTACCCATGGAGCCAACTGGGTCGCGTTTTTCCGTTACGAGTGGGGCAAGCATGAAAGAAAGGGTCTCAACCGTATATCCGAAGGCCTGCATGAGGCTTATGAGCTCAGGGCCTTCAAGGTGCTCTGGTACTTCTACTATGGGGAAGTTCTTAAGCTCGAGGGTTTGATTCTTTAGCCAACCTCCGTAAGGCCTGCGGTCAGAGAGATCTCGTTTTAATTCGTGATCGTCAATTATTTTGCCTTGCTCGAAATCTACGAGAAACATTCGACCGGGTTGTAGTCTGCCTTTAAGCTTGATGTTTTCTGGCGGGATATTAAGGACGCCAACCTCAGAAGCCATTACAACTTTGTCGTCATGCGTTACGTAGTATCGGCTTGGCCTGAGTCCATTGCGATCTAGAACTGCACCTATGTAGTGACCGTCAGTGAATGCTATTGATGCGGGTCCGTCCCAGGGTTCCATTAGGGCGGAGTGGTATTCGTAGAAATCGCGTTTTGCCTGGTACATTTCCTGATGACCCTGCCACGCTTCAGGGATCATCATCATGATGGCCTCAGGTAGTGTCCTTCCGGCCATGAGGAGAAATTCTAGGACATTGTCGAAAGTTCCTGAGTCGGAACAATCAGGCTCGCAAATCGGGAAGCATTTTTCGAGGTCTTCACCAAAAAACTCTGACTGGGCTACTCCCTCACGTGCGGCCATCCAATTCATGTTTCCTCGTAAGGTATTGATCTCTCCATTGTGAGACATGAAACGATTGGGTTGAGCTCGGTCCCAAGAGGGGAAGGTATTGGTTGAGAAACGTGAATGAACCATTGCCAGGTGACTGGTGTAGGCAGGGTCCTCGAGGTCTGCAAAATATGGAACCACCTGTTCGCTCATGAGCTGGCCCTTGTAAATAATTACGTTAGTAGAAAGACTACAAACGTAAAAATCTTTTGCTTCGTCGTGGTCTAAGGTACGTAATTGACGGCTGATAAGTTTTCTTATTATGTACAGCTGTCGTTCGAAAGAATCGCCTTCAAGGTCAGCTGAAGAACCTACGAATAGTTGTTCGATCACGGGTTCGCTATTTCGCGCTGCTGGCCCAATATCAGCTTTGTCGGGTCTTGTGGGTACCGTACGCCAACCGATCAATTCTTGGCCCTGAGCTTCGATGATGTCGGCTACCTTGTTTTTGCATTGTTGTCTAAATTCGTTGTTGCGAGGCAAAAAGATGTTGCCGGCAGCAAACTTACCTGGGGAGGGTAGTGTAGTTCCTAGGTCCTTGATTGCTACTTTGGAAAGGAACTCGTGGGGTAGTGCTGTAAGGAATCCTGCCCCGTCTCCGGTGTTGGGTTCGCAGCCACAGGCCCCTCTGTGGCTCATATTGTCAAGCATTTCTCTAGCGTCGAGAAGTATTTGGTGACTCCGGCGGCCCTTGATGTCCGCTACGAATCCTACGCCACAACTTTCTTTTTCGTTGCTAGGGTCGTAGAGCCCTATTTTTTGTGGGAATCTCTGATGAGTCATAGTAGGTTAGTTGGTTCCATTTCAATTTAGGATAGAAGCTGCCAAGGTACCCTGGGTTCGGGTAGTTATCTGTAACTCTTTTGGCGGCTCAGGTAACAGCACAGCTTGGCACACAGCAATATAATAAGTCAAGTTAATTTGAAATTAACACAATATTAGTTTATCTTATATTAAGATGGAAAACGCGCAAAATTACCGGATACCTAACGTGAGCTTGCAAGCTATCGAGGTTTTTTGTGAGGTTGCAAAGTTCAGAAGTTTTTCTAAAGGCGCTGACAGGCTTTCTATCTCACAATCTGCTGCTAGCCAACAAGTTGCCCACTTAGAAGAAGTCTTAGGAGTGAAGCTATTTGATCGGAGTTATCGACCCCTAAAAATTACTGACGAGGGTGACCTCTATCATAAGGAATGCCTGCAAATTCTTAACTTACACGAGAGGACTCTTGATCAGATTCGAAGTAACCGCAATTTAGTCGGAGGCCAGGTGGGAGTCGTGTCCATATATTCGGTTGGTTTACACACTATTAACGACCTGGTTAGGAAATACATGCAGGAGCGCAGTGGATCGACTGTCCGGTTAGAATATTACCACCCATTGAAAGTCTATGAAGCCGTACTGAACGATGAGGCAGAAGTAGGCGTAATCTCGTACCCGAAGGGAGATAGGCACATTGAGGTAATCCCTTGGATCGACGAAGAGATGGTGCTAGCCTGCTCATCCAATCACCCGTTAAGCACCGAAGTTGAAATTGGGATCGATAGCCTTGCTGGCATTAATTTTGTTGCATTTGATCAAGATCTGACCATCAGGAAAGAGATCGACCGGTATTTCAGGGAAAGTCGAATAGAAGTGAATATTATGAGTCAGTTTGACAACATCGAGACCATCAAGCAAGCTTTGGATATTTCTTCGGCTGTCAGTATTTTGCCACGACCAAGCATACTCCGAGAGATTGAACGTGGCCTTATTACCGAGATACGGCTAACTAATTTCAATCTGATGCGCCCCGTAGGCTTAATATGTCGTAGAAAAAGGAATCTCAGTGCCACAGCAAGGGAATTTTTGGATTTCCTTATCAACGCACCAAATGCTCAAACTACCCTCAAAAATCCGTAGATAATCGCTCATTTGAACCCGTTGAATGACTTATGCCATAATGAGGCACAAAAAAAATTTGCCTTAGGGGGTCGCAACTACTGGTCGATGCAGTATACGAATAGGTGTCGTTAGAACTGCATTTAGAGTTTTGTTATTCTCAGAAAGTTTGTACTGAAAGGACGTAGCGAAACCAATGAAAACACGGTTACTTATATTAATAGCCCTGGCTTCAGTAATTTTCGTGTCCTCATTTGCGGGGGCGCAAGAAAAGCGTGATGTCACATTGAGCCTGTGGACCCATGATGGCCTTTACGTGGAGTTCTTTACTAACCGCCAAGAAGAATTTGCAGCCATGCACCCTGACATCAATTTCACGTTTGATTTCCAGATAATTCCGGATTTACCCACGGTAGTGCTAGCTAACCTAGCTGCCGGTGAACCAATTGGCGATATGATCGGAATCGAGCAGGGTTGGTTTCCGAGATTTATGCAAGACGACATAATTCACGATACGATGGTCGATCTCACGCCCCTTATTGGCGATAAGTACGACATGGTGACCGAGGGTCGTCATACGCCCTTCTCCTCCAAAGGCAAAGTCTTTGGCGTTGACAGCAGCATCTCCGCTTTTGTCTATTTCTACCAACCCGCGGTTTTCGACTTATTAGGCGAGACCGTACCAACAACTTGGGATGAGGCGTTGGCTACCGGCGCGAAAATGTTTGCGGATTACGGTGTGAATATGTTTCTGATCCCTAATTCTGGGGATCACATGATGTCGTACTTCAACCAACGTGGTGCGCACATCTTTGATGTAAACGGCAATTTCGTTCTCGGCGAAGAGGAGAACTACCAGCGTGCACTCGAGGTTTTGAACCTCTTCAGAGAAGGCATCGATAATGGGACGTTCAAGACCTTCGCTGGGGGTGATTTCTGGGGCGCTTCACCAATTACGGACTTCCGTGAGGGAACCGGGGCAGGATCCATTATGCCTGACTGGTACGGTGATTACGTCCTTAAGCTGCAAGCAGAAGACATGGCGGGAGACTGGCGTATTGCTCAGATGCCCTCCTGGGATGACGGTGCTGGTGGACCCACTGCAACGTGGGGCGGCACAGGCTTCGGTGCTTGGGCTGGTAGCGAAAACGCAGAACTAGCCACGGAATTCATCTTGAATGGTTACTACACGATAGAGAATCAACTCAAGCGGTTTGAGGAGATCGGTTACTTCCCAACCATGCCAGCTGCTTTCGACGACCCACGTGTCGCAGAGTTGTCTGATCCTTACTTTGGCGGCCAGAAAATCGGTGCGGTGTTCCGCGATATATCACCGGACGTTCCCATCTGGTACCAGAGTGTATTCCGACCAGCCTATCAAGATAAGTCTGCAGCGGATATGCCGCTTTTCTACGACGGTACCCTTAGTGCCGAAGAATTCCTCGACGGGATAATTGAGTACGTCGAAGAAGAGATTGAGTTCAGCCAGTAAGTTAAACACGCTAAGTCCTAAGGCTTAATAAGCACAGGACTTTTACGAGCAGGGGAGAATGAGGCGACAGAGCACCTCAACCTCCCCTGCCTCGTGGGGCAAAAGCCGAGAGGTACTACTAAAGTGAAAAAAGCGAATGACAAAAACCTGAAGGGTGCCGGTGGGGGTTTAAAGCGCCGCCGCTTTCGCTTGAATCAACAGAAGGTTGCACCATATTTTTTCATTTCGCCGTTCTATCTTCTTTTTGGTCTCTTTTTTCTTTGGCCTAGCTTTTATGCCATATTCATCAGTTTCTACCGCTGGAACGGTATAGGTGAACCGCGTTACTTTGGTTGGCGAAATTACGAGCGCATGTTTGGCGATAGGGTCTTTTGGCAAGCAGTAGAGAACACCGCGACCTACGCCCTCGCTAGCCTCTTCATTGTCATACCACTAGCCTTAGTAATAGCTGTGCTCCTAAACGCCAAAACACTCCGCCTTGCTCCCATTTGGCGAACGATGTACATCACGCCTATTGTCACTTCCACAATAGCTATAACTCTCGTCTTCCAAATTCTTTTCAACAGAGACGCTGGCCTCATTAACGCCCCCTTGATCGCCCTAGGATTAGAACCAATCTACTGGCTCGGGGATAGGTTCTGGGTTAAAATTTCCGTCATTATCTTGATTGTTTGGCGATCTACTGGATTGCTCACAGTGTATTTCCTTGCAGGCTTGCAAAGTATTTCCCCGACCCTTTACGAAGCGGCTTCTATTGACGGCGCTACCCCCTTTCAGCAGTTCCGACATATTACTATCCCGATGCTCCGGCCGGTCATTCTGTTCGTGAGTGTCATTGTTTTGCTTGGTTCTATACAAACTTTCGATGAAATATATATTCTCTTCCGAGGTACAGGTGGGCCCGCTAATGAGGCGCTCAGCCTTGTGCAGTACCTCTACCAAAAAGGCTTCACCCGCCTAAAGCTCGGTTTCGCCTCAGCCGTAGGCACCATATTGTTCATAGCAACCTTAGTTATTTCTTTAGTTCAACTCCGACGTTTTGGGGTTTTCCAAAGTGATACGAATGACTAAGAAGAACTCATTACTCGGCGTCATAGTCCTGCACATAGTTGTGATCACAGGTGCGTTAATCACAATGGTGCCCATCGCCTTTATGATCTATGCGTCATTCAAAAAAACTACCGAAATCTTTACTTATCCGGCCTGGCGTCCACCTGCTAATTGGAACTTCGATAGTTACGTGTCCTTGATTCAGGGTTGGGCGTTCGAGTGGTGGTACCTCAACAGCGTAGGATACGCAGCTATAGTGACGGTGTTCGTGCTGTTTTTCTGTTCCCTCGCTGGTTTTGCCTTCTCCAAGTACAAGTTTGTGGGTAAGAACTTCCTGTTCGTTACTCTCATTGCCTCCACGATGATCCCTTTCCAACTTATCCTTATTCCTCTTTTTGTCCAAATGTCTCAATACGGTTGGCACAATTCTATTTACTCGATGGTTGTTCCTTGGGTAGCTCCGGCCTTAGGAATCTTCTTAATGCGACAGTTCATTCTGGCGGTGCCCACTGAATTGGTCGAGGCAGCCCGAATGGAGGGCGCTTCAGAATTCCGTATTTATTGGCAAATTGTGCTGCCCCTCATACGGCCGGGACTTCTCACGCTCGGAATCTTGACTTTTCTCGGCTCCTGGAACAGCTTCATTTGGCCCTTGTTGGTCTTGCGTGGCGAAAAGGTCATCACTCTGCCAATTGGTCTTGCCCAAATGTCGTCTTCTGTGGCGGGTGCCAAAGCAGTTCCATATAGTGAAATGATGGCAGCAGCAACGCTCATATCTATTCCAATTATCGTCCTGTTTCTGCTGCTACAACGCTATTTTATAGCCGGACTGACAATCGGATCCGTGAAGGACTAAACGGATACCCAAATGGCAATAGTGGGACTCATGATTTTGTTTCTCCTAGTTATGCCTGGGGTTTCCTTCGGGCAGCATAACGAAAATGGGGGCTTCAGCGAAGTTAGTGAATGTGCGGGGATTAACGCTAACCATGAGGGTAGTTGGAACGAGTACAAAGCGAAAGACTTTAGTCGCGGTTATCTTGCGATGGGGCAGGCGTGGGGGGATTTCGATAATGACGGCTGGGTCGACCTTTACGTTACGGGTGGTCTTACCAAGAGCGTTCTTTACCAGAATCAGGGTGACGGCACCTTCGATGTTTCCGAGTTTTCTGCTTCAGTTGGCCTTCATGAAGTGTGGACTGGCGGAGCTGTCTGGGCGGACTACGATAACGACGGCTGGATAGATCTTTATGTTCTTGCCAATGGCTCGAACGTACTCTTTCACAACGAAGGTGGGAACGGATTTCGTGACGTAACCTCCGTTGCAGGTGTTGGTTCTCTGGGCAAGAGTTCTGGTGCAGCGTGGGGCGACTACAATGGTGATAGTTTTCTGGATTTATATGTGACTAACTGGTCGTGCTTCCCGGATTGCGATCCGGTGAGTCATGAATTAGCTAGTGACAATCTGTATCGCAACAATGGTAACGGTACTTTTAGCGAGGTTTCATACCTACTGGACCGTGAAATGTTGCAGGGTGCTGGTTTCGCAACGAGCTTCGCTGATATAGATGAAGATGGTGACCTGGATATCTATGTCGTCAACGATAAGCTCAAGAATCCCATAGGGAATGTTTTGTGGCGTAATGATGGCGCGGGTTGCAAGGGCTGGTGCTGGACTAATGCCTCCAGGCAAACGAAAAGCAACATTCTGAAGCACGGTATGGGTTTAGCTGTTGGCGATTACGACAATGATTTAGATTTGGACCTCTATTTTTCGGACATGGTTGAATCGATGGTGCTACTTGAAAATCAGGGTGGTAGTTTTCGAGATGTAGCTGACGTGGCTGGTGTTGCTTCAGCTACCGGCAGTACAACTGGCTGGGGCACTGCTTTCTTTGACTTCAACAATGACGGCTGGCTCGATATCTTTCTTGCCACTACCGAATTCAAAAAGGTTTACACGATACCTGTTGGCATGTTGTTCCCTTACCCGAATTTTCTCTTTGAGAATTTGGGGGACGGTACCTTCGTAGACAGTAGTCCAATTGACTGGCGCCAAAACCCTGAAGCGTCACTAGGTACCGCCTACGCCGATTACGATAACGACGGCTATGTTGACATGGTGATTGGCAACTGGAACGAATCCTACGTGCTCTACCGAAATCTAGGCCTATCAGGAACTGATAACCATTGGATCACTATCAAACTTGCTGGTTCCGGAAACGTCAATAGGGATGCTGTAGGCTCCAGAGTCTACGTACATCTGGACGATGGATCTACCCTCATGCAAGAGGTAAAAATCGGGTCGAGTTTGGGTGCAGGCAACGACACAGCACTACACTTTGGCCTGGGCGAACGAGCCATAATGCGAGTGGAAATAGTGTGGCCCGATGGAGCTCGTCAAACGCACCATAACGTCACTTCAAATCAGAAGTGGTTAGTGACTTACATGAGTGATACCGGTCGGGATTGAAGGTATCATGCTTTTCCGAGCTCCTAGTTCGTAGCTAGTCATTTTAATGGGGTTGGCAAAATTTAGGGGGTGACTTACGTTCCAGAAGAAGCAAATAAACTAATCTTCGAACTTCAACTTCAGAAGTTGATAAACCTACATCTTCTCCGTGACATTCAGCATTTACTATCAAGAGTCTTCTCGGCTTCAGTACCTGTCTCGATAATCAATCCATGAACGAATTATTCAGAATGGGCCCTTACTTACAGCCCTATCGCTGGTACTTATTTTTCGGCTTCTTCACCGTGGTTCTACCTGTCGCTATGGAACTAGTAGTCCCCCGTATGTTACAGCTCATCATAGACAAAGGCATTCTTACTGAAGACCTATCTACAGTCTGGCGCGGCTCGTTGATCATGCTGGGGGCAGCTTTCGTCGGGGCGCTAATGACAATAGCTCAGGGAGTTTGCCGGGCACAGATATCACAGGGCTTGGCGTTCGATCTGCGCCGAGACCTTTTTGCCCACATACAATCACTATCGTTTTTCAATTTCGATAGCATCCGCACAGGCGAACTAATGACTCGCATCTCTAGCGACGTGTCCACAATCCACGGTTTCTTTGGTGGTGGTCTCGCCGTCACAATCCGCATGATCCTAATGATCATCGGTAGCGTCATAATGCTGTTCGTCACAGATGCTCAATTGACCATGATTGTTCTTGTTGCATTAGCTACAGCAGCGCTTGTGATCCGGGTATTACTCCGAATTACCCAGCCAATATTTCGTGTTGTACAAAAAAAGCTGGGGCTACTAAACACCCAGCTTCAGGAGAATCTCGCTGGAGTAAGGGTAATCAAGGCCTTTGTGAGGGAACGCTTCGAAAATAATCGTTTTGAAATTCGAAACCGGGACTACATGGCAGAGAACATTCGCGTGGGACGTTTATTGGCGTTAGCGCTACCTGCTTTAGCTCTGGTTACGAACATTACTCTAGTCATTGTGCTCTGGCGCGGTGGCCTAGACACGGTTAGTGGGCGATTAACTGCCGGTGAGCTCATAGCATTTACTAACTACCTACTCATCGGCATGGCGCCAGTACTAATGCTAAGCAACGTCCTCACAATGGTCACGCGTGCCAGCGTTTCGGTAATCAGAGTCCATGAGATCCTAGCCACTAAACCAAGCCTGATTCTCTCAAAGCATCCCAAGATTGGGAACGAGAGGCGTCAGGGTGAAATCTCATTTAAGGATGTAGTTTTTAGTTACGGTGACCCACAGGGCTGGGAAGAAGAAGCCAGCAAACCAGGATGCGATGAGGAGGCGACTTCGGAAGGCATTCAGGTGGACCATGGGAATGTCTTACGCGGGGTCAGTTTTGAAGTTGCAGCTGGGCAGCAGATTGCTTTAATGGGTTCTACCGGATCAGGTAAATCAACCCTAGTTCACCTAATTTCAAGATTCTACGATGTAGCTGAGGGAAGCGTAACTGTAGGCGGAATCGATGTGCGCAATTGGAATATAGAAGCACTTCGAAAAGAGATTGGTGTCGTCATGCAGCACCCTACTCTGTTCGAGGGAACTGTTCAGGAGAATATCTCGTACGGCCGACCTGAAGCACCTCTTGAGGAAGTCATCGCAGCAGCTAAAGCCGCACAGGCTCATGGATTCATTTCTGACCTACCTTTAGGTTATGACAGTCGCGTGGAAGCGCGCGGAGCTAATCTTTCGGGAGGCCAAAAGCAAAGGATTGCTATTGCTCGGGCGTTACTTGCCTCGCCTTCGATCCTCATTTTGGACGACAGCACCAGCGCTGTGGATTACGAAACTGAAGAGCGAATCCAGGAAGCCCTATCGGTTTGGATGGCAAAACGCACAACATTTATTGTCGCTCAGCGAATAAGTAGTGTCCTGAAAGCAGATCAGATCTATCTCTTGGATGCTGGACGAATTGCTGCTAGAGGAACTCACAATGAACTGTTAACTTCGAGCCCGCTTTACCAGGAGATCTACGCTTCGCAACTCGGATCCGTCGAGGGTAAAGCATGACTCAGAAATCCACTGGCGCCACTGCACCACGATTGGGAATCGGTGGCGCTAGAGGCCAAACAGGTGAAGAAGCTAGAGATAGTGGGTCGGTAGTTAAAAGACTGCTGAGGTACCTGACGCCTTACCGACCGAAACTGGTAGTAGTCGCAGTATTTGTTGTTCTCAGCACCTTACTCACGCTCCTAGGACCAGTGCTCTTTGGTCGAGCAATCGATAGCCACATAATTCCTGGGGACCTCACTGGCCTAAAAAAACTACTCCTCTCAATGCTAGCTGTTTATGTTGGCGCGGGCATTATCGGAATTGTACAGAGCGTACTGATGGTTGGGATTGGTCAGCAACTAGTAAAGGACGTACGCTCAGAGTTGTTTGGTCACCTACAAAAACTGTCCCTGGATTTCCATGATCACCACAGCACAGGTGATCTGATGAGTCGCGTCTCGAACGACACGGAGGCGATCAATCAAACGCTGTCCAATGGGCTGATTGACTTCACTTCCAACATCTTGCTTTTTGGCGGCATCATGATAGCCATGTTCGTCCTTAGCTGGCCACTTGCGTTGGGCACGGTAACTGTACTACCAATAATGGTTTTTCTCACCACCCGGGTTACTAACATGACCCGCTCAGCGTTCCGAGGAGTCCAACGCCACCTTGGGAGGCTCAATGGCGCAATGGAGGAAGACATAAGCGGAATAAGGACCCTACAAGCTTTCGCTGCAGAAAAAGCCAGCCAAGCCCGATTTGAAGCGACAGCCATGGATTATCGGCGCGTGGGCGTACGTGCAGACATCATCACCGCTGCTCTGGGCCCAATGTTCACCACTATGATGACAATCACCATTGCCCTCACAGCCCTGCTGGGGGGCTGGCTCGCATTACGTGGGGAGGTCCAGGTTGGTGTAATTGCTACCTTCGTTATCTACATCATGCTTTTCTTTCGACCCATGCGGTCCATTGCGATGCTCTACAACCAGCTACAGTCCGCCCTGGCGGGTGCCGAACGAATATTTGAAGTCATTGACACACCCCCAACAATTCAGGACTCCCCGGATGCGGAACCCCTACCAGACATTGATGGCACTGTTGTATTCGCAAACGTGAGTTTTGCTTACGAGCCGGGAGAGGCCGTCTTAAGCAACGTCTCCCTAGAAGCTAAACCTGGGGAAACTATAGCCTTGGTTGGTCCTACTGGAGCAGGAAAAACAACCATCATTAGTCTCCTTAGCCGCTTCTACGACGTAACAGACGGCCAGATACTTATTGACGGACACGACATCCGTTCTGTCACTCAGTATTCTATTAGGCGTCAGCTTGGAATCGTCCTACAAGACACCTTTCTGTTTTCAAATAGCGTGCTCGATAACATTCGCTACGGCCGATTAGACGCCACGGATGAAGAAGTAATTGAAGCGGCGAAGCTGGCAAACGCGGACCGCTTTATCCGCCTACTTCCGGAAGGCTATAGGACCCTCGTTTCAGAGCAAGGTCACAATTTCAGTCAGGGTCAACGTCAGTTGCTCGCTATAGCTCGCGCTTTGCTCGCTAACCCCCGTATTCTCATCTTGGATGAAGCAACAAGCAGTGTTGACACCCGCACCGAAATACAGCTCCAGGAGGCTCTCCTAAGACTAATGAAGGGGCGCACCTCATTCGTCATTGCTCACCGCCTCGGAACAATTCTTAAGGCTGATCAAGTGCTAGTAGTGAACGACCGCAAAATCATTGAAAGAGGTACTCACGAAGTGCTCCTCGCTAAAGACGGTTTCTATGCAGACTTGTTCTACAGCCAGTATCAGCGGGAACCTGGCCAGCTACTCGAAGGACCTAATTAAGACTAAGCGAGGGTCAAAATGTCGCACTAATATCAACTGGCCATTTACTACTCAATATTGTACTTTAAGAGTCACAAGCTAAGAAGTTTATCGAGTAACGACTTGACATAATCGAGGAGGCTGGGAAACCATGTCACACCCCGAACGTCAGAAGAATCAAATTAACAACCAGTTGCTCAATGACGGCTTCCTAGTAGTCAAACGTGTGCTGAATCAGGACATGATTAATCGCCTTCGAGCTGCCACTGACCCGCTTTTAGACTCGTACACCGAAGAAGAGCAGTCAAGAAGCGGTAACCAAGGTCAGATCATAACCATGGCCTATCAAGAGACCGTCTTCCAGCAACTTATTGCTTGGCCTGGAAGCCTCAGTGCCTTAAGGAATCTTGGTTTCGAAGACTCCCGGTTTTGGAGCGCTTACATCATCTCTAGGGAACCCCGGACAGAGAAATCGTATTGGCACCAGGATTGGCCTTTTTGGGGGGAATCAGTAAGTTACAATCCACAACCACATCAGCTGTTCTTAATGTTCTACCTTACGGACACAACTCCAGCTAACGGTTGCCTCCGGGTTTTACCTAAGTCGCACCGTGCCCTTGATCTACACGAAAAGCACGCCCATCTTGCTGGGGAAGGCCACGCCGGCGATGTTCGACACCAGAATCCTGCGGAATCTAGGGCTTATAGTACTGACCCAGAGGAGATTGACGTACCAGTCCAGGCTGGTGATCTTGTCATTGGTGATGCTCGATTACTTCATGCAACCCAAGCTAACGTGACCAATGAACGTCGAACAGTAATCACAATGTGGTATCTACCGCGTTACCAAGACCTACCTGAGAACCTTAAGGCCGCGTACCAGATGCCAAAGGTAGATGGGGGGGCCCCAGGCCTCTATGTTGCGCCACCCAGTGACCTGCCAGCATCCGAACGCGACATGATTCAAGCATTGCTTCCTAATTATGAAGGCACCACCAAACCAGCACGCTGGAATAGAGTTCCCAACTATTTGATCGCAAACAAAGAAAGGACAGGCAGGTCTTGAAACG
>CEQQ01013206.1_pt1 | contig 15110 bp, 13 predicted proteins | sample 531041 | NCBI WGS metagenome assembly CEQQ01 (sample SAMEA2621222, study PRJEB7988) | marine metagenome | biome: marine biome (ENVO:00000447); feature: deep chlorophyll maximum layer (ENVO:xxxxxxxx); material: "saline water (ENVO:00002010), including plankton (ENVO:xxxxxxxx)" | depth 150 m | reverse complement strand
AAAACATTTTTGACCACTGAGTCCAACTTTAAAGAACCTAAATCAGCTACATTTAATGATATTCTCATTTTTTGTCCAATTGAGTCAACAAAAGATTTTGACAGATTATCATTTGAAACATTATCTTCATATCCATCAGATATATATCTAAAAATAAAATTTTTATCTCTATTATTTGGCAATGTATAAAAGGAGGGATTATTGTTATAATATGCTTGTCGAGAAGCTTTAATAAATGTAACTAATGATATAGGTGAAGATACATACTCCTTATCTTCCATAAAGCTTTCTAGTTTATCTACCTGTCTTAACAAACTAAGATTTTGAACACCTTTTTTCATTTTTGTATCAACTACAATTTCGAGTGGCATCACACCAGAAAAATTTGATTCAAAAAATTTTAAATCTTTCATCAAAGAACTTTCAGCAGGAACATCGTCAACTAGAAATGAAACTGATTTAATTTTTGACAACCCATAAAAAGATAACAATAAAATAACAGAAGAAATAAGAAAAACCCTTCCCTTATAATTAAAAGATATTTTTCTAAATGTATTAATTAAAAAACCTATAAAAGTATAGTTCAAATAGTTAACCTGTTTGCTTTTTGGTTTAGGAAGAGCTAAATAAATAGATGGCAAAAGAAAAATACTTACAAAAAAAGTAGCTAAAACGTTTATTCCAGCAACAATTCCAAATTCAGTTAATATTTTTATATCTGTTGTAGCAAGAACAAAAAACCCTACAGCTGTTGTTAAATTAGTGATTAAGGTAATTAAGCCAATTGTTTTTATAACATTTACAATTGCCTTTTTCTTATCTTTTAGTTGTTCAATTGAAAAATGATAATAATTTAACATATAAACACAATTTGGAATCCCAATTACAACGATAATAGGAGGAAGCAAACCAGTTAATAAGGTAATTTTAAATCCGAATAAAGCTAAAGTTCCAAATACCCATGTAACAACTATTCCTATAATTATTAATGGGATTAAAACAGTATCAATTGATCTAAAGAAAATAAATAAAATTATACCTAAAACGACAACAGATATTATCAGAAGCCTAGTCAACTCTTTCTTCACACTTTCAGCAAGAACATACCTTGAATAAGGTAACCCAGCATAGTGAAGTTTTATATCTGATTTCGTTCTAAATTGTTCACTAGTAGAAATTAAATCATTCATTAGTTTATTTCTACTCTCTGAGTTTAAAACATTTTTATCAATTGTCACTAACAAAGTGAGAGCACCTTCTTCATTTAATATTTTTCCTTCGTAAAACTTTTCGTTTTTTATCTCACTTAGTAAACTATCATATTCAAACTGAGTAGTTGGGAGAGGACTAAATATATTAATGAAATTAAAATTTTTCTTTTTATCATTTCTTTTAAGTACCTGTAATTTTGGTAAGCCTAAAACACCTTTAACTCCATATATATTTTCAATTTCATCAACATATGCACTATATAAATTAAACTTTTCAAGATCAAAAATTGATGAATCTTTTAACCCTATAGCAAAAACATTCCCATCCTCACCAAAGGTTTCTTTGAAGGAATTATAATACATCATATCTTCATCTGTGTCTGGAACCGTTTGAGAAAAATCATAATTATACTCCACCTCGAGGCCTTTATACCCCATAAATATCGTATATATAAGAATTAAGAAAATAAAAATCTTTCTGTTATTTAAAACAAAATGTGAGAATTTTTCTGCCATTAAAGTTTCTTTAATAAATTATTGATAGATACAAAGCCATCAATGTGATTTACTAGATTTTTCACTGAAATTCTTTCTTGTTTCATAGTATCTCTATTTCTAATAGTTACGGAGTCATCTTCTAAAGACTCGTAATCGATAGTAATACAAAATGGAGTTCCAATAGCATCTTGCCTTCTATACCTTTTTCCTATTGAATCTTTATAATCAAATTGAGCATTAAAATGAACTTTTAAGTCATCATATATTTTTACTGCTTTTTCAGATAGTCCATCTTTTGCTAATAAAGGCATTACAGCAACTTTAACCGGAGATAACTCAAATGGAATTTTTAGAACTGTTCTTTCAGAACCATCAGCTAATTTTTCATTTTTAAGAGATGAAGACATAACTGATAAAAATAGACGATCCAAACCAATTGAGGTTTCAACAACATATGGAATATAACTTGATCCTGATTTTTGATCAAAATAATTTAATTTTTTACCTGAATGCTTCTCATGATTTTTTAAATCAAAGTCAGTTCTGGAATGTATACCTTCAAGCTCTTTAAATCCCATTGGGAAATTAAACTCTATATCACAAGCTGCATTTGCATAATGGGCCAAATTTTCATGGTCATGAAATTTATATGACTCTTTCCCTAATCCTAAGGCATAATGCCAATTCATTCTTTTCTCTTTCCAATTTTCATACCATTCCATCTCTGAACCTGGCTCAACAAAAAACTGCATTTCCATTTGTTCAAATTCTCTCATTCTAAAAATAAATTGTCTTGCTATAATTTCATTTCTAAAAGCTTTTCCTATTTGAGCAATACCAAATGGAATTTTAACTCTAGTTGAATTAATAACATTTAAAAAATTAACAAATATTCCTTGCGCTGTTTCAGGTCGTAAATATATTTTTTTTGAAGATTCACTTGAAGATCCTATTTCCGTTGAAAACATTAAATTAAATTGTTTAACATCAGTCCAGTTAGATGTTCCAGAAACTGGATCATTAATATTTAAAGAAATTATTAAGTTCTTTAAGCCTTTAAGATCATTTGACTTTAAACAGTCATTCATTTTTTTATTTATCTCTGTAATATTTTGAGAATATTTTAAAACCCTTTCATTAGTTTTTCTAAAAACTTTCTCATCAAACTTTTCTCCAAATCTTTTACTTGCTTTTTTAATTTCTTTGTCAATTTTAGATTTAATTTTTGACATATAATCCTCTATTAAAACATCTGCTCTATACCTTTTTTTTGAATCTTTATTATCTATTAGAGGATCATTAAATGCATCTAAGTGTCCTGATGCTTTCCAAGTCATAGGATCCATAAAAACTGATGAATCAATACCTACAATATTATCATTTAGTTGAGTCATTGACTTCCACCAAAAATCCTTTAAATTATTTTTAAGTTCCGAACCATATGGACCATAATCATATACAGCACTTAGGCCATCATAAATTTCACTAGATTGATAAATGAACCCATTAGCTTTTGAGTGAGAAATAACTTTCTTTAGTATATCATTATTATCCATTCGACAAATATAACTTTACAATTTTTTTTAAACTAACTATCAAATCTTAATGTTAATTTATCTAAACTATTTTTAGAGCCTAAAAAAGTAATAATATCTTCTTTTAATAGCCTAGTATAGCCATGACTAAGAATTATTTCATCATTCCTTTTAATCGATAACATCAAAATATCTTGTGGTAGTTTAAGGTCTCTTAATAGAGAGCCTGAAATTTTATCATTAAGTAATCTTATATCTCTAATTTCTTTGTCTTTCTCTTTTCCTAAAAATATAGAAGTTCCAAGAGGAGATCTTACATACTGATCAATTAAATTAATAATTGCATCTGATGGATGAATAAGCTTTATATTAAAATCTGAAAAAAGATCAACTTTTAAGTAATCATTTATTCTTACTATAAGATTCTTGTTGCCGTATGTCGAATGTGATAATTTACAAATTTCTTCATTTATATCATCTGAACTGAAACAGATTATAGAGTTTGCATTTGCATAGTCAATTTTATCAAAATTATATTTATCTATATTATCTATTTTCATCTGATTTATTCCATCTGGAACCTTATGAGGTTTATTTGTGTCAAAAATTACAATATCAACTATCCAATCTCGAGATTTTAAGAGAGATGCAACCGATAAAGATTGGGGTTCTAGTCCAAAAATTATTGCTCTCTTTTTTTTAACAATAGAAATTTGTTTTCTTCTATTTGTTTCATTTAAATAGTTAAGAGCCCACTTAAATATAGGCGGTCCAAAAAATTGACTAATTATTATTGAAGAAATTAATATTATTGAAACTTGACTGATAATTTCATTATCCCAGTAATAAAATTCTTTTTGAATAAGTTGAATTAAGCCTAAAGAAACACCAGCTTGAGTAATATGAGGTGTCCAACCCAATAATTTATAATTTAAAGGATCTTTTGCAAAGTAACCCCCAACATATGAAGCAGCAAAAAGCGAAACTATTCTGATTAAAAAAAATAAAATTGCATACTGAAAAACTTGAATAACTAAAAATATATTTAGTGAAGCTCCTATAAGTGTGAAAAAAATTACATAAATATATTTTCCAGATACTTGAATAAAATCTAAAAACTCTAACCTTTTATCTGTTTTATTAATTACAAATATGCCCGATACCATACAAATTAATAATGGCTCAAATATTATTTCTTTATTAATAGCAGAAAATGAAAGATCTCTGATATAATCAGAGAAAATAAATGAAGTAAATCCAATAATTACTAATAAGAAATACTTGATGAATTTATTGATGCTAACACTCAGAAAAATGTTAAGAATAAATCCATAAACAAAACCAATGAATATTGAAATAATAATTTCAAATAAGATAAGGAGTAAATTCAAAATTTCTAGGGAGCCAGAATCTATTGATTTAATTAATGAAAATATAATAGCAAATAATAAAATAACACCAAAATCAGAAAGACATAAAACACCCATTGACGTTGAAGTAAATTTACCTTTTGCCCTTAACTCATTAATTACTGCAATAGCAGAAGCTGGTGACCTGGCAACAAAAATTGAAGCACATAGAAGAGATAAATAAATTTTGATATTAAACTGAATTTCATCAAAGAATGGAAGTGTCAAAAAAGAGATTAAAACCAGTACAAAACCAATAAAAAACGTGACTAAAATACTACTTATCGTATTCCACTTAATACTATTAAATGTTGATTTAATTTCTTTAAAAAACAATTCAGAACCAGCTGCAAATGCTATAAAGCCTAATGATACATCAAATATGAAATCTATTTCTTTGATAATGATATCACTGATTATACCTAAGAAATTGGGTCCAATAATTACACCTACAATTATTAATCCTGTTACTAGTGGTAAACCTAATTTTTTAAGGTATGAGCTTAGGTAAAAAGAAGATATACATATAATTAAATATGCAGATAGGAATATTATTGAGTCAAAAGAAAAATTATAAAAAAATTCCAATAGATTACAACTTCAGATACAAAGTTACAAAATAAGAGATTATTAAATGGTCAGGAAAATATGTGTTTTTTGTGGATCAAATAAACCAAAAAATAATAATGAAATAGAGAATGAAGTTAAAACTCTCGGAAAGCTTCTACTAGATAAAAAAATAGATTTAGTTTATGGAGGAGCTAAAATTGGGCTAATGGGTATTATTGCCGATACCATTTTGCTCGGAGGAGGTTATGTTACTGGTATTATTCCTAGAATTTTATCAAAAAAAGAAATTATAAATGAAGATGTTTCAAAACTTATAATTGTAGATACTATGCATGAGCGGAAGAAAAAAATGTATGATATTTCCGACGCATTTATAGTACTGCCTGGTGGTATAGGTACACTTGAAGAATTTTCTGAAATATTAACATGGAAAATTTTAGGGATAAAAAACAAACCGATATTTGTTCTGAATTTAAATGGATATTATGACTTTCTAATTAATCAATTTAAAGTAATGAAAGAAAATAACTTTTTATATTCTGATATATATAAAGAGATTACAATAATTAAAAATATTAAAGAATTAGAAAAATTGATTTAAATTTTAACCTAAGAAGGATATTAATACTCCTGCTGCGACTGCTGAACCGATTACACCAGAAATATTACTTGCCATTGCATAATGTAAAATATGATTTTTAGGGTCATGCTTAATAGCTATCTCATTAGCTACTCTACTAGCCATTGGGACTGCACTAAGTCCTGTAGCACCTATCAATGGATTAATTTTTTTCTTTGTAGTTAGATTAAATATCTTAACAGCCATAATACCGCCAATTATTGAAATGACAAAAGCAAATAACCCACCAACAATAATTCCAATTGTTTGGGTGTTCAAGAAAGAATCAGGTGTCATAGTTGCGCCAATAGATAACCCCAGAAAAATTGTACTAGTATTTAGAATGTTATTAGATGCAGCTTTCGATAATCTATTGGTAGTAGATCCTATTTCTTTAATTAGATTCCCAAACATTAAAAACCCAATTAAAGGTGTTGAAGAAGGGACTATTAATGATACAACAATAGTCATCACTATTGGAAATATAATTTTAATTTTTGATAAGTTTTTTATTTCATTAGAGCTTGGAAATTTTTCATCTTGTTCCTTCATATTGATTAAGATTTCTCTCTTAGTTACCGTAAACTTTACAATAAAAGGTATAATAACAGGTACTAATGCCATATATGAATATGCTGCTATTGCAATAGGTCCTAATAAGTGAGGCGCCAGAACTATTGAGGTATATATAGCAGTTGGCCCATCTGCGCCTCCTATTATAGCTAAAGAAGCAGCTTCTTGGTTTGAAAAACCAATTAAACTAGCAATAATTAGAACAGAAAAAATTCCAATTTGTGCTGCAGCTCCAAAAAATACCAGTCGTAAATTTTTTAACATTGGTCCGAAATCTGTTAGAGCGCCAACACCCATAAAGATAAGTGGGGGTAAAAAGCCAGTTTTAATTAGAGCATAATATAGAAAATTAATAATACCATAATTTTGAGCAATTTCAAGTAAGCCTAAACTCTCATCAACTTTAACTACACCAAGATTTGATCCAGGAATATTTGAAATTAGAATGCCAAATCCAATTGGCACTAAAAGTAATGGTTCATATTTTTTTGCAATTCCAAGATATAGGAGAAAAATAGATATCAATATCATTAATAAATAAAATGGTTCTGTCATCAACTCATTTACACTTGTCATATCAATAATTTTTTCAAAAAAACTCATCACACTATTTAATTATAAATAAAATATCATCATCATAAATATCATCTCCATCTTTAAAACATATCTTAATTACTTCACCAGAAAATTCTGATTTTATGGCGTTAATTACTTTCATTGATTCAATATAACAAATTACGTCTCCTTTATTAACACTATCTCCAACCTTTATAGATTTTTCTTTTGGATCTTTAGCAAGAAATACTCTACCCTCTATAGGAGATAAAATCTTATTACCTTTAACAGAATTCTCTTTTGAATCAAAATCTATTTCATTATTTATAGAATACTCAACTTCATAGTTTATATCGTCAATTGTTATAATTTCTTTTTTATTTTCTGAAACTGATTCTTTAACTAAAACTTCTGATTGTTTTTTTGAACTAATATCATTAATTAGTTTTTTCTTAGCTTCTCCATTTTTATAGTCAATATATTGGGTTTTATGTAAAGAGAATTCTAATAATTCCTCTTCATCCTTTCCTAAATCCCAATTATTTTTTTTCATCTCTTTTCTGTTTTTTTCTAAAACATCTTTAACAAGATCTTGAGGATCATCTTCATAAAACTCTTTTCCAAGTTTATTAGATAATTTAATAATTTCATCTCCTAGAACTCCAGGAAGTTTTCCAGATTTACCTAAAAGCATATCCCATGTATTATCATCTATTAAGCTCCATCTCTCTTTTCCTTTTATATTATTCATTACATTAACAATAGCAACATTTTTAACATATTGACTATATGGAGTAACCAAAGGAGGATAGCCCATAATTGGCCAAATATATTTTACCTCATCCAGCAGAGAAGAGAATAAATCATCAATACTAATTTCAGACTTTTTATTCCTAATAAGCCATTTGTTTATACTAATATGACTTTTTTCTAGATCATTCATTAGGCTTCCCATCATTCCTCCTGGTAACCCAGATTCTATCAAAAGAGAATTCATTAGCCTATTTTTAGAGTTTATATATAAACCCAAATAATCATCAATAAACTCTTGAGTTAAACTTTTAACTTGCATATAAGACTTTCTATCGAAATCTTTTATAATAAAACCATCATCTTTTAATATTTCATGAACTGTTAATAAGTCCGCATGAGTAGTACCCCATGATAAAGGTTCCATTGAAACATCAATAATATCTGCTCCACAGCGGGCAACTTCTAAAGATGAAGCAACTGAAAAGCCTGGGCCAGAATGACCATGATACTGAACTAAAATATTCGGATTATATTTTTTAATACCTTTAACAATTTTGCCTAATGATGATGGTCTTCCTATACCAGCCATATCTTTAATTGCAATTTCATCTGTTCCAAGTTCAATAAGTTGTTTTGCTAGATTAATATAATAGTCAACTGTATGTAATTTAGAATGGGTTATACAAAGGCATGATTGAGAAACCATACCAGCTTTTTTTGCATATTCAATAGATAGTTTTAAATTTCTAATATCATTTAAACCATCAAAAGATCTTGCAATATCAGTTCCTTGCTTTTTTTTTACAGAAAACATTAACTCCCTTACATCTTTGGAAACAGGAGACATACTTAGTGCATTTAACCCTCTTTCTAACATTTGAGTTTGAATCCCAACCTCATTAAAAGGTTTAGTCCATTTTCTTAATACCTCATTAGGATTTTCTCCAGCTAAAAGTTGAATTTGCTCAAATCCACCACCATTAGTTTCAATTCGATCCCAACAACCCATATTAATTATTGGCTCAGCAACTTTAACTAGTTGATTAGCATTAGGCATATATTTTCCAGAAGATTGCCACATATCTCTGTATACTAAACAAAGCTTAATCTCTTTAGGCATTTTAATCTAATTTTCTAAAACTGATGATTTTAGCTTCTCCACCAGCTATATCCTTTATTTTTTGTGACACTGATTCTTTAAGATCAGAATCATCATTATTAGTACTAGCGTCTGAATCAAAAAAATAAATAATTACTTTGCCTATTATATAAACAAGAAATAAAACTATAAAAACAGTTATCATACCATTAAAAAGGATGTTGAATAAAACAGATAAATTGGAAATATTTTCCATTAAAAAAATATTTTCGTGGTTAGTGTTAGTTAGCAAAAATATGAACTAAATTATTGAAACTTTAATGAATAAAAGATAATTTTTTAATAAATGAATATTATAAAAGTCAGCTCATCAAAAGACAAAAAAGACTTCATTGAATTAGCGTGTTCTATTTATAAAAAAGATAAAAATTGGATCAGGCCTTTAGATAAGGATATAAATTCTGTTTTTGACCCTAAAACTAATAAAGCATTTAGAAAAGGCGATGTAGAGAGATGGATTTTAAAAAATAATAAAAAAACTATTGGTAGAATTGCCGCATTCTATTCAAAGAAAAATGAAAAAGATAAAATAAAAGTTGGAGGCTGCGGATTCTTTGAATGTATTAATGACGAAAAAGCATCTAATTTATTGTTTGATACAGCGAAAAATTGGCTTGAAACAAAAGGATTTCATTCTATGGATGGCCCGATAAATTTTGGCGAAAGAGATAAGTGGTGGGGGTGTTTAGTTGATGGATTTGATATAGATCCAAACTATCTACAAAATTATGGAAAGCCATATTATCAAAAACTATTTGAAAGCTATGGTTTCGAGCTACTTTTTAGACAGCTAACATTTTTAAAGAAAGTTAGAACACCATTATCAGAGAAATTAGCTATAAAAGCTGAAAGAGCACTTAGAGATCCTAATTATCATTTTAGAACACTCGAAAAAAGAAATATTGATAAGTATATTATGGATTTTGCTAAAATTTATAATGAAGCATGGTCTAAATACCCAGGAGTATCTAAACTAGAACTCTCCCAAGCTAAACTTCTCTTTGCTCAATTAAAACCAATATTAGATGAAAAAATTTTATGGTTTGCATATCATAATAACGACCCAATAGGGTTTTTCATTAGTATTCCTGAAATGAATCAAATATTTAAATATGTTAATGGAAAATTAGATTTAATTGGTAAAATCAAAACTTTTTACCATCTTAAAATTAAAAAATCATGTAAAAAAATGGTTGGATTAGTTTTTGGTATAGTTCCAAAACACCAAGGAAAAGGAGTTGATGGAGCTTTAATAATGGCTAGTAGAGAAACTATTCAAGAAAAACTAGGATATGAGGACATGGAATTAAATTGGATTCCTGATTTTAATAAAAGCATGATTAGAGTTGCAGAACAAGTTCAAGTTAAACTTGGCAAAATACATCATACCTATAGATACAATTTTGATAGAACAATTCCCGTTGAAAGAATTACAAATAAGTAATTAATTATTTAATGCTTCAGCTCCTCCAACAATTTCTAATATTTCTTTAGTAATTGCTGCTTGACGACTTCTATTGTAAGTTAATTTCAACTCTTTTAATAACTCTCCTGCATTATCGGTTGCTTGACTCATAGCCGTCATTCTTGAACCTTGTTCAGAAGCATTGGATTCTAAAACTGATTTTAAAAGTTGGGTCTTAAGAGTCTGTGGAATTAAATCATCAATAATTTTATTTTTTTGAGGCTCAAAAATATAATTATTATTTGAATCATTTTGTTTTGTTTCCTCTTGTATAACAGGGAGAAAATTTTCGGAAACAGTTTTTTGTACTGCTACATTTTTAAATTCATTATAAATTATTGATACCTTATCAAATCTTGATTCTATGAAAGAGCTTATTATAAAATCACATATCTCAGATGACTTCTCATATGAAAACTCATTAAGTTCTTCCCAATAATCTAGAATAAGATCAAAATTAGAGTTTTTAAAAAAGTCATATGCTTTCTTCCCGATTGGAAGGACAGTAATATTATTGAAATTATTATCATTACTAAATGACTTAAACTCTTTTATTAAACTACTATTAAAACCCCCACACAAGCCTTTATCCGAACTAACAATAACAACAAGAACTTTATTTACATTTCTTTCTTTAAAAAGTTCATTATTTATGGAATCAGAAAGATTCGATAGAATCTCATTAAGCTTTTTAGAATAAGGCCTTAATTGTAAAACTTTATCTTGAGCTTTTTTAAGTTTAGCAGCGGCAACCATTTTCATTGCTTTAGTTAACTGCTGTGTTGACTTAACTGAACCTATTCTGTTTTTAACTTCTTTTATGCTAGGCATTAATATTATTTATAGTTTTTAGCAATATTTTTAGCTGCATCTTCTAATATTTTAAGACTTTCATCTTTCAATACTCCATCAGCTAATTCGTTCAGTACTTTTTTACATTTAGAATTAACGTGTTGTAAAAACTCTTCCTCAAGTTTAGAAATTTTACTTAATTCTATTCCATCAAAAAATCCATTAGAGGAACAATAAATTACAGCAACCTGCTCCTCAACTCTTAAAGGTGAGTATTGAGGCTGTTTTAAAATTTCTTGATTAATTTGACCCCTATCAATGATTAATTGAGTTGCAGCATCAAGATCGGAACCAAATTTAGAAAATGCTTCCAACTCTCTAAAAGCAGCTTGATCTAGCTTAAGAGTACCTGCAATTTTTTTCATTGACTTAATTTGAGCAGAACCTCCAACTCTAGATACTGAAATACCAACATTAATTGCAGGTCTAATACCGGAGTTAAATAAATTAGATTCAAGAAATATTTGGCCATCAGTAATTGAAATAACATTTGTTGGAATATATGCAGAAACATCACCTTCTTGCGTTTCAATAATTGGTAATGCTGTAAGTGATCCTCCACCTTTTACCATACCTTTAAGTGAATCAGGTAGATCATTCATGTCTGCTGCTAATTTATCATCATTTATTATTTTAGCTGATCTCTCTAATAGTCTTGAATGTAAATAAAATACATCTCCAGGATATGCTTCTCTACCAGGTGGTCTTCTTAGTAATAAAGAAACCTCTCTATAAGAAACAGCTTGCTTAGATAAATCATCAAAAATTACAAGTGCAGGTCTACCTGTATCCCTAAAATACTCACCTATCGCTGCCCCAGCAAAAGGCGCAAAAAATTGCATTGGAGCTGGTGCAGAAGATGGAGCAGAAACAACAGTTGTATACGGTAGTGCTCCGTTTTTCTCTAATATATTTGTTACTTGAGCTACTGTTGAAGCTTTTTGTCCACAAGCAACATAAATACAATAAACCGGCTCCCCTTTATCATAAAATTCTTTTTGATTTAGTATAGTATCTATTGCTACAGCAGTTTTACCTGTTTGTCTATCTCCAATAATTAACTCTCTTTGGCCTCTTCCAATTGGAATCATAGAGTCAATTGCTTTTATCCCCGTTTGTAATGGTTCATTAACAGGTTGTCTATATACAACGCCTGGAGCCTTTCTTTCTAGAGGCATAGTAAATACTTTTCCTTTTATTGGACCTTGACCATCAATCGGATTTCCAAGGGTATCTAATACCCTACCACATACTCCATCACCAACATCAATTGAGGCAATTTCTCCTGATCTCTTAACAGTATCTCCTTCTTTTATATTACTGGAATCCCCCATCAATACTGCACCTACATTATCCTCTTCTAAGTTTAATACTAATCCCTTGACACCTCCATCGAATTCTAAAAGTTCTCCAGCTTTTGCATTTGATAAACCATAAATTCTTGCAACACCATCTCCCACTTGAAGTATAGTACCTACTTCTTCAAGTTCTGACTCTGATTTAAAATTTGATAATTGATCTCTTATAATGGAAGAAACCTCATCTGGTCTAATATTTGACATTATTTTATTTTTAGTTATTAATTAATTTTTTTCTTAAATTTTTCAATTTATTAGAGACAGTACAATCAATCATCCTGTCTCCAATTTTTAAATTGAAACCACCAATTATTTCTTTATCCTTTTTATTAATTAAAGAAATATTTTTTTTAGTGATTTTTTCTGCAAAATCTCTAACAACCTCAAGGGATTTTTCATCCAAATCAAATGTGGTTGTTATTTTAGATTCCTCAATATTTTTGTGAACATTATATAACTCATTAAATTTTGGAAGAATTGACTCAATAAGATTGTCTCTTTTCCTTAAAACAAGATTTGTTAATAAATTAAGTGTATGTTCATTAATCTTACCCGTAAATACTTTTTTAGTTATACTCAATTTGTGATTTATAGGTATTACTGGACTTAAATATAAATTTGAAATTTCTCTCGAATCAACAAAAGATTTAATTATTAAATCTACATCTGCCTTAACCTCATCAAGAATTTTCTTCTCAATTGAAAGCATCAATAACGATTTAGCATATCTTTCTGAAGCTCGAGTATTCTTCATTATTTCGTTTTATTTATTTCTTTAAGTAAATCCTCTACATACTTCTTTTGTGATGAGTCTTTACTAAGATCCTTTTTTATTATTTTTTCAGCTATATCTATCGATAATTCTGCAAGTGTATTTTTTACATCATTCATCGCTTTATCCTTTTCGGAATCAATTACTTTTTTTGCATCTGAAATAATTTTGTCTGCCATTTCTTTAGCATTACTTTTTGCATCATCTTTCATAGAATTAGATAACTTCTTTGCCTCTGCAAGAATTTTTTCTCTTTCTTTTCTAGCTTCAGATAACAGTTCTTCATTCTTTTTTTGAATGTTAACGAGTTCTTCTTCGGCTTTTTTTGCTGAATCCAAGGAATCCTCAATAAATTTTTCTCTTTCTTTCAAAGATTCCGTTATTGGTTTCCATGCATACTTAGATAATACTAAGAGTAGCAATAAGAAAATAACTACTTGCCAAAATAAAAGGCCAGTACCAGGTGTTAAAAGTTCCATATCTATTTATATAATCTTACTGGAACAATACTAATAATGCTACTAATGCACCAACTAATGCTATAACCTCAACTAATGCGGCAATAATAAGCATAGTAGTAAAAATTTTTGGCTGTGCATCTGGCTGTCTAGCAATTGCTGTCATAGCATTTGCTCCGATTAGTCCGATACCTATACCTGCACCAATTGTAGTTAATCCAACTCCAATGGCAGCTAAACCAATGTCTAATAATAGAAAACTAAGCATAATAATTAATTTTAAAATTTAACATAATAATTTTTTTAGTGTTCATCCTCAATTGCTAAACCAATATAAACAGAAGAGAACATCGTAAATACATAAGCCTGGATTCCAGCTACCATAAGCTCAACCAAATTCAGGCCAACAACAAATAAGGAGCTAAAGAAACCTACTCCGTAACTTTGAAATATGAATATTAGACCTATGAAACTAAGAAGAACAATATGGCCAGCAGTTATTGCGGCAAAAAGTCTTATCATTAATGAAATTGGCTTAGAGAAAACACCAATTAATTCAATTGGAAGTATAATCACCCTCATTATTAGAGGAATACCTGGAGTCCAGAATATATGTTTCCAATAATGTTTATTACCAGAAAAGTTTGTAATTAAAAAAGTGAAAATTGCCAGTGTCATTGTTACAGCTATATTTCCAGTTAAATTAGCAGCAGCAGGAAGTAACCCTAAAACATTTCCAAAGAATATGAAAAAAAATAAGGTAAGCATATAAGGAAGATACTTTTCATAATTATGTCCAATATTTGGTTTAACTATATCGTCTCTAACAAATAATATTACTGGCTCAAATACAGATTGAATTCCTTTTGGAACTGAATGTTTTTTTGAATAACCCCTTGCAACAGTAGTAAATATTAATATCATAATAATTGAGGTCATAATCAAGAAAGCAACATTTTTAGTTATTGATAAATCAATATATGAAAGTTCTGGATCTACTGGCTTTAATTTACCGTGATCATATTTAAACCCTTTATATCCTTCTTTTAAGGGGGAGTGATCGTTATCAAATAAGTTAGATGATGAAAAGATTTTTAGACCTTCGTCTGTATAAACTATTATGGGTAAGGGTATTATCAAACCATGCATTATTTCATATTGATAATCATCTAAAACATGATGCATTATCATCTCACCCATATTGAACTCACCATCTTTCTTTTCTGCAGAAAAAGCAGAATGATATGTAGATGTAAATAACAATAAAATAAGTATAAAAAATGTACGCTTTGACAACATCAGCTATTTAATATGATGCAAATT
>CEQQ01055068.1_pt1 | contig 15151 bp, 6 predicted proteins | sample 531041 | NCBI WGS metagenome assembly CEQQ01 (sample SAMEA2621222, study PRJEB7988) | marine metagenome | biome: marine biome (ENVO:00000447); feature: deep chlorophyll maximum layer (ENVO:xxxxxxxx); material: "saline water (ENVO:00002010), including plankton (ENVO:xxxxxxxx)" | depth 150 m | reverse complement strand
TTAATACGGCTTGAACTAGATATACACCTGCAACTGTGGGAGTAAATCTCTCATTAGTTCTATCTATAGTCACACCAGATGATTGATCATTCGTGTTACTAGGATTAAAATTTAATAAAGTAACTGTACTTGTAAAATACTGACTATCCATAAACGCAAATGCGTGTGGAAGAGTAGGTAAAGAGTCTGCAAAAGATAACTGACCAGATCCGTTTGTTTGTATGACTTGGTTAGCTGAACCGTCAGCTACAGGTAACTTAAATGTTATATCATTACTACCTGTTGTTTGAGTTGGAGCGTCTAGTGCAACTGACCCTCCAGACTGTGCGTTTAATTTTATACTCATTGTTTTATTTCCATTACTGTTAACTGCGAAGTTACCCTGTGATCGTATGTAGTTCCTTCATAATCTCTTATACTTCTGTTTAAATATGCAGTATTACTATGATAAGAATAATAATAAGGGCAATAAGTTATTTGATTGGTATTACCATTACCACTATCTAGCAATGTCTGTGAGGACAAAACAGCAGAAATATTATTATTTGTAGTACCTTGATAAAATCCAGCTGCACCACTTCCTATTCTACTACCAACATTTGTACCTACAGTTAATTTAGTAGAATCTCGATACCATGCAAAACCTGAAACGTCATTATTTGAACCAGCATAATTAAGTTTATATGTAATTAAAAATTTACTAGAGCTTTCTGTAGGTGTAATATTTATACAAAATGTACTTCCATTTCCATTTTGATCTGTGCCCGGAACTGCTGTCCAAGCTTGTACCTGAGATAAACTAATAACTTCTGTTGCAACATTATTAATAACTTGTATAACTGAACCAGCTGGCATTTTTGTTGCAGCTAATTGACCGCTTATTGTTGTTGGTGTATATCCTGAGATAGTACCGTTTCCGTTTATTGTTACTGACATTACACTATTGTCCAAGTATTGCCACTACCAACAGTTACGACCACATTGTTGTTGATTGTTATAGGTCCAGCGGACATGGCATTACATGCTGCACCAAAAGTTGTTCCAATAGTATAACTACCAGTTACGGTTTGACCATTTTCCCAGAAAATTTTATCATTACCCGTTCCGGTTGCTCCGGCATCTATATCAGTTAAGTTTGCACCACTAATAGCAGGAAGTGTACCAGTTATATTTCCAGCTGGTAAATTAGTTAAACTAGCTCCACTAACTGCTGGTAAAGTGCTTGGAAATCTTGCATCAGGAATAGTTCCAGATGTTAGGTTGTTTGCACTTAAAGCTGTTAAGTCTACCTGTGCCCAAGTTAAACCACCTGTGTTACCAGATTGTGCGGATAAGAAGTATCCATTAACTGGACTATTGCTTACCTTTAACTTACCTTCACTTACAGAATCAGATGTTAATTTAGCTTCTGATACTGTGTTATCACTAGGTGTACCAATACCTGTAGCTGCACCAATCTGTGTTACATATAGACTAGATCCACTAGCTGGAGCTGTACAGAATTTGATTCCGTTAGTTCCTTCTAGATAGAATCCTTCATTACTTGCATTATATGAACCAGCATTTGGTTTCTGTATAACACCGTTAAGACTAACAAATAGTTGACCTACGTTAGTTATAGACGCTGCATTAGTATTATCTCTTAAATCATAAGAAACAATATTACCATCAAATGTAGGACTACCAGATGTAGCTCCATCAGGTACAACTGTAAGTAATTTGAAATCTCCAACTGAGGCAACAGTATTATACTGTGTGTTACCTAAGTCATATACTTTCATTACGTTAGCAGCTGTATCAAACCATAGGTCTCCGTCACCTAGTGCCGAACCGTCTGGATGAGTACTAGGAGCACTTCCACTAACTTGATACCTGTCGTTAAAATCACTTACAAGTGTTTGTGCATTACTAACACCTGTTGCATCTATGTTAACTCTATGAAATGTATAGGTATGTAATGTAGTTGTTGTTTCTACTAATATACCTAATCCAGCTGCTATTGTTGACGAAGCTGATAAGCCATTGATAGTTACTGTATTTCCAGATCCAGCTCCATTTGCAATAGTTGCAACTCCACTTCCGTCAGAAACTAAGTTACTAGCTAAAGCTTTTATACTAACTATAGTACCAGCTCCATCATTAATGTCTGGGTTAGTTGCAGGAAAACTTGTTTCGTTTGCTATAGGAGCAAAACCACCAACCTCTGTTACTAACTCTACAATTCTTTCATTAACAGCTTGAGCCGAAGGTAGTTGTACATCTGTTGCACTTCCACCAATAGTCGTAACTATGCTCTTACCATCTAATAAGTTTAACTCTGCTGTAGATGCAGTAATACCATCTAGTGTTTGTACTTCAGCAGAGTCTAAATCAGCTAAAGAACTTGCAGTACCACTACCCATTGTAGCTAGTTCTGTTAGTTCAGAATCTAATGGTTGCTTACCATCAAGCTGTGGTTGGATGTCGCTAGTAACACCATCAACATGATTAAGTTCTGTTGTTGTAGCAGTAACTCCATCCATTATGTTGAGTTCTGTAGCGGTAGCAGTAACACCATCTAATATATTTAATTCTGATGTAGATGCAGTTACGCCATCTAAAATATTTAATTCGTTTGTAGTTACTGTAGCACCATCTAATATTGATAATTGTGTTGTAGATACACCATTAACTGTACCAGTTGTTACTATATTTTGTGAACCAAAGTCAGGAGATATTTTAGTACCAGCTATTGCAGCTGACGCATTTACATCATCATTTACAATAGTACCGTCATTTATCATTGTTGACGTAACAGTTCCTGTATCTCCAGTTGTTATGACAGTACCTGTGGTATCAGGCAATGTAATAGTTTTGTCTGATGTAGGATTGGCTACTGTTAATGTAGTTTCATGGTCATCTTCTGCAGAACCTTCAAAAGTTAAATTTACATTCTGACCTAAATGTAAATCTCCAGTCATCGTACCACCAGTAGAAGCTAACTTCTGCTCGTTATACTCCATAGCCTTCCGCATTAATTGCAGTTGGTTATTATTAAGATCATCAGATGTAACTGAAGCTCCGGGAGCATAAGTTGCTCTTGGTGTAGGATTACCTAAATCTGTTTCGGGTCTTATTGTTATAATACCACTAGACAAATCAGCTCCACCAATATGTATAGTTTTAGCTGTAGTGTCTACTGTATATTCTCGGGGTGAGGCGGATTCATCTATTGTGCCAGCTTGTAGTGTTAGTGCTATACCATCTAACAATACTACTACTTCTGACCCTTTGAATACATCGAAACTCCCTGAGTAGCTAAATGTATTCGCAGCTCCCGTATTCTGGGAGTGTGTTTTTGTTACTTTTGTATGTGCCATTTAGTTCTTCTTAGGGTTGCCTAAATCTAGGATTTCGTTTCGATTTTCTCTTGTACGAGATGTATGTCCATCTTTTTCAGACATTAACTTTTGTACAGCAGAGTATCCGGGATGGTCAGGTCTTGTAATTGTTGCCCAAGCTTTCGACCTAGCTTGGTTCATTACGTTATCTATAAGAGTATTATGTGGATAACTTGTAGGATTTATATCAAAACTAGCAGGATTATTAACATTATCTTTCATCCGTTTCATAGACTTTTGTACGTCTGGTCTACTTGCTAAATGATTTAAAGCTTCTTCTACATTCTTAAACTTTTTAAATCCTATTGTTATAGGACTTGTACCTATAGCATTTTGGAAATGTGCTCTTACACGTGCATCTTTAGTAAATGAGTATCCACCATATGCATATGTTGTAGATTTTAAATCATAGTTACTTTCTAATAATAACTTTCTACCGGGTGTATCTCTTCTAATATCTAATGATATAGGTGATATAGCGTTAAATGATCTGCCTACAATGTTCCAATTATTAATTGGTTTACCGTTTAACAAGTCACTTTTTTCTGGTAAAGGATCTAATGCTAATGCTTCACTAGCTAAGTTTCTGTTTCTAATAGAAGACCACATATCAGAGTTAAGTTCTTTCATGTGTGGGTTTATCCATTTACCAAACTCATTACGAGCACCGGCTAACGGAATACTATTATTAAGTAAATTAGCTGTACCTCTAGTTAAGGCACCGGGTTTCATCTGTGATATCTGCATTAATTGATCTAATCCAGACATATATGTTTTACCTTGTAAACCTCTACCTACAACAAATGCAACTGCTTGTAATCTTTTTTCCGCCCATTCAGAACCCATAAGCTCCATGTTATCACCGATGTCAGCAATAGTAGAGAATATAACGTTGTATGGTTCAAGAGATCTGTAGTCAAATCCTACATCACCTATATAGAAATGATTAGGTTTCCAACCAGCATTCATCCATTGTTGTTTAAGTTGTCTATCAGCAGGACCATTACCACTTAATTGTCCTCCCATATACATCATACCAAAAGTACCTACAACAGCAGAACCCATAGCTTGTCTACCTGCAAATAAACTTCTTGCAGCTTTTAGATCAGCAGCATTCTTAATACCATACTCAGCTAGTTCTGTAAAATCAGTACCTTTGTGTGTAAGTATTGCAATAGATTCTTTATGTAATGCACCTATTAATGGTGTGTTTTTATATGTAAAGTTAAGACCGTTAACACCAGTTCTAGCAAATAAATAAAATGGTTTAATTAATGGTATATTACCAAATAACTGATCCATCTTACCTGCTGTACCTTTTAACTCAGATGTTAAAGTAGCTTCTCTAAATTGCTTTTCTAAGAAAGAGTCTGCAGCCATATTGATATTACCATCACCATCTAATAGATTACCATAATGTAAATCTTCGGCTTTTTTAAGCATTTCAGGAGTAATCTTAGCAAAATCATCTCCTACTTCTTCCATTGCTTTACGCATTGCAATTTCTTTAGACCTAGATCTTACTAATAAATGTTTAAAAGTATCGTCAACTGCAGCTAATGCACGAGGTGACCATCCAAATAATTTATTATTAGTTAAATTTCTAGTAATATTGTTGATATAAAACGCTGCTTTTTCACCATCTGTACCACGTTGTTCTACATGAATACGTTTAGCTTCTAATAATTTATCTGTTTCAGTATCTACTTCAGTAAATCTAGTCTGTATATCTGCAATGTTTGCATTAAATTTAGCATTCCATTGTCTTTGAAATACTTGATATGCTTCAGGTATAAGTTCAAACTGACCTTTTAACTTAGCCATAGATGCTTTATAAGTTGCTACGTCGTTTGTAAATGGTAAACGTATAGCTGCACCAAATGCTTGGTTAATAGTATTAAGGTAACTGTTTACTGTAGTACCCATCAAAGCTCTTAACGGAGTTTTAGGACCACTAAGTATACTCTGTACCATAACTTTTTGTAAACCTTTTATTAGTTCACCAGTTCTTACTTCACCATTAAACTTACCACCAACTATCTGTTGCTTCATAAATGCATCAAAATCTTTCCAGTTATGGATATCGTTAGAAACTTTAAATACGTCTAATACGGCTCCAGCAAGCTCCTCATCGCCTGTTTCACGCATCATGGCTGTCATTGTATTAACAGCTTCTTTTGTCTCTGTTAGAAGGCGTTTAGACTGTGCTTTAGATGCTTTGTTTAATGCTGCTATATCCTTAGGTGTAAGCTTACCACCTTTGGCTTTTAATAGTGTATCAGCTTGACTCCAAATAAATTGTGTTCTTTTTACTTGATGTAGTGCTGCAGTTAAATTATCTGCAACGTTTTTCATTGGACCATCTGTAGCAAATATATCAGTTTTACCTACCATCTCACTAGATGTAGCAGAAAGATCTCTTAATTGCATAAGAAGACTTTTCATAACTGCATTTTGTACGTCAGTATTTTGAACTGCCCAACGGTCAACCTCAGACATCTTAGTCCAATCTTTCTTTAGTTTAACCTCATTATCTAAGAACTCACCAAAAAAAGTTTTAGGATCAACAGTAGATGCATCTCTACCTAGTAAAGTTTCTTTAATATCATCTAATGCTTCCTCTGATCTTTTACCTATAGTCTTATTACTAGGATCTATACTATCTAAATATCTTTGATAGTTTTCATCAGCAACTAAACTTTCACCTTGTTTAGAAAGTTCAGCGTCATTTATACCAGACTTAGCTGCTTTAGCCATATCTGTTTGACTAACTACTGAGTTAGTACTTCCTTTTTTACCTGTAAATTTAGTATGTTTAATTTCTTGTATATCTTTTATGACTTGTGTAAGACCATCTCTAGCTTTAGTTAAACCTTGACCCATCATTTTAGAGCCATTTTTATATGCACCATATGCTCCTTTTAGCATACCATCAGACATATTTTCTTCTGTAAATGCATTTTTAAATCCATCAGCTAGTTTATTTGCTTGTTCTTGACCAGCTTCTGCTAAATCTTTTAACTGTTTCTGTTGTTGTTCAAACCAATATTTTTGATTAACAAACTCAGAATCTAATTTAGTAGAGAATGATTTTGTACTAACAGCAAATTGATCTAAGTTTTTCTGTCCCCAACGTGTGGCTTGTCCAGAAACCTCAGGTAATTTACCTAATACTCGTTGACCATTTGAAAATATTGATTTACCAAAACCTCCAAGACCTACGACACCCATGGTACCATAAGCTGTTTCAGTAACAATAAAATCCATTTGTTTAAATAATGGAGAGTTAATACCTTGAGCAATCTGTTGTGCAAACATACCACTTTCAGGATATTGTTCTAGTATTTGTTGGAAGAAACCATCTTCTTGTATCATACCTCTACCATCTTCTTGTAAGTTAGAAAATGCTGCTAAAGGTAAATCAGATATAAGAGTTGTTTTAGCACCACTCTTTACCATATTTAAACCTTGAACTATTTTCTGTCTACCAAAGAATCCTGTAGCTGGTTTTACAAATGTTGTACCAACACCTCCACCTAGTTTAGATACTGCTACAGCTTTACCACCACTAAGGGTAGGTTTTAAAAACATACCTGCTCTTATTAAAGCTGGAGTTTTAGTTGCCATTAATCCTTTTCCTACAACACCTGCAGCACCACCAGTTAAGATAGTAGGCAATGCCCAATAAGCTGCTTCGTATGTAAGAAAGTCACCTGCAGATCTAGCTATGTTTTGGTTAACTAAATATTCTAATGATTGTTCATTTTTAGTTTGTAATAACCTTTCATCTAAATCAGAGTTTTTAGTTAGTAAAGATAAATCACCTTCTTCAACTGCAGCACCAATACGTCCTGCTGCTTCTAATCCTAAACTAGATAAATCAAATAAAGCTCCAGCTGCATTTTGTCTTACACCTTCGCCAACGTTACCATTCATACCAAACCAACCTTCTTCACCTTCTCCTACCTCAGACAAAGCATGTCTTCTTCTAAGGTTAATATATCTAGCCATGTTTTGACCAGCACCATTCTGTTGCCATAATGCTTTAGCTCTAGACATCATAGTTGGATTTTCTAAACCTGCTAACCACTCAGCTGTAAGCTGTGCGTCAACTTCTGGGTTTAATCTTTTAAGTTCTGGATCCCAATCTTCGTGGTTTGTAGTATCAAAAAAATCGTCATATGTTACTTCACCATCTCCATTATGATCATATCTAGCTGTAAGTTCAGGATCATTTTTAATCATATAAAATGCTTGAGCTTGTTTTTCTAGATTATTACCATCTTTAAATAGTTCATTTAACTGACCTTCTTTATCTTCTAAATATCCATAATTTAATTTTAATGCTCTTCTTGCTCCTTCTGCAGGTAGTTTACCACCATAAGCTGCCATAAGCTGCTCATCTGATATCATACCATTTTCGTCAGGAGTAAAAAACTGAGATTTAGGTTGTGGTTGTGGATCAGGTTCCGGGAAAGGATTCTGAGTTTCTACTGCTGTAGGTTGTATATTTTCTTCAGGTGTTAGTTCTTGTTGTAATGCTTCAGCTTCAGCAATCTCTTCGGGTGTACGAAAATCTTCTTCAGGAAATTCTTGTGTAATTTTTTCTATTTGATCTTCATAACCTTCTACCTCGTAAGTGTCATCTGTTTTACCTACAGCATCAGGTTGTAAATTTAAAATGTCCATAAGTAATTATTGTAAAAAAGGTAACACTTCTTCAGGATCATCCCAAACTGAGCTAGGGATTTGTGAATCAGGAAAAGTATCTCTTAGTAATTGATATGCATATATAACGTTTTGTTTAGTAGGATTCTGTTGTGCACGTTCTACAGCTTTAATAATAGGTTGGAATTTTTGAGGGTCAGCAATAGTTTTACCTTTCTCATCTTTACCTTCATATAAATTATATAACTGTGGACGTTCATCTGGCCACAATCCATCGTGACCTACAGTTTTTAACTGTGCATCTACTAGACCCATCCAGTTAATATTGCGACCACGTGCTAAACCTTGATAATAACGTACTGCACCTTTGTCTTTTAGAACACCTTTACTGTGTCCATATTTGTTTATGTTGGTAATAATAGTATCAAGTTGTTTTTTACCATATGTACCACCAATAGGTTTTTCAAAAATAATATTAGAGTCATTCATTAATTGTCTTTTACCTTTAGCAATTTCTGCTACTCTAATTTTACCTTGGTTTTGTTCACCTTTGATAAGAAAATCCTCACTAACATATTGAGGTCTTCTGTTTTCTTGATCAGATTTTTTAATGTGATATATAACACCTTCAGAGTTTGGTATGTCTTCGCCAGTTTCTTTATCTTTAACTGACTCTGCATTTAATGCATAGTAACTAGCTTCTCTTTGTGAGTAACCCATAGCTACATAATTATTAAATTTTTGAATATAATCTTCTTTTGCATTAGCTAATGCTACTTCATATTCAAGAGTCTTTTCATTACCTTTAAGACCCATACCTTCAAATACTGTGTTAAGTGCAGCAGATATTTGCTTATCTCCATCAAACTGAGCAATAGAAGATTTTTCTAATTTACTAGCTTTGTCTCTAAATTCTACAGCTGCCTGAGGATGAAACTGATCTAACTGAGCATTAGATATATAGCCATTTTGACTAGCCATCAATGCTTTTATTTCTTGTGTATCTTCTCTCTGGTCTCTCATGGTAACTGTTTCATAGTTAGTTACACTAGATGGTATAGGTAGACCCATGCTTCCAAACTCTCGTTTGTATTCATTTACTCGTTGAGTAGATAGATTCCCTTTTCTAGCTTCTTCTATAAATTCAGTTTTTAATGTAGTACCAGCTGACTCTAAGTTTTTTAACTCGTTGTCAATCTGTTTTGTATAGCCATCTCTAATAGCTTGTTTTAGAGTAGCAACTTTACCCGGCCAATGTTCAGAGTATGTTGTACCTTTTTTAGCACCTAACTGTAAAGCTAGTCTGTCAGGCATAGGTTGGTTAAGAACTTCAGCTGCATACTCAGGATCATTTTGATTAATACCTTCTTGTGTTATTAAACCTTCTAATGCTTTCCATGCACCAGCGTTACCTACCATTTGGTTTTGACCATCTACTGTAGCAGCAGTCTTAACTAAATAGTGATGTATATCTTCACCAGTTTTGTTACTTTGTTGCCAAGTTCTTTGTGCTATATTTCTAGTATTAGAAGATGATTCTATATTATATCTTTGTCTATACTTAGCTGTAGCAGATTCTTTTGCTTTTTGTATAGCAGCGTTTGTACCTGCTAACTCTAGTAATTCTGGAGAAAATTTATGTAAACCTGCATTTTTTTTAATATCTTTAGCTACCATTTGTATAGCAGCTTCTTTAAAAGGTAAACCGTGTATATTATTATCGTGTAATTCTTTAGGTGTAAATGTAAGATTTTCTATTTTTAATGCTTTTTCGCTAGTCATCATAGCGTGGTTTAGTTTGTCAGCAAACGTATCATTAAACATACGTAGCTTTTCTTTCATAAAACCAGCTTGTTGCCAAGGAGAAAGATTAGCAATACGGTCAGCATCAGGATAAATATCTGGACCTGAGACTTTTAACATTTCTGCTTTTATCTCATGGTATCTAGTATCTGTATCTGTTAAAGTACCTAACTCATCTTGTAATTGTACTAATTTTTCTGCATTAATTTCAGCTTGTTCTTGAGCTTTTATTGCACCTTCTTCTTTTTGTTTAGCAATGTTTTCTTTTCTCATCTCCATAAGAGTTGAAGAAAAAGCACTTAATTGCTTATTTAAATCTTGAGCTTCATTAATACCTCTTTGACCCATAATGTTGGCCATGTTGGTACGTTGAGTGTTAGCTTGTTGAACGTTAGATCTTTCACGAGACCTCATGCGTTCAATGTTTCTGTTATAAGATGATGACATTATCCATCTCCTAGTGCTTTAAAGTCTTGATAACCACCTACTGCACTACTAGCTAATCCTAATATTAAACCAGCTGACGATTTTTTCGGTTCCATTTCTGGAGCCATCGGCGTCGGTCCATGTATAGGTGCAAATCTAATTTCTTCATAAATATCTCTAGATTTAACTTTAGCTTGTTCGTATTGTATATCTTTAGATACTATAGCTTCTTCTTCAGACATCATTAGATTATGCAGTATTTCAGACTTTTCTTGTCCTAGTTTTTTAGCACTTTGACCTGCTAATCGAGCTGCAGTCCGACCCGTTTGTGTACCTGCATACTCGTTTTCATACATATTTCTAACAGCTTTTTCTATTTTTTGATCAGCTTGAGCAAATAATCTATTTAATTTTTGATCTTCTTGAGTCCATTGATTTACCATAGCTTTGTATATATCATCTTGTTTAACATCTTCAAGAGCCATATCATTACGATATTGAGCATTGTCAAACATGACCTCACGATCATACAGTCTATTTTGTTCTTCAAAGTTACGAAGTTTAGCTCTGTTTCTCCCTGCTATTGCTTGGTTCTGAGCGTTGTGTTCTGCTACCTGACCGGCCATTGATAGACCTGTCGATATCATTGTTACTGGTTCGCACACGGCAAAATTCTATAAAGGTTAATTTGTTAGGACCATGTTCAAGTTCCCGTAAGAACTTAAATCCTAGAAACTTTAGAAGTTTTAGATGAGCGGTATTCCGTTTATCTACAATGTTCCAAAGGAGTTTCTCTTCTCTACTTTCTATAAATCGTTTAGCTTCTCGTGCAAAAGTGAGAGGATAGTCATGTATAGCTGGGGTACATAACATCCAAATTTTACCACCTTCCTGTACACCGGCTAATCCGGCAGTCTTGCCGTTAGGCACGTTAAAGTAAACTGTGTCTCCATTAAAAGCAGCAAATGGTATATACCAGCGTGGGAAATGACCGTGGCCTTCCCATACTTCTCTATAGTCATCTGTACGAAGATTAGAGGCAACCTCGACGGCAGCCTCCATTGTAATTGGGTGAATGTAATTAGACACGTTGATAATATCTTGGTGAGTAATCCCCTTCCCAGTTCATTGAATGTAGGGTTGCTGGTGAGGGATGATTAGATTTTATAAATACGCTTAGGTTTGTATTCCTATCGTATACTGGTATTGTATGTATATATCCTGACGCTATCGCTGCTGTACTAGCATTTATATTATCGTATTGTTTTGATTCTACTGTGTATGTATAGTCAGCTCTACCTTTACGTTTAAGAGTTATATCTAATACACCTACATCTCCAAAGTCAAAGTTCATTCTATGTAATACAAGAGATCCTCTAGTTTCAGATCTACTCTTATCACCTTCAGCTCTAGTTACAAATACCTTAGGTAACTCTACTTCAAACTCATACTCAAAACCAATTATTACATCTGTATTAACAGACACATTAGACGTACCAGCTTCGGTCGATGTCTTCCAGTTCCCGGGTAGGGTAACTGTTTGGTTAGGAGCTGTACCTGTGATAGCAGATGCTGGAATATCATAACTCTTACCAGCTGCGTCACTCGGTGTTGCACAATAGGCTGTGAGTGTACGAGTGCTATAAAATCCTGCACCTAAAGTAAACGTTGTTACATCATTAACTGTATCATATGTTAGATCAGCTGATGCAATAGTTTTTTTAGTATCTAAGTGTACACGGTTTTCATCTGGAGGTACCCCTATCATAGGAGTTGCTGTTGACAATTTTATGTCAAATTTTTCTAGTGTATATGTAGAACCTGTATTTAATACAACAAAGTATTGATCATCCATCATACAATGAAAGACAACATTATTAGGTAATGTCCATCTAAACCATGCAGACTGAGCACGAGTATCACCAGCTTCATAAAACTTATAACCCCATACTTCGTTAGTTGCGGTATGTAATGTACTATCTACTGCAAATAAAAGAAGTTGATTTTCTGTTGATGCGGTTACATTAGTTAAATTTTGTGGAAATAACTCTGCTATAATTTTACTTTGTTCTTGTACAGTTGGAGCACCTCTAGTAGATACATCTGCTATTTCATAAAATCTAGCTTCTCTTGCTGTACTATTTAAGAATCCTATTGTAGTACCTAATGATACTGGATTACTATCTTCATTAAATGCATATGATGATGCATAACTTATCTTAGCTGTTTCAGGAGTAAGTAACGCTTCAGCTCCAGAACTCAGTAAGAATTGTTCACTAGCACTAAATATAACTAAACCTCCTGCATTTTCTACAGCATCAAATAGTTTAGTGGGATATGTAGAACTAGATTGTAAATCAATAGGGTCAGCATTAGAAATAGCCATAGCTGTTTTTACCCAGAAATTATAGAAGTCATTTACCCTAGATAGGATAACGTTTTCTGCACTAAGTAAAGCTATTCTATTTCTAAAAAATATCATTTTCTGAATAGGGTGATTTACAAATGATGGTTCACTATTTGTTAAGTCATCACCTACATCACGTTTACCCCAGTCTGGATAACTAAATCGGAAAAATCCATTTGGATAGTTAGTTGTACCACCACCATTATTGATAGTTGTATATGTCCCGGGATTGGCTCTCTTAAGCTGTATAGGCATCGTTGTGTTGTCGAAGGTAGTTGTTATCCCCGGCTCTGCACACTCTTCCCACACGCCCTCTCCGAAGCGAACTGGGTGAACTGTGACGTTACCACTTGTTGTACCTGAAGATGCATCTGTTACTGTAAATGTATTTGTAGTTACGTTAGCAATAGTATAATATCCATCACTACCATTACCCGACGTCATATCTAAGATAACTTGATCACCATTACTATAGCCATGACCATTTAAAGTTACTGTTACAGTATTACTTGATCTAGCATATGTAGCTGGTTGACTTAATGGATTCTCATCATCATCTGTTACACCTTCAGCATAAAACTTAAGGTAGTAATCATCCATATCTTCACCACTATTAACTATACGTACAACATAACCATGACGACATACACGTGGTAAGTCAGCTATATTATTTGCTTCAGTTGTAGTTACAGTCATTAACTGTTTTTCTGGTGACGTTACACCAAACGGTGTAGCTCTATATAAATGTATACCATTTCCAGATATAGTTGCAGTAATACCTGTACCACTTATATCATCTAATGCTGTTTTCATATCACCTAAAATACCATTAGAAGACACATGTTCGTCAGCACTAGAAGATGTAGGTTGTGGACGTACCATTGCAACGTTAGCTCTAGATATAACGTTTACGTGACTTTTAACAGTAGTTGTAGTTGTTACACCTTTACTAGATGTATGTTGATGTGTATCATTAGTTGACCAACCTTCACCACCAAACTGTAGTTTTACATAACATTGGTATGTATCGTGATATCTATCAATAGCTTCACTATCACTATGATCACTATCTACTTGTGGAGTACAACGTGTATCTATTTCATATCTAAGATTACTTTTACCACCAGAACTTCCGTTAGGAGGTGATGTAGCACCAATAGCTGTACCTGAATTTACATTAACAACTTCTCTACCTGCTCCTTTGCAATCACCATTACTGGTACCACTATAGTGTGAGGCGTCATCAACAGAAGCAACTGTAATCCCGGTAGCTCTACCATATGTAACTGTAGTGTTGTTAGATGGGTCATAGATATCTAATGCATATTGTTTACCATAAGATATAGTATCTAATGATATAAAAGCTTCGTTTAACTGAGGAGGTGATTTATCTTCAGCACCAGTTTTCATAGCTACATTTTTTCTTCTATTAACAAAGAATGTAGTTTCGTTAATAGTCATAACCTGTATGTCAGAAGACTTTTCATCTGACAATGCAGTATTATCTAAGTAAACTGCTTTTGTATTATTTCCTAATGGATTGTAATCTACTGGTATAGGTTCACCGTCACTACATCTCCATATTAAAACTACACCATCAGCACCAACTTGACCTATATACTGTTCAGTATTATCTGTGTATATATTAAACCATTTAGTATTGGCAGCTGTTGATGGAGTTATATTATTTACTAATTGACTTCCCGGACGTTTGATAAGTTGCCTTACCACGTCTGGAACGCCGTTAACTAAGTCTACTACTTGTCCCGGAATTTTTTTTTCGTCGGGTTGTGTAGACATACCTAATACGTAACTAGGTACTTTCTGTGTAACACTTGCCATTAACGTCTAAGCATTCTATAAGGTTTATAAGATTGATATGCAGAATCATCTGGCCATCCCATAAAGTTATGGTCACCTTGATTGCATTCGTATTCCATACACGCAGCTCTAGCCTGTGATTCAAAGGTTGACATCATCTTCTGTAGATCACCGTTGGAAACTAATTGTACTGCAGCTCTACCGCAAGCTTTATATATAATATAACGTTGAAACGGAGCTGGTATGTCTTCAAATTTTAAGAGTCTTACATAATTAAAATAAAAAAAATCATCTTGTGGAAACTCAAATGTATGATTTACTCTATCATATATTTTCCATAGTCCATCAGAATCTTTTCTTCTAACAAAGTCTCTTGTACGATCCCATGCATCTGCCATGTCTATACGCATAACATCTGATGGAATTATAAATTTATTATCTGAAGTTTTACTTGTATTTTTAATGTGGTATTCTTTATTAAATATCCAACCTTCGCTCTGTACATCTTGATTAGATTCTTTCAGTAGGTTGTATACGAATGATACCTCTGGATTGGTGAAGTCTAATTGAGATATAGGAGACTGACCTATACTACCCAAGATTGAGTTTACTGCGGATAGTTCGGTATCGAGTGTTGTAGTTGTGG
>CEQQ01045509.1_pt1 | contig 15225 bp, 16 predicted proteins | sample 531041 | NCBI WGS metagenome assembly CEQQ01 (sample SAMEA2621222, study PRJEB7988) | marine metagenome | biome: marine biome (ENVO:00000447); feature: deep chlorophyll maximum layer (ENVO:xxxxxxxx); material: "saline water (ENVO:00002010), including plankton (ENVO:xxxxxxxx)" | depth 150 m | reverse complement strand
ATGCCTTCCAAAAGCTAGTACTTTAGCGACAGCTATGAGCGTATAGCGGACCTTGACCACAGCAAATGCGCTGATCCGCTTCAGACAAAAAGCGGACCTTCAGCGCCCACGTAATGGGCTGGTATGGAGCGCCAACGAAAACCCAGTCCCATCTGACGCGCTTTTTAAATTTCTGTGGTGGATGTAAAAGCCACTACCAATTCCAACACTATTCCTATTACGCACTAATTCTCTCTTGGTAGGCTCGTGATTCTGACATAGCGAATATTAAGGTAATCCCAACCATCTTCAATCAACTCACGAAATGTGTGTAGATAATCGCCAGCTAAATCATGACCGCCAAAATGTTGGTGAGGTGTTTCTAGGTCTAATGCCGCTCCATCTGGGACTAGGTGGAAAAATTCGCGTCTAGGGTTTACTCGGTGCCCTCTCATAATTTCATGAGCTGCTTCTTCTGCCAACTTCATATTTGGTACATGCCACAAATACTTAAAGTACATGGGCATCGCCGTACCTGATGAGTGTAATTGTTTAACCCTTCTGGCAGGGTTGACTGAAAGCCCTATCTTAATTTCATTCGGGTTTGTTTCATTAACAAGAATGTAAATATACCCTGGTCCGCTAGGTGACTGGCCAGCCATTAAGTAAAATCTCTATATTAAGTGTTCTTGAAAAAATGGAGTTTCAGGTATGCCCTCACTGCTCCTGATTGAAATTTTACAGCTTATTACTGCGACTTCATATTAACACTCGTTTCCTTTGAAAAACCATATTCTGTGGTTCCAGGGGAAAAGACAAATGTCTGCTTTACATACTCTTCTGCCATTTAATTGCAAATATTTGAACGACTGCTTTTGGCACATATAAGACTGTTAGATTTGATTGAGTCATCGAATCTGACAGATCGAGTGTAGACTAATTCACGTTAGCAGCTAATTCTCTCGCTTAGATTTCTTCTGGATTAACTTTAAGCAGTTAAACTCCGCTATTGTCGGGTTTTGCTTCAACGTATCCATCAATAAAAGAGTCCAATAATATGCCGTCATATTGCTTTAGATAATCTTTATGTTGTGAATTTTCATTACGTAGTGTGTATTGAAGCATTTTCATGACTGCATCCGCTTTCGGACAGTCTAATTCTTTCTTCGATATGCATTTACCTTTTAATGCTGTAGCGGCTTTTATTACTTCGCCAATTTCATCTTTAGTTAGTGACTTAACCTTTTCTGCCGCTTGGCAAGTTACTGACAATGCTAATAATAGGGTTGATGCTAAAATTTCTAGTTTCATTTTCTGTTCCTTTCTCATAGCTGAAAACATCTTCAGTATGTTCGTAAAAAGCAATGAATCGCCACCAGTTAAGTAGACACACTATAGTCATATTTTGGGGGGGGAACTGAAATCTATTGACTACTGGCCGCTTTACGTTGTTTCAATCATACCTCACGAACTTCAGCTATTGGCACATAAGTGACTGTCAGATTTGATTGATTCCTGTTATTCGAATCTGACAGAACAAGTTAAGACTGATTAATATCAAGACCATTGAAGCTACGCTAACCGCTGTTCGTGTGACCTGTTTTAAGGAAGGGTTCATTTCATTCGGTTAAGTCATTGAAGTTAGAGATTTAATCTAGTTTTGGGTTGGCTGAAGGTTCTTATTAACTTTTTTATCAAACAGAAGTTTTACCTTACCTACATCAATTGGGTTTGCTTTAACAAGGCCAGCCCCTCCCCTTCCAAATCTTCCTTTTCCATAGTGTTCACTTGCGGTCAAATCGTTGCCATGACCAACAATTGCTGCAATGTGGGAAAGGGGGGTTTTGGCGGATTTTAGATTTGCTATACACTGATGACGATAAGTATAGAGGGAGATCTTTTTGTGTTTATCTGAAAACAAACGATTCACAAGCCTAGAAAAAGCTTTTCTGAGTACTTCATAGTAATCTTCAAAGCTAACCGAATCATTCTCTGTTGTCCTGGCTTTGTTGACATGAAGTAAAGCTAAACGAATAGCGAGAATATTTCTATGACTTACTTCACTGAGGTCTACATACCTAAACTCTCCAAATGAACGTCCATTCGTATTTTTTGCGTTTCGGATTTTAAGGGTGGGGTAATTTCCGGAGTAATGTTCAAGGTGATCCTGTATTTCAGAATTTAACTCTTGCTGGTTAATATAAAGCTTGGCTGCTTTCATCTCTATAGGTCGTAAACCTGTGGTTAGTATTAACTCGGTTATAGGCAATAACTGTAACCCCCAAAAATCTCCAGCATCATGTAGAGACTCAAGTTCTTGTCTAATTGTATCCTCTTCTTTTTTAGTGAGGTGTTTCTTTTTACATGCACTTGTTCTATGTGGCTTTTTAAGAGTTCCCTCACTTGTAATTGCCAATAGAGAATCTGCTAAATCTTGAATATTATTTTTTTCTAAATACCAGACTAGTGCTGCTTTTTTCTTACGCCATGTTGAGGTTGATATTTGTTCCTTCTCTATCAAGAGTTGTTCAACTAGTTTTTTAAAGTAATTTTCATCATTCGCTTCTAGACCACACCTCTTAGAAAGTGTGGCCACTCTCGACTGGTAATCCAGAATTGTTGAATCAGTCTTAGTTCTATGTTTGTTCATGCTAAACCTCAGTTTGAAGCATTCACTCTACTTTTTATAAATTTTGTATAAATCAGAAATGTTAAATAAGTCGGATAATTGGTTTCTACTCACTGAAACACTTTGTATCGTTTCACGAAAATCGGTTTTCACGGTCCCCATTTGACGATTTTTTTGCTCTTTGAAGACGATGAAATGAGCCTCAAATGGGAAACAGCAACCTCCTCATCCCCGATTCGCCTTTTTTTGTGTCGTTTGGGGGACTTGGTGAGGGTTGTTGTGAGAGGTGGCTTTCGCTCGAGTCCCCCATATCACCGCATTTTTGCCATTTGGGGTATTTGTCTTGTTTTATCAAAGTGAACAGTTAGAGGTATCAATGAAAAGAGGTTTTTGTATTTTAGCTTGTCTTTCAGCTATAAGCGGGTGTAGCTCCACCAGCGAACAGTATTTATCGGTGGAAAGAATGAGCCCAGTTGAAGAGCGAATTTCTGCATTAGCAGAAGTGATGGTTGAAAGGGCCAATAGAGTTGAGCAGCTGAAAAAAGCCCAGTACTTAAACTTAACCGGCAATAGTTTCCAGACTTCTGAAATTGATTACCTACCAATTCTTAATCAGCATAAAAACTTGGGAAAAAATTATATTGGAAACTTGGAGCCTTTCATAAAAAGACTATCAGTAGTAGCTGGTATGGAGGCTCCAAGATTTATCGGACCAAAACCCTCAATAGATATAACACTCAATATAGATACGGACTATAAAACAGTTTATTCGATGTTAGAACAGGCTGGAACATTGGCAGGCTCTAGAGCTGATGTTGTTTACAAAGCAGCCGAGAACTTAATAGAAGTGAAGTACCCAACTAGATGAAAGCTCAAATATTAACCCTGCTTTCACTTGTTATTGTTGCAAACTTTTCGGTAGGTGCTGAAGAGCTAAAACTCCCTTTAGAGTTCAATGAAATCCGTGATTCTGAAGACAATAAAGCTATGTTGAATGTCCTCACAGAGTCTGGCATTAACAATCCTAAAAGGGATGACTCTAAAGTTGGTGAAGATGCTCGAATTAAAAAGGTAGGAGAAGCTGCTTTCAAATGGGGTATCAAAGAAGGCCAATACCATTACCAGATACAGTACAGCAAGGAACTCGAAAAATACGATTCTAAATTAAGTCAATTTGCTAATTTCAGCCAATTCATTGTCGATGGAAGGCTTTTATTACCAAAAGTTTCTCTTGCAGAAAGACTATTCGAAAAAGTAGCAAATACTAAAGTTCGAGAAGTCGGGTTTTCCATAACCATAGAACAACCAGCCAAGTTGGTAAGTGCTCCACCTACTTGGAGGGATTATCTCAACTTTCATATAGATAAACCTCTTAAACCATCAGCAGTATTTCTTCCACGGTCTCCACAAGAAGACCTTGTTTTCAATTATGAATTTAAACGTGGGTGGGAGTTAGGCCGTTCTCAAGCTGAAGTGATTTTAGAGGAAGGCTTTAGCCGCCTAATAGTTGATTTAGAAAATCACTACAATTTCATTGAGTCTGAAATTTCAAATGTACTGAGAATGCCCACAATAAGAACCACTGAAATGGGGGTAGTGGTTAGCGCAGATGGAAGAACTCTTTACGGTGATGATGTCATTTTCACGATTGATCAAAAGACTACTTTTAAATCTCTGGAAAATTGGACACCTATCTTTGTATCGGAGGAAGAGTGATTCAGGTTCCAAAAAGAATCGACGGCGAATTCGTTGAGAAACTACTTGAGTGGGCAAGTAATAATAAAGTTAATGATGTTGTTATTGAATCGGATAGTCCCCTCTGGGCTAAACGACTCGGTGTAATGGAGCAACTATCAGAGAGAAATATATCACAAGCTGAGGTTAGGGAGGTTCTACAGAGCTTTTATCAGCAAAGTGGACCGGACACATTGGTCACCGGTGAATATATAAAGTTTCCATTCGAAGTACTTGCTAAAGACGAGACTTCTTATAGGTACCGAGTTACAGCAACCGGTGTTCAAGGGGAACGTAATGATCGGGGGATTGAGATAATATTTAGGCCATTTCCCGATGAAGCACCTACTCCAGCACAGCTGTCTTTGCCAAAGGATTTTGTACAGGCATTCAATTCTAGCTATGGGGTTATTTATGTTACCGGGCCTACGGGATCAGGAAAGTCCACAAGCTTTGCTTCAGTACTTACAGAGCGTATTAAGAACAAGTCAGAGCGGATAGTCACTTTTGAAGATCCTATCGAGTTTGATTTAAAGAAAATTAAAGATAGAAAAGCCAATGTAGTGCAGTCCGAAGTGCCATTCCACCTCTCAACTTACGAAAAAGCAACCCATAACTTATTAAGAAGATCGCCTGACATAGTCTTTTTCTCGGAAGTAAGAGGTACCGAAGTTGGAAGGGAATTACTACGTATAGCTAACTCCGGACACCTTGTTGGTACCACTTTACATGCAAATAGTTGTGAGATGACCCTGCCAAGATTCGTCGATATGTTCAAGCATGACGAAAAAGCGAAAGTTACTGCTGATCTTGTTGAGACAACTGTGGGGATTTTGAATCAAAGGCTAGTTAAGACGCCAGATGGAAAAGACAGAGTCGGGGTTTTTTCCTTCCTCATTTTCGATGAATTAATCCGAGAGAAAATCTATTCAGAGGTCAGTTCTGACTACTCAAAGCTTAAGAGTGTAATGTCAAAGATGGTATCAAAAAAGGGATTACCATTTATTGAAGATTTGAGAGATAAGTTTAGGACAGGTCTCATCGAGATTAATTCATTTGAAAAGCTGACAAGACAGTTTGGAGATGAAAGAGATATTCAAGAGATAAGGAATCAGGCCAAGTCTCATTTTGAAAGAGGGTTCATTTCAGAGGATGAAATGAAAGTCTATAGGAATAAATAATGTCTGAGAAAGTGCAAATCACTACAAATGTGGCGAGAGAAAATAGGCTATGGCGAGCAGGGAAGCGAGCGAAACTAAATTTAGTAGCTGTCCAAGTGGATGCCTTGTCTATTGTACCTTTCCCACTTTTATATTTTATCAAGTCTAAATGGTATCTACTGGCCTGTTTAACATGGGTATTAGTGATCGTAACAATCGATAAATTCAAAATGACTCCAATACAGGGGCTAAAAAGAGTCAGAGCTATTATTGCAGGAAAACAAAGATTTATAACCAGGTATTCAAATCGTCAAAGGAGATTTACAAATGGTAATTAAAGAATTTAAAAATGCACCAACACCTATGCCTGAAGAGGATGGCACCTATAGAGTCTTCGTCGATAATGGGTACGCTCAAAACAAAATTGCCTATTGGGCTGAAGTAGATGGTACTAGGCAGCTCGTTAATTTTTTACTTCCAAGTAGAGCCCAAATGGGCCGAGTGAATGTTGATGTTCACGGAAGGGCATCTGGAGTTTATACGGTAAATGGATCTGACTACACCGTTGGTGAGGATGTTAGAGACCCAGAAACTATACGTAGCAAACAATATGCGCATAGCGAAATTAACTGTGCGTTGGTAATGCACACCTTGATAGCTGCTGGTTTTTCTGGCCTCAAAATTCGTTTGGGTACAGGTTTGCCTTTTGATCATTATTTTAAAAACAGAGAGGTAGACAAAGCATTTATCAAGAAAATAACAGAAAGTCTTGGCAGTGAGTGTATATCAGCATCAGGGGCGGAAATGCCGATTATTGTGTCTCACAGGGTTTATCCTGAATCAACGGCAGCGGCGGTTGCCTTCTCACTTGATATTGATTCAGGGGACTTTAAAACATTTGAGAATGGTTTGGTCGTTATCGACATGGGCGGGGGCACAACTGATATAACGGTCATTAATAGCGACTTCACAATTAATATTGACGAAAGTGGCTCTAGACAACTGGGTGTTATCGATATAAGAACGAAATTATCGTCCTTGATAACCGACAAATTTGAAGTTTCAGGTATCACTGATAGCCAATTAGACAGAGCATTACGAACGGGTTCTATAAAAATTTATGGTCAAGATGAAGGTATTTCTGATCTTCGTGAGCGAGCCAAGACTGAGACAGTTAAAAAGTTGGGAACCTTCATAAATGAAACCGTGGGTGAAGCAGCTTTCATTGATACCATTCTTTTTGTAGGTGGTGGCGCCTCTATCTTAGAAGACTCATTTAAAAGTACTTTTAAGCAGGCACAGGTACCTGAAAATCCTGAGTTTCAAAATGCGAATGGCGCTCTTTACTACATGACCCATATTGAGGAATAGGGGCGATAGCATCTTGTCTAAATTGAAAACCAGATTTATTTTCAAACTATACTCTTCGGACTTCGAAAACTCTGATCTCTTAAACGTCTTAGAGAGTTCGAATGCTGAAGAGTTGAGGTGTCTAGTATCGAAAGGTCATTGGCTTAATGAGCTTATTTCATCCATGCAGCCCAATGTTGAAAGCCTAGGGTTGGTACCGGAAATTAAGGGGGGGGAAGCGGTCAAAACCATGAACTTTTTATTAAGATTCTCAAAGAGTACAAACTCAAACGAAAAGTCTCGTGTGAATCAAATTTGGGAACAACTTAACGTTTTGAATACTCCCTTTGCAAGGCAATCCTACATCAGGAAGCTTGTTTTTTACGGCTATGCAATGGAAACGATATTTTCTGACAAACAGAAGGGGCTATTTAATCAATTATTTACAAGGGGCCCAGTTGATAAGACTTCTGCACCTCCCGTAGATGTTCAACCATCGAAAGTAGAGCCTAAAACATTCAAAAGCGCAAAGGATATGATGAGGAGTTTAATGTGAAAAAATTTCTGGGCTTGGCAAGCATAATCGCCACGGGTTTTGTTCATTTTACAGCTGGTGCAGGTTTTTATATTGATATGCAGGGAGTTAAACCAAAGAAACAAGCTCAATCATTAGGTATGGAAGGTTACAACTTACTTACTGGAAAATACTATGGACTAGTACACGAGATTGGTTCAGGTATACCAATGACAATAAAAAGCTTTGGCGAAGACTCTACTCTAGCTGATGCACTCTTTTTCATCTTACCGAATGAGTGGTTCGCCTATGTCGATGAGCGTGTCGAAGAGCTTCCAAGAGTAACTTGGGACGCGAGTGTGGGTGAAGGTCAGCCTTGGGTAGAAGTTCTGGCTCAAATGGGTAAAGAATTCGGGTTGAGGTTTACTCTTGATTGGGACCAGAAATTATTGCAAGTCCATACAATTCCTAATTTCACTAAACCTGATTTTAATGATCCAATTGTAATTACCGACTCAAAAAATGAGCGCCAATTGTTTATATATAAAAAAGAACCAAATTTATCAGGTTATTTGGTTAAAGATGGTGAATACATCCCTGTAAAAGTAACAAAGTAACTAAAGCGCCTGATTAAGGCGCTAAGTTGTTTTCATTACTTTTGGTTGGCGTAGCCATTCCTTTTCCTGACTCGCTTACTGTCTGTTGTAAAGATGAAAATTGAGTTTGACCACTATGAATAAATGATTGAGCCCCCATGCTGTCAGCCGGCGAGCCTAAAAGCCTGATAGCACGGTCATTGATTTCATTCATGATTGAAAATACCCTCTCTATAACACTCACTGACAAAGCTATAAGGGCACCAACCAACCCAAAAAATGACACTAGTCCAACAACTGTATTTCTTGTCATTCCTTCGGCGAAAGGTAACCAGAGTGTCAAAGTTAGCTTTCCCATCATTAAAAGAAATGGGTAAACGACAATAAAACTGATTACCAAAATTGGCATTCTGATGAATGATGCAAAAGCTAGCATATACCCTTGTGACGCCCTTGAGCCTATGAACCCTCGACCTTCAGTAAAGGCGTGGGCTAAGCCGTGGATCGGCGCTAGAACAAATTGCTCAACTACTGCGCTAAAAGCGCTGATTACCCCTCCAATCCAATGCATCAACGGAATCATTGGTAAATAAAATGCTAGATATAAACCCATGCTAAACAAAAATGCTACCAGTAACATTGTTCCTAAGACTGCATGTTTTAAAATCCCTTCTGCCAAACCCGATGCAATGGCTTTGCTAGTCGCCAAAAAACCACTGATTATTGGTATTCCTCCCGCATCACTCTTACCTAGGTTGTCAAGAACTTCAATCGTGCTACTTAACGCTAGAACCGTTGCAAGTAAAACCTCTCCAGTAACTATCATTTCATGGCCAAGTTCACTTAGTGAATATAGCAAGTCGTTACTCTCACCAACCAACTTAAGACTAGAGTTAATTAAAAAGTCCACCTGTCTATCTTTTTCTTGTATCAATAATGTTCCATCATCATTTTCTGATATTGCTACTCTTCCGCTTTTACCTCCTGTTACTTTCGAAGATGCATACCAAAGTTCTGCTAAGTCTGGGTGCGTCAAAATTGACTCGTCTAAACTTGCCTTTGATTGTATGCCCATCCCGGTTAGCATACTGTTGAATTCCTGCTTCCGTACAGAGTCGATCCACCAAGTGGCACCTAATGCAATCCAACCAAGTTCTCTTACACTGTAATTGTCCATGAAAGAGGGGACGGGCTGGAGATATGGGGGAATGTCTCGACCTGAGTTATTCAACTCGTTATTTTTCATCTCAGAGTATTCGTTGCGTATGCTTCGCACTTTATTTTCATATTCAATTGAAATTAAAGTTAGTTGGTCTCGGGTACTTGCAATTAATTGTTCTTTAGCAGGATCTTCGAGTTCGTCTACCAAGTAACTATTAATGAAGCTAACCGCTAGAATACCCACTTGCTCTCTTGTTTGAAGAAACGCATTAAAAGACGATTCAATAAACCACTCTTCCGGTACACCATCAATAGAGAATTTAAACTGGGGTAAATCAGCTCTGATTTCGTACTTCCCGCAGCTATCAATGTCATACGTGGTAAAGAAAGCATCGTTTCCTTGGGATACTGAAACTATTGTTTCACCTGTACGTTCGATATCCTTTATTAAGTGGGTTTTGATTAAATCCTCACCTTCAACAGCGTTCAGCCCTTCTTGGCATATAAATGTTTCAAATAACTGTGATATGAGCTTTTCGGACTGAATATTGGTTTGGGAGTTAAATTGACCACCAACGTTCATATTGTCGTATGCAATATTGGCCAATTTGTTCGCATTTTGAATGCTATACCCATTAATAAGTATGTGCCCATATTGGAAGAAGCAATAACCCGCAGATAAAGGCACAGTTGACAGAAGAGCGATGATTAATCTGACGGAAACGCCCGCTTGGTCCAGGTCTGACTGTTTGTTCTTACCGCTGTGAGTCGCCGAAAAGAACCAAGTAAACAAGTTCCAACCCACCAATAGCAATACAATTCCAAATAATGAACCACACCAAACAATCATCACTTTGCCTAACAGCGCGTCTGGTGAATCTGGGGCTTCTCCTCCTTGAATGATGTTTACTACATCTCCAAACATCCCCCTTAATATTTGAACCGACAAATCAGTCCTATTCTCTACAATAGGGTCGTCTGCCTGAGCTTCCTGCGCCATCAGCTTTCCTGCACTCATAGTCAGAAAGCACAAAGACAATAGTAAGGCTCGGGTTAGTTTTCTTATGCTCATAATTTTCCCGACTTATCTGGCTTTTGCGATTGTTAGCACCGCAACACATAAAGATAATTTCATTGTCTATTCAGCGCGGTAGGTTTCAAACCGCTTTTCCCACTTATTAAACATTTAGAGGATGTTATGCCGGCAGCCATAAGATTTGACTCACACTCGATTACTGAACACTGGAGTAACTTTCCGGAAATAAAAAGTCTGTTTGCAAGAATTTCTGATGTTGAAAAGTGGGTACTTGATTTCGATGCAGAAACAGCTCTAAAAATCGAAAATTGGGTAGAAGAAATAGATGATAAATTGGATGTAATAAAAACTAACCATCCGGCACTGCTAACTTTGCTGGCCTTTATGTCGGTATCCTCTTCTATGTATTTGCTTCAAAAGCTTGAAGAGAGGATTCCAGGCTTGATAAGTAATTTATCACTTTCAGCTTCAGATATGGCAGAGAACGAAAAGTATGGTAGGCAGTCGAGAATTTTAATTGAGCGATTGGCTGCTGCTCACACCCAGGTATCCCTATCACAACTCCTCAACAACAAGCGTCTTGCCCTAGTTTATGCAGCTATAGATAAAGTACAAAAGCGTAAAGGAAGCTCATTATGAAATTGCCACAGTATGGAAAATTATTGTTAGCGAGCATTGTTTTTTCCGAGATAGCTATTGCACAGGAAAGTGATGCCTTTGGTTGTGCAGATTCTGACACATCAATTGCCTGCTCTCAGAAAAATCAGGTGCAGGAAATTTGGACGGACATGAATAAATCATTTTCATATCTAACGGATGAACTAATTCAAAACCCATCATCGGCGATTGAAGCGGGTTGTTTAAATGACATTAATAAGGTCGATATAAATGCAATAGCAATAGACCCTAAATCGATTTACTCAGGGATATATGCCGCATTGAAGGACCAAATTCTAAATAAGGCATGTGATGCCATAAACGATAAAATTAACGAAGCAAGCTCTTATCTAGATCAAAGGCTGGAAGCTCCAATGGGTATTGGCTCGGTGGCTATTTCTTCTCGAGGAACTTCAGATGTACAAAGTTTTTCTGACATAGCATCTTCTCGCTCTAGACTCACAAACCGTGAGGCAACCTCTGAGGCTGTTCAAGAAGTGTTTGGTGAGTATCCCAAGATTAATCGCCGAGATTGGACTGACCAATCTATCGAAGAAATAAAAATAGAGGCTAGAGGTGTTAATACAAGAAGTCAGCGTACAGAAGACCAAGAAAGACTGGATTCCCTGTTGGATCTCGACCGTTTATTTAAGTCAAATGTTGCAGAGGAAGAGGAGCAATCAAATGAAGAAAATAATTAAAGCCTTACCTTTATTCTTCATGTTTGCCGTGCCAGGAGCCAATGCCGGTTGCGATGCTTGTATACAAGCGTCTGTTGAGAGAGCCTCAGCGAGTATTAGCGCCTCTTTAAACTCATTGAAAACAACTGTTGACACAAATGTACAAGCTACAAACCAATTAAGAGCAACAGTAGATACATCAAATTCAACAATGGTTGGATTATTGAATGCGCAACAGCAGCAAATGTTGACCGCGCTCGACGGAGTGGCCGCGAAATTAAGCCTTTCCCAAGAAAAACTTGGTGTAACGATCCGAAATTTAACGGATTTCACTGTAAATGAAATAAATCTAGCGATAAAAAATCAAACAAAAACAGAAGGGTTTATCTCGAATTCAAAGGAATTTGGGCCCTTAGCGCATCCAATATCCAACGACATTACAGTAAACAGGGCTGAACATTTAAAAGTAGCTTTAATAGAGTTAGATGGATTATTGGACGATAGCGTAAAGAAATTTCAAAGTTGGGCTTTGGTTGTTGGCGATTCTGATTCAACAAGTAGCCTGAGGAAGAAAAAGGTTAATGAAAAAATTGAGGAGTTAACACCTCTCCTCGACTTACTTCACTTACCAGTTATTTCTCTAGAAGATGCCAGTTCTTTACTCAACTTAATGAAGCTACTTGTTTTACCTAATCCTCAGAATGTATCTGATTTGAGTGAGGTTCAGAAAATCGCATATTACTCGGAAATCGCTCACAAAACTGCAGCTTATAGAGCTCTAGCGACTGAAGTTATCAACAAAGCCGCACTACTGTCAGTAGATGGATGGAATATTGGATATACACAAGTAACTGCTCTAGACGGCAAAACCTCAATTGAAGAATTCATTGCGTCCGAAACTGAGCGTAAGCTGGTTTCTGAAGATTGGCACTTAGATATCAAAACGAAAAGCGATACAGGGCTGATTAGGGAGCAAATAAACCAGATGAATATGACAAATTTCTTGCTCAATGAAATTATTAAAGAGGAACGACTTTCATTAGCAATGGAGGCAAGCAAGTAAATGACTCGCCTTTTTCTGATTTTATTGTTTTTGATTTTCCCATTTAAAACACATGCAAATTTTGGTTTTGGGCCTTGCTGCTCGGGCTATACATGCGGAATTATTCCCTGTGATTCTTCTTGTGCCGGTAAGGCTTTCAATAAATTTGGTACTAAGGCTAGCCAGCTACTCAATAGTATTAATTCAACTTCTGAAGAGCTGTCGGTCTCGGGGGCAGAGGCTTCTGCAGCAGTTACGGAAATGTATAGCTCGCTTGCAACATCTTATCAGGCAAATCATGAGAGTAAAATCACTGCACTTGATGGAATGACTCTAAAGGTAGAGTTAGCCCAATCTGGCGTTAGTAAATCAGTGACCACTTTCTTTGAGGCGCTAGTTTCGGAATTTGTAAATGCACTCAAATCACAATCGAAACTAAAGTCAGTGCATGATAACTCAAACTCATACAGCGCATTAGCGAACCCGGCATTCAACGGGTTACTTATAAGCGCAGCTCCAGACTTAAAGGCTGCGTTGGTTGATAAGCAATCTTTCCAATATGAAACCAATAAGAAGCTTAATGCTATTAATTCAATTACCTCTAAGCTATATGGCAGTTCAAAATCAAAAATAGCCCTCAAAAAATCATTGGGTTCGTTAGGGCCGGATTTTGACATGTTGGCAGTATCTGAAGATGGCCAACATACGTTCTCTAATTTACAAATGTTAGAGCGTACTAAGTCAAATAAATATTCTACTCACACCGCTTCTTATTTAGTAAGTAACCAAGTTAAGAGCGATGCCGAGCTAAGTCTTTCAAGTTACTTGAACAGCTTTTCAATTTCTCCGCTTATAGATTCAGATTTAGCAGGTAACACATATTCTCTATCAAAATCTGGCCTAGAACGGCAGCTAATAGCTACTAATCAGCTTAGTAACACATTGTTTAAACAATATTTGGAAACTTTAAAGGTTCGAAGAAAAGAAATAGTGGAAGGATTAAAGTGAGAATATTCTTTGGGTTACTTTTTTTATTGTTTTCCATCTTTTTTTCTACTGATAGTAGCGCTTGGGAGCCATGTAAACCATTCTGTGACTCGCAATGTAGTGCAAAAGCTATATCAAAGATGGGGCAAAAATTATCAAATGACCTCTCTCAGCTTACTAACACTTGCAGCGAGTTCAGTAGAGTCATGTTTGACGTCAATACCAGCTTTCAAAACCTCGCGATAGAATGGAATACTAGTCAAATTGAGAAAATTGAAGCTGAAATTACTGCTTGGGATGGGCTAACTAACAAATTACTTCTTAATGATTTGTTTACCGTTAAGTATTTTACAACTTTATCTGAACAATTAGTTATCTCCATACAGGGAGCATTGAAAGCATCAACAAAATTAGGTTCTTTTCAATATACCTCATCACTTTTTAGCGAAAGAGCTGTCTATAACCACCCGCTAGCTGCTAACGCAAAAGCTCTTGGTGCTTTGTCGAAAGTGTTTACTAAGGAGAGTGAGTCTGAAGGCTATTTTTCTCAACTCATTTTCGAAAGCTCTCAGTTAAGCGCTTCTTCTTCCTCATGGATACGCAAAACTGCGAATTGGCTAGAAGAAGGAGAGCCCAGGAATACCGATGAAGACCATGCTCGATTTATTGGCATTAGGGCTTCAATTAATCTCAATGCGGGAGAACTTTCCCCATCTAAGATAGCGCTACTAAAACTAATTTCTATTATTAGATCTCGGCAACTAGAGCGAAATAAAGAAATTGATGAGGGCTTAGGCGGCTCTAATATCTTAACGGTTTTAAATGGTGAAACGTCTGACTCTATCCTTCGAGGTTCTTCGTTGAATGACTTAATTACCCACTCTAATACGGCTCTAGTCAATGAGCATTACCTGCGAACACAGAGTATTCACAAAAGAAACGAGATCAACATCAATCTAAAAGTGATTCTCGAAATAGCCCAAGAAAGGGCGCTCCTTAAAGCCACCAGAGGCCTTTTGTGAGCATTGCAGTTTATATGCTGCAAATTACTTAAATGTAAGGCCTTAACTATGAAATTTAATAAATAATAAAGCTAAATAATTTGGAGGTGTACAGATGGACCACAATTTAAACGATGAAAGTGAGAATATACATAATGTTGACGCATTCAATGATGCTATAAACGAATTGAATTCAGATGAACTTGCGACAACAAATATCAGTGACTTTGAAATGGAACAGGGAAATTCTTTATCTTTAGAAGAGTATCAAGGCCTTATAGACCAAATAAATGATTCAGAGAAGGCTCTGAGGGGAGCCTCAGAGGTACAAGCCGATTCAGAAGATAAAGAAACTCAAGAGGCGTTATATGACGCTGCAGGTGAAGATGAAGCCGTAGATGACACTGTAGCCGTAGATGATGCTGAAGCCATAGTTGAAATTGTTGATGAAAGTTCTAATGGCGAAAAAAATACAATATTACCTGACCCAGAACTTGAAAGTATAACCGGCGAAACGGAGTTTAATGAGTCATTAGGTACTCAAGATAGCATACTCAATGAATCTCGACCTGAAACCAACCCTACGCAAGCTGATTTTGAGGAATTCTTTAATGAAATTGAAGATGATACTCATCAAACTCAAACGGTCGAGAATAGTATAGGGGATTCGGTTAATCAAAGAGAATCACCGTCAGATTT
>CEQQ01004454.1_pt1 | contig 15371 bp, 13 predicted proteins | sample 531041 | NCBI WGS metagenome assembly CEQQ01 (sample SAMEA2621222, study PRJEB7988) | marine metagenome | biome: marine biome (ENVO:00000447); feature: deep chlorophyll maximum layer (ENVO:xxxxxxxx); material: "saline water (ENVO:00002010), including plankton (ENVO:xxxxxxxx)" | depth 150 m | reverse complement strand
CTAATCTCGAAGTCCAAATACCCCGCATACCCTTGATGGAAGCACGAAAATTGGTTGCTGAGCACTTCAATCATCAAACTGGCGGAAAAGACCTTGACCCTGAAGCTGAAAGGTTACTAGGCCGTTGGGCAAAAGAAAAACATGGTAGTGACTTCATCTTTGTCACTAACTATCCAAAGGCCGCCAGACCCTTCTACACTTATCCCACGGAAGATGGTCTTACTCGTGGACTAGACCTAATCTTCCGTGGAGTCGAAATCACATCAGGAGGACAGAGAATCCATGACTACAAAGTTCTTCTTAGTGAACTCAACGAGAGACAAATGAATCCTGAAGATTTCCGTGGTTACCTTGAGGTTTTCAAGCACGGAATGCCTCCACACGGTGGATTCGCGATTGGTGCAGAACGACTGACCGCCCTCTTACTAGGAATTTCTAACGTCCGGTTCGCCCGGGCCTTTCCCAGAGATGGCGGCCGCTTGATACCTTGACAGAATATCCGCTTGGCATAACGCCAACCCCTAGAAATGCACTTATATACCAATAGATAATTTTTCAAGCGAAACTATATTTAGGCGTAACCCCACCAGCTCTGCAAGGTGTCTGGGGTAGGGCGTCACCGTGAAGGATTCCTATAAATTATTCCTGCACAAGACTCTAGCATCCATCGTCAGAGGGAGAACCGTCATCTGATTCGAGTTACAGCACGAACTCGCACAAAACCAAAAGTTCAATTACCCTCATCGGACAAAAGAAATAGTCGCCCCTAATGAAGTAAGTTTATAAGGAAGATCTTGGTAACCCCGTTGAATATGCTCAATACCTGTTAGGTAACTTTCTTCGGGAGCAGAAAGCGCGGCAATCACTAATGCTCCTCCTGCCCTGAGATCCGTTACATGTGCAGTTCCACCCTGGAGCCTCCCCCCCTCTATACATATGTCAGCTCGGTCACCCTCCCAATCAAGTTGACACCCTAAGCGAGATAGTTCTGGCAGGTATGCTGTGCGCAAAGGAAAAACTGTATCTACAACGTGACTTTTTCCCATTACAGTAGACAAGAAAGCTACCGTTTGGGGGTGTAGATCCGTAGGATATCCTGGGTGCGGCTTAACAACTACTTCCATAGGTCTCAAAACTCTAGAACGAGCATCGACTCGCAAAGTTACAGGGTCAAGCTCTTGAATAGAAACTCCCGTGTCACGCAACAAACTAACGACTGGAAAAAGGTGAGTGGGTTCAATTCCGGAAACAGTTACTAAACCCCTAGTAGCTGCTGCTGCGAGAAGGTAGGTTCCAGCCTCCATGCGATCTGGAATTACTTCGTAATCTCCTCCCGTAAGACTCCCAACTCCTCGAACAGTGATGGTGTTACCGGCAACAACAATGCTTGCTCCAAGATGATTCAAGAATCCTATTAAAGCCAATACTTCTGGCTCAGTCGAAGCATTTTCTAGAACGACTTGAGTGGAATTTAGTGTAGCTGCCATAATTGCGTTGCGAGTCCCACCAACTGTCCTAATATCGAACCGCACATTCCCTTCTAGGGGACGTCGATAGGCTGCAGTAATAGATCCTTCGATCTCAGTGACAGATGCCCCAATCCCCCGTATGGCCCTCACATGCTGATCTACAGGACGTGGCCCAAGACGGCAACCACCAGGAAGTGTTAATTCGGCTTCTCCCTCTCGACCTAGTATTGGACCTAGCAACTCGAAGGAAGCCCTCATACGAAGAACTAGTTCCGGAGGAGGAGCAATCGAAAGGAGCTCAGGAGTGTGCAAGGTAACTTCAGAAGGCCCCGACCAACTCCAGCGGGTACCTAAACTCTCTAGGATGTCTAGTAAAACCTCAACATCCGAAATCCTCGGGACACGATAAAGGGTTACAGGTTCACGGGTCAAAAGGCTGGCGGCAAGCAACGGCAAAGCTGCGTTTTTAGCTCCAGAGACCTCGACTGAACCTTCAAGTGCCGTGGATCCCTGTAGCAACAACGCCCGGTCCGACAACTTCGCACCGGAAGAAACCCGCTTTGCTCCCGGCCGGTCTCTATCCATCTAATGAGTAGCTTACGCAAATTACACAACCAATGTCAATTCGCACTAAAGATCCTTTAGGCAAGCTCAAATCGAAAACCAAGACCCTGTACCAACAACAGCCTAAGGTTAGCCCGAAAAACCTTCGCTCACTGTGCAACCGAGTTCATTCCACGAGTGAAGATTTTGTCCCAAACAACGGCGTAAGTCGTTCAGCGGTCAAGACAATATGATGTTCACGGCAGCGCGGTTCGTAGCTCTCGAAAGCACCAACCAGGATTACTGGGTCACTGGTGTGAGCTGGTTGCCCCTGGATTAGACGTTGTGTTCGAGTAGCAGCCCGGCCACAGGAACAAATAGCCGTAAGTTTCACCACCACCTCTGCTTGGGACAAAAGTTCCGGCATTGGACCAAAGGGAATGCCCCGAAAATCGAGATCGAGGCCAGCTATAATAACTCTGGTTCCTTGATCAGCAAGCTGTAAAGCTAGCGGCGTAAAAGCTTTGCTTAGAAACTGGACTTCGTCTACAGCTACCACCTGGGTGTCTTTTCTCAGGAGGCTCGCAATATCATCTATAGATGATATTGGCTGAGCTTCCAATTTACGACCGTTGTGTGAAGCAATTGCTACTGCGTCATACCGATCATCAAGGGTAGGTTTAAAAACCTGGACATTCTGGCCAGCAATAAGAGCTCGGGTCACACGCCTAATTAACTCTTCGGACTTACCAGAAAACATGGGGCCCGTTATGACCTCAAGCCAACCACCACCAAATTCATAGAATGGCATGCATAATAGTACCAGGGCTTCCGAAATACAGAGTCGACTAGTGCCTGCAGAGCTTTCCCGGTTAGATTAAGTAGCGGCACGAATAACAGAAACGTCGCCTAAATTAACCGGTAATGCTTTAAAATTACTTGGTCGCAATACCAAATCACCTACCTTTAAGGGCTGGAAATACGTTCACGGCTCTGCGTCTCTCCCAGACTTATATAGATGCGTATAATATGGTTCAGAAAAACCGTTGACTATCAACTAACCCTTTTAATCCTAAATCAAGGTCTCGACGCCCAGAAACAACGTGTTTCATGCCTGTCAAGCACGATTTTCATAGGCTATCCGCCTCCTTCGAACCCCAATAAGGAAGAAGTCTCCGGTATTAGTTCTGTCCCGAAAATACCGACTAACCTTGGCATCCTAAACCCTGCTAAAGACCAGTTGACTTTGGAGCCTGTTATGCTTGCTCCCATATGATGCGGATGCATGGCACAACTATAGTGGCTGTTCATCGAGATGGGGTATCTGCCCTAGCTGGCGACGGCCAGGTGACACTCGGTGATCAAATCGTAAAACGTGGTGCAGTTAAGGTCCGGACACTAATGGGAGGAAGTATACTCGCTGGATTCGCTGGAGCCGTAAGCGATGCTTTCACATTAATGGATAAGTTCGAAGGGCACCTAAATACAAGCCGAGGCAATTTAACTAAAGCGGCAGTCGAGACCGTGAAGGAGTGGCGAACTGACCGCGTACTTCGTAACCTGGAGGCAATGTTAATAGTTGCTGACGAAGAACAGCTCCTCACTTTATCAGGAGTGGGTGATGTTGTTTCTCCTGATGAGAAAGTCTCAGCTATTGGTTCAGGCGGAGCCTATGCTCTTGCAGCTGCCTCTGCACTACTTCGACACACAGACCTTTCAGCAACCGAGATAGCCAAGGAAGCCATTCTTATTGCTGCAAGTATAGATGTCTACACAAGCGGTACCGTAACCTTGATAAGCGTACCTCCGGAGGAGATTACATGACCGGTGAAGCACTTGTTCGTGTAATCGAAGGTCTGACCCCAATTCAAATTGTTGAGGAACTTGACAAGCACATAATTGGTCAGGATAAGGCTAAGCGCTCAGTGGCAGTAGCGCTGCGAAACCACTACCGTCGCAGACAACTCTCAAACGAACTGCAGGAAGAAATCACACCGAAAAATATCCTAATGATTGGCCCGACGGGTGTGGGTAAAACAGAAATTGCGCGAAGACTTGCCAGGCTCGCTAAAGCCCCTTTTATAAAGATAGAAGCCACCAAATTTACCGAAGTGGGTTATGTAGGACGCGACGTCGACTCTATTGTCAGAGACTTGGTTCAAGCTTCTTACATAATGGTTGAAGACGAAAAAAAAGATGAAGTTGCTGAACGTGCCTCTGTTGCAGCCGAAGAACGACTACTTGACGTGCTTCTACCTGGGGGTACGCAGGAGGGACGTAATAAGATGCGGGTCTTGCTTCTAGCTGGAAAGCTAGAAGAAAGACAGGTGGAAATCGAAATTAAAGAAGAACAGTCTCAAGCATCAATGATGATCCCGGGGATGGAAGAAATGGGCTTTAAGCTACAAGACATGCTGTCAAATGCAATGCCCAAACGAAGAGTAGATCGCAAAGTCTCGGTCACCGAGGCCCGTAAAGCTCTTGAGAGCGAAGAAGCAGAAAATCTTATTGATCATGACGAAATAAGCCGAGAAGCGATTTATCGTGCCGAAAACCAGGGGCTAATTTTCCTTGATGAGATTGATAAGATTGCTTCAGATGATAGGTCTGGGGGGCCAGATGTGAGCGGTGAGGGAGTTCAACGAGACCTTTTGCCGATAGTTGAGGGGACGCAAGTTAATACCCGTTATGGTCAGGTAAAAACAGATCACGTCCTATTTATTGCCGCAGGAGCTTTTACCGTATCTAAACCCTCTGATCTAATACCTGAATTGCAGGGACGTTTTCCGATTCGTGTAGAACTAGAAGAGTTAACAGCAGCTGATTTCCAACAGATTCTCACACAAACACGCCACTCACTTACCCAACAATACACGGCACTTCTGAGCGTAGATGGGACTGAACTAACATTTGAAGAATCCGGGGTTGTAGCCATAGCGGAGTATGCGGAAAGAGTTAACCAAGAAATTGAGGACATTGGGGCCCGTCGCCTCCATACTGTCCTCGAAAGCGTACTTCAAGATGTCAGCTTTAGCACCGGCCTAGGGCCCGTATTAATTGATAGTAGATATGTCAAAGAGAAAATTGAATCGATTATTGATGACATAGACTTATCGCGATATGTCCTTTAAGACTTTTGAAAGCACACAGTCAAATCGAAGGGATTGCTGTTCTTGAATTGGTCTTATAAACAACCCTAAATTTTAGCCTTAGTTAGGCACGACTAGAACCATTCCAGGATAAATAAGGTCCGGATTATCGCTAATGAGAAATCTATTTGCGTTCGCTATGTCAGGCCACCTGTTTCCGTTCCGATAGAAGAAACTAGCTATGGACGACAATGAATCGGCTGGCTGAACAGTGTAGATTCCACGTGCACCCGTAAGTCTCGCAACTTCATTTTGAGCGTTCTCTAGGGATTGCCGAATCGTTTGCAACTGTGCCTGCTGATCGTCCCCTACTTCATCAAGCTCCCTCGTCTCCTGTAAGAGGGTTTCGTATTTTAAGGTCAGATCACTCGCTAAATCCTGAGCCGCTTCTAATTCATCTGCAGTACGCTCGAGCCTTTCAGAGAGTGACTCATTACGATTCTCAAGCTGGTTGAGTTGGGACAAAAGAGTGTCCCGCTCTTCTAGGGTTCTTAACAATGACGCTTTTAGCTCATTTGCCTGCTCAACATCGGGCATTTCCCCCAGGTCAGACTCAACTGCAACTACTTCTCGCCTAGAGAGTTCTACTCGACTGAGTTCTGCTTCAGCTAGACGATCTTTAGTCAGACTCAGCTCGACCTCGAGGGCGGTCTCCCGATCCCTAACCTCGATCACCTTAGCCTCTAAAGCTGCAATTTCCTGATTTCTCTCCCGCCCTGAAGACTCTTTGAACGCTATAAATTCTCGCTGGAGGGCTTCGCGCTCATCAATCAACGACCGAACCTCACCACCAATTTCCACCAGTTGATCGTCAAGATTAATTGCTTCCTCTTTCACCTGTTCATTCTCAACCAAAAGGCCCTTGATTCGACTTTCTAATTTAGCCTCGATAACGGAGGCAGCCTCACGGGTTTCTTCTAACTCAAGCTGAAGCTCTCCCACCTGGACAATAAGACCAGCACTCCTTGATTCAAGATCCTTAACTGTTTGATTCGGCCCGCACCCCACCAAATAGAACATGAGAAGAAGCAATACTGTAACTGACAAGAATGTCTTAGGCATTACTGTGCCTCCTAGGTAGGTAACAATATTCGGAACAGCATAATTGCTCATATTATAGTGCCTCGACGCGATCGTGTCCGCCTTTGTGTCATGTGCAGTTGCGAAAATAGTTGACCTCTCAACATATTTCCATACAGAAAAAATAGTTATCACACAAAAGCTTTCGACTCCATTACCCTGGTTGATATACGGTATTGACGAAACATTAACTCGTAAAATTACGACTCTCATAACAGACTTGATCTAGTTTGTAACAAGATTGTTCAGATAATTATCAGAGTAAACCTTGTCCCCCAGTAGGTAACGCGTGTCTTGATAGTGACTTGGGGATTAGCGACCTCGTCAAGACAAACAATGATGTGGCGCCTGTAAGCTAGGGTGACCTAAGGCATATAGGGTGAATCGTCATAGGGACCAGCACAATTTTGACCCTTGACCCAAAGTTTGTCGTATTAGTAAGAAATTACGACAGACATCAGCCGGAGTCGTGATAATCGTAAATAAGGTTTCTTGTATCAACCTCTCGTTGGATAAAAACCTCTGGCATGAAGGGAAGTATCAAGTGAAGATTACTCCTCAATGGAAAGTAAAGGCTGCTTTTGAGCCAGCAAAATTAGAAGACGTCTCCTACGAAGGATGGCTTGTCGACCGGATAAACATAAATATTGAAAAGCGTCTCCTAAGCCTGGACCTAGACATGATCCTAGATCCTTTCGTTAACCGACCAGGTAAACAATGGTGGGCTGGGGAGCATGTAGGAAAGTACTTGCACGCAGCAACATATGCTTGGCAATTTACTGGTAACAAAAAACTAAAGGAACGTATGGACTCTACCGTGGATAAACTTATAAGCACCCAACTAGAAAACGGTTATCTGGGTACCTATAGGGAAAAAGACCAGTTCCACGAAGGATCTGGACTCGGTTGGGATGGCCCGGTTTGGGACGTTTGGACCCACAAATACAATCTTATTGGCTTACTTACCTATTTTTGTGCTACTGGTCACTCACCTGCCCTCAACGCGAGCAGGCGAGCGGCAGACCTTATGTATGAATTGTTCGTCACGAAAAATCGAAGCCTGCGACTTGCCAGCGCACATGAAGGAATGGCTGCAACGAGTGTTTTGGAACCAATAGCTTTGCTCTTTCGCCTAACAGGTGAACCGCGTTACTTAGAATTCAGCCATAGGATCATCGAAGCCTGGGAAGACGAAAGTGACCCCGAAACCTGGATGTATGAAGACGGCTGTCAACTTCTGAGTAGCCTCTTGGAACACGGAAATGTTTACAAGACAGCTAACAGGAAAGCATACGAGATGTTATCTAACCTAGTGGGATTAATGGAGCTGTATCGAATTGACCCCGATGAGCGTTACTTCACAGCCTGCACAAATGCATGGAACGATATTGCCAATAATCGCCTTTACATGACAGGAACAGCTAGCTATTTCGAACAATTCACACAGGACGACCGCCTACCTGCCGGTAAGGCTGTTGGAGAGGGATGTGTCACCGTAACTTGGTTACAACTGACACGCCACCTACTCGAATTGACAGGCGAAATCCAATATGCCGATGAATTAGAACGCACAACTTATAACGCTTTGCTGGCAGCCCAATCACCACGTACCGGGGAAGTATCTTACTTCGTACCCTTACTTGGATGCAGGGACTTTAATGGTCACGACCTCAAACTAACACCACCAATCTCTTGTTGTTCGAGCAGTATTCCCCGTGGCATTGCAATGATTCCGACTTTTGTCTCCGGAATTCTGAATGATAAACCAGTATTATTCCAGTACGTTCCAGGCAGGCATGTTCTAGCTTATGGTGATCAGGATGACCGAAAAGAAGTGATTATCAATATCAGTGGTGATTATCCCCATACTGGTGAATTAAGCATTGAAGTTCTCCCGACACACGCTGATCGATTTCCTATCGTCTTACGGGCACCAGCATGGGCTTCTAGTTTCCAAGCGATCATTAACGATCAGATCTTTACCCCTAAGGACACCCGCATGATAGAAATTGAACGCTACTGGGAACCTGGAGATACGGTACTTATTAACATCCCCGTGAAGACCCGACTGGTTCCTCACGCAGACAAGACGACGACCTCTAATGCTTTTGTAAGGGGACCACAGGTACTGGCCGTCGATACAGCCATTGAAAGCGCTAAGGGTATTCCTACTTCTGGTTGGTGGGGAAACATCCTCTACAAACAAGTTGCGAGACAGAACGGCATTGAAAAAGAGTTCCAGCTTGTACCTTTCGCTGATGCTGGCCAGAACAAACAAGAGTACGCGGTTCTCCACAATGGGGTTGAAGAACTCGGGGAAGGGGAATAACCTGAATCATGAACTCTTTTTGTACTATATCTAGGGTATAAATTACGTCAACTTTCCGCTTCTACAACACAAACCGTATAGCAAATCGGAGGGTATAAATATCAGAGATAACCTGAAAATCGGTAATGCCCCTTGCTCTTGGGGAACTATAGAGAACATTGGGGGTAATCGACTTGGTTACAAGCAGATGCTTGATGAGTTAGTTGATACAGGCTATGTCGGTACCGAATTAGGGGACTGGGGGTTCATGCCTACCGAACCCAAGGTTCTAGCCTTAGAGCTTGGGGCTCGTAACTTAGAATTGATTGGCTCGTGGGTCACCGTTCGTCTTTACGACGAATCAAGTCACCAAGCTGGTGTAGAGCAAGCGATCCGGACAGCCCAACTCATGGCAAAAGCTTCTTCGAACAGCCCTATTATCAATATCGGCCCGGATCACGGCTCAGTCCCATTACGCCATGCAAACGCCGGTAGAATTCTTCGAGAACACGGCCTGACCAAAACTGCCTGGAAAGTGTACACTCGCGGTGCTGAACGTGTCGCTCGAGAGACATTGATTAGTACTGGCCTTCAATCAGCATTTCATCCCCACGGCTCTACCTATGTTGAAACTCCTGATGAAATCGACACCTTCTTGGCTAATACTGACCCCAGTTTAGTCGGCTTGTGTTACGACACCGGTCATTTTGCTCTCGGTGGCGGTGACCCGGTCGAGGGAATTTTCCGATATGCCGACCGAATACGTCTTGTTCACTTCAAAGATTTTTGTCCAGAAGTGGTAAAACAAGCAAACCAGGAAAATATGAATTACACGGAAATGATTGGCGCTGGCGTATTCAGCGAACTTGGTCAGGGTAGCGTGGATTTCCAAGCTGTCCTTTCAGCATTACATGACATTGGTTACAATGGTTGGATAACGGTTGAACAAGATATTCTCCCTGGTATGGGTACCCCTAGAAAAAGCGCGAAAAAGAACCGTGATTACTTGAGATCCATCGGCCTCTGACCGACATGGGGTCTTGATGATCCACGCCCGACAAGCCAGCATGTGTCCACCCCTTTTAATAAAACGTCACGCATGGTTCAATTACCTCAATCATAGTGCAACGCACCAACATAGGAGTGATACGTGGCCGACCCAGCGTTAGATCTTAATACCTTACTAATCCACGACCGAGCTCTAATCCATCCAATGCAACATCCGTCCAGCCATGAAAACCCTTTAATAGTCAAATCTGGTCAGGGTGTATGGATCACAACTGTTGATGGGAAACGATATCTCGATGCCGGCTCAGGTTTATGGAACGTTAACGTAGGTTACGGACGAGATGAACTGGCAGATGCAGCCCATGCTCAGATGCGTACTGTCGCATACGCCAACAATTATTCCGGAACTAGTAATATGCCTGCCATTGAATTAGCGCATTACCTAGCCGGCTATGCATACGAGGGCCTTAACACCACCTTCTTCACTTCGGGCGGTACCGAAGCTAACGAAAGCGCATTCAAAACTGCCAGGTACTACTGGAAAATGTTGGGTAAACCCGAGAAATTTAAGGTGATATCACGTAAGGATTCATTTCACGGTCTATCTCTTGCGACTATGAGTGCTACCGGTATATCTCGTTTATGGCCAATGTTCGAACCTCGCACGCCAGGTTTCCTTCATGGCGCCTCACCCAACCCCTATCGTTATACCGAACCACTAAAATCCGGGGAAACCATAGGACAATCAGCAGCTAACTCTATTGAACGAATAATTTTACAGGAGGGGGCTAACACTGTTGCTGCAGTAATCGCCGAACCCGTTCAGGGCGCGGGGGGAGTGATTGTCCCGCCCGATGATTATTTCCCTGAGTTACGAAGAATTTGTGACCAGCACAATGTACTCTTGATCGCTGATGAAGTCATCACTGGATTCGGACGCACAGGCGCTAATTTTGCACTTCACAGGTGGAACGTCACTCCAGACATTCTCTCGTTTGCTAAAGGTGTAACTAGTGGGTACTTACCCTTGGGAGGAATACAAATATCAGACGCTATTAGGGAAGCAATTGAGGATGCTGACCTTGAACAAGCCTGGTTGCACGGCTTCACCTGTTCTGGACACCCTGCTTCTTGTGCAGTAGCACTTGAAAATATTTCTATCATAGAACGCGAGAAGCTAGTCGAAAATGCTGAATCGATGGGCAACTACCTGCTTGACGGATTTGAGGTCCTGAAAACCAAATTTGAAAGCGTGGATTACGCGCGTGGTCTTGGACTTATGTGTGCCCTTGATTTTGTCAAGAGCCGTAGAAACCGAGACCCTGACGCAGAACTTGCTGCAGAAGTAAAAAGGCATTTCCAAAAACTCGGCGTATTAGCTCGTAATGTTGGGAGTTCACTCGTATTTAGCCCGCCCTTAGTCATTTCGAAATCGGAAATAAAACACTTGATTAAAATGCTCGAACAAAGCATCGAAGGGGCCCTAAAACTGGTAAAAAGATGACCAGTATGTTCTGTTAATTAATTTGATTGGTGTTCAAAGTCATGCCACACACCAGTCCAAAACCTAATCTTTAGAGTTGCCAGAAGCGTACATCTTCCACCTTAAAGCCAGGAAGAGCCATTCTACCGAATGCAAACAGACCTTCTTTGTCAGCAGGCTCAAAGTAATATCGAAAATTCCCAAGGTACTTGCGCATCTGGCTCTCCAAAAGGCCGAGCTTCTTTGCCTCAACCTCCACAACTTTATGAAGGCTAGCGAGGCCTGTTTCTCTTGCTTGTCGGAGTTTAGTTACCAAGATTTCTGAGGGTGGATTATCTGCCTTGGAAACCAATACGGCAAAAGTGAAAGGTAAGCCCGTCAATCGATTCCATCTGGCACCAAGATCCGTTATATGTGGGCGGCGACCATCAAATTTACGTTTGGCTAAACTCTCTATAAGAGCAGCATCGCCGATCAATAGGGCAGCATCATGACTTGATAACATTTCAGAAAGAACTGGTTTCGCGGGCCGAAAGTCGGCTTTTAATTTTTCCTTCTGGAATAACAGTCGCAATAGTGCAACACTAGTGGCAGAATCTGTACTAATTGCTATTTTGGCTCCATCCAAGTCAGTCCATTTCTTCCAATGAAATAGCATGACGCTATAAACAGATCCAAGGGTAGATACGGAGAAATCCGGTAATGCTAGAAGGTGACCCCGATGCCTAAGAAATTCAATCGAAGACATTAGCGTGAGGTCAATCTCATCCGAAAGCAGCATCTGATTAAGTTCAGTTGGAACACCGGAGACAAACCTTATGCCTTCCACTTCCTGTAGACTCCAAAAAAGAGGTGCCACGTTGGCATATGACACCATGCCAAGTCGTTCCTTAAAACCTGAATATGACTCAGCCATCCCTATAGCGGGTATCTTTGAGGAAATGACGGTCACCTCCAAAGTGAGTCTAAGTTCAAACGAAGAGCTTTAATTCATTGTAAAGAGCATCCCGCCTTACCGGCATTCGACCTGCTTCTCGAATAAGACTAACCAGCTTATCTTCACTAAGCCCATAGTCTGTAACCGCTCCGGAAGCGTGAGCAATCCGTTCTTCCTTTATCGTCCCGTCGATATCAGAAACCCCAGCTGAAAGAGCCACCTGGGTTAGCTCGGGGGTAATCATAATCCAGTACCCCTTAATGTGAGGAAAATTGTCAAGCATTAGCCGCGATACAGCTAAATTCCGGAGGTCATCCAAGCCTGTTGTGAATTCGAAACGTTGAATCTCTTTTGCAAGAACGTTGTTGTCAGGCTGAAATGCCAACGGGATAAAGCTTAAAAAACCCGGCGTTTCATCCTCTAGCTGCCGCAAGCGAATCATATGATCAAGCCGATCCTCATAACTCTCGACGTGACCATAAAGCATCGTTGCATTGGTCTTAAGCCCGAGCTCGTGGGCGATTCGGTGGATTTCCAGCCACTCTTCCGCTTTTACCTTAGCGCGAGCAATCTTAGTCCTAACCGCCTCAGCAAAAATCTCCGCTCCGCCACCAGGTAGAGCGACTAACCCGGCTTGTTTAAGTTCAACGAGCACCTCTCGATATGTCTTACGCGGACGAGTGATTTTCGTAAAGTGATGTATTTCCGCAGCAGTCCAAGCTTTTACCTGAACCCCCGGATAACGCTCGGTAAGACCAGCCGTCAAGTCAAGATAGTACTGCCAAGGGCGATTAGGGTGATGACCAGAAGATATATGAATCTCAGTGAGGTTAGGGTGGTAGTGTCTGTCAATAAACTCCCATACATCCTCTAACTCCCAATCCCAAGCGCCTTCCTCACCAAATTTTCGCTGGAAGCCGCAGAATGTACACCCAACGTAGCAAATGTTTGTCTGCGATAACCTTAAGGAGTGCACGAAGTAAGCCTTATCACCTACTTTTCTTCGTCGCACTTGATCAGCAAGCCTGGCAACAGTGGGAAAATCGTGTGTTCCGTAAAGAATCATGCCTTCGTCAAAACTAAGTCGTTCGCCTTCGACAACTTTTTCAGCTATGCCCTCGAGGCGCTTATCGGCAATGGGAAGGTTGTATAAAGAAGTGCCGACCACAGAACAAGAAGTATAACAGGCGGTAACCGCAATAACTGTTCCTTAAACATGCATTTCAAACCCTTTATTCAAACGCCTAGAATAGAAATGTTACTGGAAAAATCTCCTCGCAAGCAGTGGTTAACCTAGCCTCGTTAATATTGAAACAGGAAGGGGATTAAGAGCCCAATAATAGTAGTTATCATTATCCGTAAAAGATCCTCAGAAAAATTAACAGAAATAGAGAGTGGCTTGTCTTTGTGGCATTAATTCCGGCAATAACCCCAACATACGCCAAAATAACGTCGACCAAAATATGTGCTGAAGCCAAGAAGCTTCCAATGTTTATTACAGAACCAATCGCCCAAATAACTTAAGGTTGAAAAAATATTTCTACTTCTTCTGGACTCCGAGCGTAGCCTTCCAAGTTACCCGTTGACATGCCATCACCTCGTAATGCCATCTCAACCACTCGCTGATTGAACGGATATATTTCATCACTTGCCAAATAGTCTTTGACAGGCATCCACTTGACATCATGAATCTCAGGGTCAAGATCTCTGATCTCTTCGGTTAAAGGTGTTAACTGGCAAATAAAATACAAATTAGAACTTCCAAAAAGATTTACGTGCCAGTGGCGTACGCACACCATGGCTTCAAAACGAGCGTGCACACCAGTTTCCTCTAATACTTCACGCTCAACTGCGGTACCAATGTGTTCTCCCGGATCGACGTACCCACCTGGCAATTTATATCGATTAGGGTTATTGCGCTCAGTCGCCTCCCAAACAACTAGAAGTTCTTGTTGATCGTTAATTACAACTGCACCGGCACCAACAGTATGAGTAGCAGAAGGGACAAAAACAGGTTCTGCAGTCAGCGAACGTAATAAGGTTAGCTCTTGAGCATTACTGTGATGGAAAGCAAAGCCAGCTTTGACCGCAACAGGAATCAATTCCGAAAGATGAATCGGTAGCTCGAGCAAAACTGATCGGTGTCCCTTGTCCCGCCAAATCTCTAAACTAGCCTGAAGCTTAGACCCAAAATCAACCGGTTCATTGGGAAGAGCTGAAGGGTCAGGTATCACTGCACCATGACGGTTAACGCGATGGAGGAGCGTCATTAGCTGCACTCTACCCTTGCATCGCAACACAAATTAAGAGTCCTCACTATTTCTTCTTCAGAGAGTGAACGACCGAACTTAATTATTGACCTATAAAAAGCTGAAACGTAACCGGTAGCCATCCTGGTTCCTTCCCGACACTCGACATCAATTTGTAAGAAATCAATCACACTCATTACAGAAAGGTTTTCAGACATTATAAAAGGCTTATGAAGTCGTCCTCTCCCGGATTCAAGATAAACGAACTAACTAAATGATTCCCTCTGCCTCTATTCTACCAGGAGCAGTTACCTATTAAGGTCCAGAAAAACTAGAATGAGGGATTAGGAGAAATCTAAGGGCATCCTGCGAATCCTTTTGCCTGTTAGCGCAAACACAGCATTGGCGACAGCGGCGGCTACAGGACCCATCGGCGGCTCACCCATTCCAAACGGTTCTTCCCCACTTTCGACTAATACAACATCTATTTCTGGGGTCTCCCGTAACGTCAAAAGGGGGTACTGATCAAAATTCCTGGCCCGTGGCAAACTGTTAGAAAAACTCACGTTCTCCTTCAGAGTAGAACTTAGTGCCATTACTATTGAACCTTGAGTCTGGGCAATCGCTCCATCGGGGTTTATAACAAGTCCCGGATCAACAGCTGCAGTCACCCGATGAACATAAATTACATTGTTCTCCACCGAAACTTCGGCAATCTGAGCAACCACAGTCCGAACATTAGTGCAACAAGCTATACCTTGGGCTCGACCAGTTGGCAACGGCCCTCCCCAATCAGCATGCTCTGCAGCAGTTTCTAGAACTTTGCGCAGCCGTAAAGCTTCTTCATCACCGGATAAGTGATTCATTCGGAACTCTAATGGATCTACCCCTGCATTTATTGCAAGCTCGTCAAAGAAACTCTCTACAGCAAACGTGTTTGCAAGTAAGCCCAATCCACGCCACCAAGTAGTTTTAATAGGCAACGAAACCCTTTGCTGGGTCACACGCCGATGTGGCACAGCATATTGGATTGTAGCGCCCTTCCAAGCAGCAAAATCGGCTCCCATCACGGCACCAGCCACCGCAGGAAGGTCAGCAAGACTTACGTCACCACTAGCTAGCTGATGTTCTATTGCTTCAACTCG
>CEQQ01010061.1_pt1 | contig 15412 bp, 13 predicted proteins | sample 531041 | NCBI WGS metagenome assembly CEQQ01 (sample SAMEA2621222, study PRJEB7988) | marine metagenome | biome: marine biome (ENVO:00000447); feature: deep chlorophyll maximum layer (ENVO:xxxxxxxx); material: "saline water (ENVO:00002010), including plankton (ENVO:xxxxxxxx)" | depth 150 m | reverse complement strand
TCATTGAAAACGAAGGATCTACTTTGCGTGAAGTCCATTCTTTGTGACATATAACAGCACAGTCAGGGTTCCAGTTATGCCCGTCACACAGAAAAGCGCACAACTCTACAAGTGCGTCCATCTGAGTCTCGGGTATGTCTTCCCCTAACCCGTCATTAATAAGAGAAACACCTATTAAACGAGAGTTAGCGCTAATTTTACCGGGGCTTGTAGCGTCACCAGTAACAGGGTTATTCTGCTGCATCCGTGTCAACACAGCTTGTAACCCTCGTCCAGCGTGGTTAGCTTTCACGTTCTCAGCAGTTAACTTAACAATGGTGCCATCACGTTTGATGATGTAGTTGTACAAAGGTCCGGGGACTTTGTTGACTCCTCGTACACACATTGCGATTACGTTGTCTGGGTCTGCGTTACGGTTTGAAGCAGTGTGGTGAACAACTATTCCGAACGGTTTGAGTGGTCGTCCAGTGTTAACTTTGCCGGGGGCATCAATCAGTTTCATCTAATGTGTCCCAATCAAGAGTTTCTACACTCCAGCCTTGCGTCCATTTATCTAATTCAGCGTTATAAACAGGGGCTTCTCGAACTAACTTTTGGTAAGTCAAGGGAGGCAAAGGGTTTTCGTCAGACGCATCTTCAGGATAAGTCACAACAGTTTCGGGGCAATCGTCAACTTCGACAGCACGCCACTCGGCTGGTAAAGGATCTCCTACATTCCAATCTGGATGAGCAGCTTGAATATCCCCTGAATGTCGTGGGTAATTGCCATCTGTGTCCATGTAAACAATGTTCAACATCAGAAAGCGCCTAACGTGATTTCGCCTGTTTTAGCTGTTGTTGTCGCAGTTATGCTTTGGAATTGATTCGGTGTAATAGTTCCCCAAGAAACACCGCTTGTAGAAGCCTTAGTCCAATCCGAAGTTGAGCTTACAGCGTACGATGTATCTGAAGTTAGAACCCACGTCGTATCTTCTACAGCAGGGCCAGACCCAGTACCAAGAGTTGCAGTACCCGTCGTGGAACCATCTGTTTTGACTGCCATTACATAAGCGCCACTGTTTGTTGTGCCATCTGCGTAAGCACCAAACGCCATGTAAATTATTTCTTCAGTGGAATTTAAGCCTAGCTGTGTAGGAAAGATGTAGTTGTTAGCTTCAGTAATATCTGTCGCTTGCCGTAAATCGTAACAACGATCAAGTGTGCCGCTGCTGTTGTACCTATACAATATTGTTCCCATTCGGTTTACGGAACCTTCAGCGTATTGATAAGTATGGGTTTGCCAAACATTGTCGTTTGAATCAATTATTGGTTTTGTGTGGTACCCCTGTTGACCATTTTGACCACTTCTATATGTTTCTCGTGACCAAACAATATCGCCACTAGACGTACCAAACTCATTAATTTTACATAAATGAGTTGAACTATCACCAAGGTTTTGGCATTGCAAGTAAAGGTAATCTCCTCTACCAGTTACATCAAATCTCCCATTAATAGTTCCTGTGCTCGGGTAGTAATTATGGCTATCTTCTGAGCCGTGACCGCCGCCATAACGTCTGTAAAGTTGACACCCGTTACTGCCATAGCTAGAAATTTGTGTCCCAAAATAGAAATCTTGGGCAGTCCATTCGGAAGTTGTATCACCAGTAGCTCTGAACCAAACCCCAGTCGGCCAACTAGTTTGAAACCATCCCGGTGTATAGCTTTTACCGTAACTAATTGCGTATTCAGTACTGCTTTTTGAAAATACAGTTTGAAACGTAGCTCTTTGATAACTTTGTTTATTTTCTTGAAGGTTAGATGAACCTGCAACAAAGTTGGAATCACTAGAAACAATGACACCTTGATCTGGAGCGCCGGTATAGTTGCCACTTGCATCAAAAGGCCATGTGTTGTAATACCACATAAAGCCACCAAAGGTATCGGTTTCTTCACTCAAATCCGATTTCATTGTGGCACACCATCGAGGTATTTCAGGACTTACGTTTGGTACTTGTCCACCCCACCAAATTTGATCAGTTGAACTTCCTGCTGTTCTGGTGTTATACAAATCTTGGCAATACCAGTTACCTTGTTCCGTAGCGCTAGTGTTAGAAACTCTGTCAATCGTGAAGTCAGAAAAAAGTGCATCAGTTTTGATGAACCAAGTTTCATAACCGCCTGTAGTATTACTGTTCGTATACCCAGCCAAATAAACATTGTCTGAACCATCAACTGCTAAACCAGCAATAGTACGGCTATCAGCAGAGTATGATTCTGCGGTATTTGCATGTACTTCAGCAATAAATGTGTCAGACGAACCAGAACCTGCGCCAAACAACGCTACTTTAAAAGCTCCTAACGGCATAACAATCCTTAACTAGTAAGCGCAGCGATTTCGTCGTCAGTTAAACCAAGATCTTTAAGTTTCTGATTACCTGACGCTTTATCCGCAGCAGCTTTTTCAGCAGCAGCTTCTTCTTCGGCTTTACGCTCTGCTGCCTGAACAGCAAGAGCGTCAGATTCAACAATTTCTACTGCTGTCATATCCCGTACAGTTTGGGTTTGAGTTAAACAATCAAACTCGATAACTTTCATTTTATACAGTCCTATCTATTCCATAAACAAGCAAAGAACTGCCTGCTTGATAAATATGATTACCAGAGTTCTTTACAGAAACACTTGTTGTAGCAGCAGTTTCACCATATTTGTAAGCAGTTCCCCAGCTTGCTGCCCAAGCATTAGAATTTTTTATTCCGCCACACTCATAAAGTATTTGTTGATAACCAGAAGTATCAGTGTATTCAGGTAAATAAACTGTCATCCAATTACCGTTTCCTCCACCTTGCCCGGTATCAGTAATCCCCATAGATGGACAATAATTTGCTGCGTTGCTATAACCGTGACCTGAGGCAACAGCATTATTCGTGTAAGAGCCCCCTGCGTTATACCAAGCAATCCGCTGGATATCATAATTAGCGTTAGTATCCACAGTGTTCACATAGAAATCATCGGTATAAAAAGTGCTACCGGTATAATTTATAGTTCCTGTAAAAAAGATTTCTAAATCTTTGTGCGTTTGAGGGATACTAGAAACAGTTAAAGTAATAGCGCTACCGTCGGCTTTTGCAATTCCAAGAAGTTCGTTAGCCATTAGGAATCTGGTCTTCCATACAATGTAAACACCGAACCTTCTTTAAAATAACTTACTGTTGACAATGTCAACGTAGTGATAGCTGTCGAGTTCATACCGGTATCTATGGTCGTCATGCCCATACTGTTTTCAAACCATCTGGTAATACCACCGCTGGAGTCCACAGTAGTCCATGCCCGTACTTCGATCATTGGTGATCCATTATCAGTAGAACGGTATTGAGTTAAATTCATTTGCATTAACGCCATAACATTGGAAGCCCCTGCTGCCCCACTTTGAGTACCGGGTATCCGAGCAAGCAAAGGACTGGATGAACTGCTATTCCATGTGTAATAGTCGGTATGTGAACCATTAGTTCTTGTAACCCGACGGAACTGATAATCATAAGACGCTGTTGTTATGTTATTAAACGTCGCATAAAACTCAACGTCCGTGCCAGTATTAGTCGATGCAGCCATACCCTCAATATGCAAAGACGAATAAGTTTGAGGCAGACTGGTAAACGAAACAGAACCTGTTGTAGTATCGTCAACAACGATTTGGGCTACAGCTTCCATTATGGTTGAGCCAATCCGTAAAGACTAATAACTGCGTTAGTCGGACGACTCCAGCTACTAGTTACAGTGAAATAAAGGTTAGTGGTACCTTCAGTGTTGGGAGTACCATAATTATATGAGGAGTTACCTCCCCAAGCATTGTCTATAGCTGGGTTGTTGCCGTTTCCCCACCAGTTGTGCATAGAACGCCAAACTTGGCGACTAGTTTGAGAATCTCTTGGCCCAGTCGTAAAATACGCAACAAAACTTTGTCCATATCCTACGTTGGAAGAATCACCAGCACCGATTGCCCGCCACATTTCTGCGTAAGTTGTTTCACGATCATCATACACATACCGAGAACCATTTTTTACGTTCTCATACCCCCAGTTATTACGATAATTATTGGTGTTTATCGGCTGGACTTGCATTATTGGGTTGGCTCCGCCAGCGGAAGTATTTCCCGGTTCCCAAAAAACTACACGCAATATCGAATACTTAGTTGGGTCAATACCCGTAAAATTGACACTCGTTTGACCACCATAATCAGCGGTGCCAAGAGTTTCCCAACCCTTGCCGCCGCCGCCGCTTCCGGCAGCACCCAACAAAGCTGTTTTAAATGCGCCTAGAGGCATTAGTAATCCTTACTGGAAGTCTTGACCAGCTACAAACCCATACCAAACTGGTGAGCTACCGCCGTTAAATGTGACAAAACAAAGAATATCTGCACCAGTAGTAGCAGTAGTTGTCAACGTTGGAGCAGTACCACCAGCCCACTTGACACTAGTAAACGCACCAGTACGAGAACCCGTACCATCTTGCGTAAGAATTAGTGTCAACGCAGTACCGGGCTGCAAACCAGCACCCGAAGGCATTGTAAAAGTACAGTTGCCACTCATTGTCCACGTTTGGGTATTGCCGTTAGTTTCGTCAAGAGTAACTGCGGTGCTTGTGCTCCCACCGGCGTACACCGTTTCGGAGTAATCCTTATGGATAACCGCAGACATAAGCTGATCTGCACCAACAACAGCACCAGACAGAGTTGCACCAGCAATAGTTGGGCTCGTCAACGTAGTAGACCACGCTGTCGTACCTGTACCAGTATGCGTAAGCAAAGCGTTCGTTGATGCTGAAGCAGCAGGCGAAGCACTAATACCAAGTTTTGTTTCTAAAGCAATTAAAGCCGTAGAAGCAGCACCGTGCACCTGATCGTGTTCAAAACCTGACGCATCTAAGTCAGTAGTAGAACCCGGAGTTACTTGCGTTGAAGTTGTATCTAACGAAGTTGGGTAATTTGATGAAGGCATTTATAACTCCTATGGAACCAGATCAAGAGTGAAAATACCGGCAGTATTCCATTGGATTTTGAATGTGCCGGACGTTGTACTAAAAGCTCCCCCAAAATCTATGCAAGCAATAAGACATTTGTTTGTGCCTGTGCTGGCGTAAAGCGTGTCATCGTAAACAACTGCTCTTGCTACACCAGACAACGTTGAAGCAGCCCATTCAGTATCGGCAGCATCAAACTTTAATGTTCCTGTGCCATCCGAAGAACTAGTAAACGTAACACTGGTCAACGTTTCGCCACCAGTTGAGTAATTACCACCTGCTGGTAACTCGTTAGTTATATCGTTCATTGTTGACATAGTTTCATAATCCGAAGCAGTCGGATTAAATGACGCAGTTGTCAACAAACATTTAAACGTGTCATTATCGAAATCTAAATTGAGGTCATTTTTTAATGCGGCCTCAAACGTTTCGCAAAAAAGTCCACTAGCCATTGGTGCTACTCGTTCCTTGGATTGGCTTTGGCCTAATCGTTACGTCACCGCTTGGTTTTTGCATTCTTTTTTTTCTTTCTTGCAGCAGCAGCAGCCTTTTTACCTTTAGCGGTATAGGCGTACTTTTTTCCGTTAACTGTAGGCATGATTGAAATGATAGCAGAGAAGAGCAGAGAGGCCGGGGAAAGGGGGAAAACCCGACCCCTCTGCGATCTCTAAAACTAACTACTAGGAGTTAGCTCCGATTGTTGATGCTGCTTCCACACGGACCATGCATGCTTCACGGAAGATGCCGTATCCGACTAGGTGGTACCAGCCAATTGGATTGAACCGACGCAGGGTGTCAGTCACAGGACCAACAACAATGCTTGGGTCAGCGCCAAATCCGGGGGCACGTGAATGCGCTTTTGCAAGCGCTTGACGGCCACAGATAAGGGTTTGGTAAACATCGACGTTACCGGAACCACCGTCGGCGATTAAACCGGCACGTGGGTTCTCAATGTATTCGATGCCATTGAAAGTACCAATCGAACCTGCACGAATTGGGCCTCCTTCTTGGTACAACTGGTAGTTAACAACGTCAGTCACCGCTGTATCTCCACGAAGATCGTAAGAAACATCAGGGTGAATAATTGCCATATAGTTGCCGTTTTCCCAACCGGGAGCGTTAGCAGTCCGCAACTTAGCTACGGCTTGCCTGCCTAACGCAGCAGTGTAGTTATCAGTAGCTGTGATTGCGCCACGGCTTGTTTGGCCCGAATGGATAATTTGATTGGCGTCGGTGCTGCCATTGGCAACATCAGACACAATTTTATCCATTGAGTCAGCCATGTTGTAACCAACAATGTTGGCTGCATCAGCGTCTACGTTAAGGAATGATGTTCCACGCAGCTTGGCACTGGTGATAACCGCATTACCGTACTCTGCAAGAGCTACGTTTATTTGGCTGTCAGTCAATGCCTGTGCTGTCACATCAGCGTTTTCCGTAAGCGCTGTAGTGGCCTGCCCAAGATCGGCTAGGAAAGTAAATTTAACACTAGAACCGTTGTGGCTCTGTGCTGTCGAACGAACGTCAGCGACCATTTCGAACAATGGTTGCGAACGCAAAGCGAAATACGCAACCTGATCGAACGCAGCCTGTACCTGATCGTCCAGAGTTGAAGTTGTTACTGAGGGGGTTGCCATTGCAACTTAATCCTTATAGGTAAGGACTCCTCAAAATAAAATCAAACGCTAGCGTTCCACATTACTCCCTGAGATTCCATTAACTGCCGCACTTCTTCTTCCGAAGTAGTTGCTGCTAATCTCTGAGAAAAATCGGGTGGGACAACTGGATCTCCGCCTTCACCTGCCGCTTGAATGCGTTCTTCTGTTCGTAAAACATCAGGCATTATTGCATTAGGTTGGCTTGAAGGTTGTGTTGCCACATTTAAAAACCCAGCAGCTTCAGCTTCCATACGGATTGCGTCAACATCAAGGTCGCCTTCGTAGCCTTTAACAAAATATTTTACACGAGCATCATCAGGATCAAGTCCTGCTGATCTAAACGTTTTATCCCGCATTAAAATTTTGTTTTCTGCTTCAGCAGCGTCGGCTCTCGCTCTCTCTGCCTCAATAGTTTTTTCGTATTTACGACGAAAATTTGGCTCAGATTCAGTACTGCCAGCATTGTCACTATTTTGAGTGGAGTCAATGTCTGTCATATGTCACTCACCTATCCTGTAGCACATCTTCAGCGGTGGAACCTCAGATGGAAGGGTTGTTAGCTCACCCGTTTGGGGCCAACAAACAAATTATAAAGTATACGAAAGGTGAATGCAAATTTAGGTAGTGTAAACAGAACCAAGTGAAGTATTGCCAGCAGCATTAATCATGCTGCCAGTAGTCCCACTAAATTGGCTGCGTCGTTTTTCATTTTCACGACGTAAATCTGCTCTAGCTTCACCTGATCCCCATATACCTTCACCAAGTTCAGTACCTGTCATAGCGTCAGAGCTAATTGTGCTACCTGCTAAACCTGCAAATTGCCCTAATTGTGCAGCTACTTCACGTTCTTGAACGTTTTGATTTAAAAGACTTCTACTTAAATCTTTATTAAACGAGGTAGTTCCTAAAACTCTTTGTGACATGCCAGTAAGTTTTGATGCGTTATACGCACGTTTAGCTTCAGCTAAAGACGAGGTTGCCATAAACGTAGGGTCAACCATTGCTGCCATAAAATCTGCTTTATCCCACTTATAATCTCGTTTTAACATAGCTACAGTTTCAGGGTTTGAGTTGTAGTACATATCTTCAGCTTCTTCTGCACGCCCTGCGAATTCTGCTACCGATACATTGTTAGCTATTAACGTAGTTATCGGGTCTTTGCCTAAAGCTTCTTGTGCAGTGACGTAGGCTCCTAAACCAGTTTTATCTATAATTGCTCGAAGGCCGCTTTCTTGTTGCACGTATTGAGCTTCACTTAACGGTGCATCATTTTCATCACGCAATGCCATTGCAGGAAAACGTTTGTCGTAAAGATCTCTAATTTCTTTTGGCACGTACATTGCATCTGTTGTTGCAACAGTAGAACTACCAAATCGCATTTGCATAATGATTGTGTCAGCGTCGTACCCTAAAGCTATTTGGCTTATTGCCCATTGAGCTAATGCACTACCAGCTTCTGCTCCAAAGAATTGACCAAAGAATCCACGCATCGCTCCTTCAGCGCTACGCATTCCTTTTTCTTTCATGTATTCTAAATATTCATCACGTTGTGAGTCGTTAGGGTTTCGTGGCGACTGTGGGTTAGGTGGAACTAGATCTCCGTCCGGTATGTCAATAAAAAAATCGTTCTCGGGGTTGCTAGGACCACTAGGAACAGGAACAGTTGGAACAACTGGAGCAACTGGGAAACCGCTACGCATGTCGTAATCTTTAAGAGCTTCTTGGCTCATTCTACGAATAGCTTCATCTAAATTATATTGATTCATCCCTGTATTTGGAGTAGGGGCAGTAGTGTTATCAAAAGCCATTGACTCTAAAGCACCTGTAGTGAACTGGTTAGCTTGGTACTGGCGTAACATCTGCTGACCTTTTGCGTGCAAGGCGTTGAGATCTACTTCAACCATTTTAAATCCTTGTGGTTTGGCCCATTAAAGAACCTATTTGATTTACAAAAGACATTGTTTCATTAAAAATATTAGGGTTGTAATCTGCTTCTTCTGACGTTCTTACCCGGTACGCAAAACTATTAGCAGTTAACGGGGTATAAGCGCCATCGTCTTTTTGATCACCGCTTAAAATATCAAGCGCTAATTTACGGTGTTCATTTTTCCATTGAGGTTGGTAACCCATAATGCTGTAAAAAACGCTGCCATAAGAACCCAAAATGTCTAACGGGCTACGTCCTGCACGTATACGTTCCGCTACAGCAGGGTACAAATCTTCTGCTTGTTCGCCTAATAACGAACGCAACAAATCTAATTGCTCTTGTTCGTTGCCAATATAAGCACGCCGAGCCCATTCGTTAATTACGTTGTCATCAGGATCAATAAGATAATTATCGTAAATACCAAGAATCGTTGTACGAAGATCAGCTTGTGTAGTGCCACCTTCAACATCCTCTCCAAAAGATATTGGAGTTTTAATATCAGTTGCAAGATACCGGCGAATTTCTGCTTCGCCCATGTCTTGTTCCCAAGCATATTTTGCCGCTGCAAGTATTTCGCCGTCAGACCATTCCAACCCAAGATTTAATAACTCGTCACGAATTAATTGTTCTTGTGTTTTAACAAGCGCACGTCTACGACCTGACCAACCACTTCCTGTTTCCCCATCATTCCATTGAGCGTCTTTACCAAATTTACCTTTACCAAAATTTTTGTAGTAAGGAGTTTGTTGTATTAAGGATTCAACCCACCTGTCGTATTGATCTTGGGAAACAAACCCTTGCGCTTTTCCATCCTGTTGAATGATTTCAAAAACATGGCGCCCATCAATTTCCATATCTTGACGGCTTAACAACCAATTAAAACCACGTAACAACGCTTCATAATCAAGTGTTGCTTGATCTTTTTCTTCTGGAATAGGTTCAATAACCATTATCGTCTACTCCCAAACGCTTTAAAGATGGCGTCCATTGCGCTTTCGCTATCTATTAACAGTTTCTCTTCTTGGAACTCTCCGCCTTCTTCAGTTTCTTTTATAATTTGTTCACCAAAATACGATTTCATTTCTGTATCAGTTGGTTGTCTAGAAACACCCATGTTGTTTTGTTGAGCTTCTAAGCTCCATTCATCAAACAAAGTAAGAGCAACTTCATCTGGTTCTCGCCCAACAACACGCCTGTATATATCGCTAGCTAATGCACGACTATGCGTTTGCGATATTAATTTAACAACACCAGTGTTAGCAGCTAAATCAAAAAGCTCATCACTTAACAAATCTAACGTTAAACCAGTGCGAGTAACTGCTTGACCCATAAGCCCAGCTTGAACAGGATTTAAAAGAACGTAATTACGAGGTCCTTCTGGTGCAAAATCTTCAGCACGAAGTTTAGGAATTTCTGTTTTTATCATTTCGTACGCATCCATACCACCCCCAGATAAACCTGCTCTATAAGAAATTTCGTTAGCCATTTCTAACAATCCGAGCATTACTGATTCACGGTCGTAAATAATTGATGGATCACGGAACATATTGTCACCTAAAGCATTTGCCATAAACGATTTATCGCCTGTGCCAATAGCTAAAGATTGAGCAATTAACTTTTGAGTATTTGGATCTTGGGCATCATACAAAGTCATTGCATCACGAACAGTAAACGGAACGTTGCGTTCTACGCTTCTTATAAAACTTTGCCCATCAGCAATACGTGACTCATCTATTTCCCAACCAAGGCCTCGCCCAACAACTAACGGGTTTTGTTGAGGCAAACTTCCTTCGATGTAATCTACGTAAGGGACATCTTGAAACCCTAAAGTATCTCTAGGAGGAGCAGCACCACGAAGCCGTGGCATATTCCCTGTAGTAACAGCAGCCCAATCTTGTTGTTCAACAGCAGTGTCTTCGTAAGCTAATCGACCTGCGGCTAACATCCCCGGATCAGTTATTACACTAGCTGTTCCATAAAGATCAGGGTCTTGTTCGCCTACTGCAAAACCTTCGTTAAGTACTAATTCAGCAAGTTTTTCTTCACGCCGTTTACCAGCAGCAATTTCTTCAGGAGTTAAAATAATTTCGTCAGGTGTCATTAGCGCAGCTTCGTTAGCTGCAACAAGTTGATTAACAGATTTTTCTGTAGCTGTTTTTATTTCTTCTTCGTTAGCACCTTTTTCTTCTAACTCTTTTCCTTTATCAATAAAAGCTTTAGTCGAAGGTAAAAGAATCGTTCGTGCTACGTCATCTGCGTTAGAAAGTACATCCCAAACTATGCTTAAAACACTCATTATCTTGCGCTCCCAAGTGTTGCTGGTTCACGCAACGGGCTATTTCCAACAGAAACTGTTTCTATATTACTAAAGAACCTGTCATAGACATTTCCAAAGTCTGGTTGCAACAATAATTTTGCGATACCTAGTTCCCATCTAACTCGCAAATCTTCATTGCCTTTATAACTAAGGCGTTCCCATCTAGAACTATTAAAACTTTTAGCACGCATTTCTAAATCTCTAGCAATACCATCATGCAAATCTAAAAATTGTCCTATTTGCACAACATCAAGTCGTTTTGCATATGCAGGATCTTTAACAACATGACGGAACCCAGCTAAAGTTCTTTGCACCTTTAAAGGATCATTAGTGCTGTAAAACTCTTCATGCCACGCTGGGAATTGTTGACCAAGATTATGAATAAAAGATCGCCGTTTTTGTACTAAATCGTAATGAGAAGAAATAGCTCCAGACAAACCAGCTTTTTTACGTTGCGCTAAATCAGCATAAAGTTTTATACGGAAATCTTTCCACTCTCGCCAACCTTGTGTAGCAGTCGCATCTTCAAATTGTTCGCCTAAAGTTAAAGGTCTTACACGTCCTTCAAGAGTTTCAAGGCGACGAATATTCCGGTTGTATTCCCATTTAACTTCTTCTGGCCCAACCTGCCCAATAATCCACGAAGCTATTTCTTGGTACTCTGTTGCGTCTTGTTTATGCAGTTCATAATTTTCGTGACCTTGGCGTGTGCCTGCAATTGCTTCTATCGTAAGTTGAGTACGGGCAGTAGCCGGCCACATATCAAAATGATTTTCTAGTATGTACGCATCAGCTATTTCTGGCCCATGTTCTTCAAGAACTTTCCAGTACTCTTTAATAACTGGATAATAAGGCGACTGTTGCAACGCTGACGTTGGTACTGCCAAGTTACGCAATGACCGTATGCCATAAATCATTTCAGTACGACGTTTTGCTTCAGCATTAAAATCTTTTAACGCTTGCCCAGTTGTCGGAAGCACAATGCCTTGCTCGTTGTATTGAACCATCATGTCAATCAAAACTCGTGCAGCAGTAGCTTTGCGACGGTCATCATCTAAATAAAGCTTGTTAAGTAAACCTTTGCGAGCAATATTTTTAGTCCACGCTGGCAACAAACTTGACAATATGCGTGTAAATGTGTTGTCGCCTTCAGCTATTCCGTAAGGAATTAACCACCCTAAAGTTTTATCTAACGACGGTACCGCAAGGATTGCTTCTCCAGCGCCAACAGTAATAGCAGGGCTCACTCCCGGTAACGCAGCGATAAATGAACCAGACCCTAGTTTTAAGTCCATTGGCATTTCAGAAAGAATGCTTAAATCGCCAAACCAATCCACTGATTCGACAAACGGAATCCAATCTGTTTCAGTTTTTGCACCGATTATGTTTGGTAATTGGAAAGTTGCAATTGATTGACCGTTTTCGTCTTCACCAGATAGAAGCGCAAAAGGTCGTAACCCTCGTGCTACGAACACAGGATTTTCGTACGCCAAACTAAACCATCGTCCAAGAACTTCTTGCCATGCGCCAAAGAAAGGTGCAACAAGCCAAAGCATTTCTTCAATTCGTGTACGTGACGCTAAATCGTAAAGTTGATTATTTGTTTCAACCCGAGCCCATTTGCGTGCTTTTTCTTGTAACTGATACATACGTTTATCTGAAATGTGGTATGCGTCACCTACTTTAAAAGGTTGTAAACGACGAATAACATCTGCTGTATAAAGCGCATCGTACATTACGCCTCGTGACATACTGCTTTCAACTTCGCCTAAGTTTTCTAGTGGTTGAGTTATTTTTTGTTTTATGCGTTCCCAAATAGTCGCAGTTTGTTTTGAATCTAAGAACTGAGAATCAGTTACAGTTCTTCCAAAATCACGTAAGCCTTCTTCGCCCGGTAACGGGCGACTGTTTTTAATAGACGCTGGCGAAGCTGACCTGAGAAACGCAACGTCTTCAACTTCTTCTACAAACTTGATATTGCGTTCACCTAATAAACGAATCTGTTCAACAATGTCACGACGTTTAGCGACAGTCATTGCTGTCATTCTTTGGTCAAACGATAACTGCCCGGTATTCGTAATTATAGATTCAGCAGCGCTTTCGTAAGAAGCAATCATTAAACGTCGAAGAACAGGGTCTACCGTTAAATCAATGTCAAGATTTCCAGTGGCATCAATCCAACGTAATACTTTGCCATCTCGAAAAGAATCCCACATTGTTAACGCAGAATCCCATAGAGGTACACCAGTTATTTCGTCAAAAGCTGGGATACCACTAGATACTCCTATTTGACGTAATTCGTTGTCGTCTATAAACGCTTTTAAAATTTGATCCCAAGTAGAATCACTTAACTTTTGTAGTTTATCTAAAGCAGGAACAATGTCAGCTTGCCACGTGATTGTTGTGCCTGCTTGAAATTTTTCAACAACAGCTTCAAACCCCGGCAAAATAGCTGGTACTTGGCTCATTGATTCGTAACGAGCTTTAAACACTAAGTTAGTTAACTCTTCTGGTGTTTGATCTCTAGGTACCCAATTTTCTATTACTTGTCTACCGTCGGTGCGTAACCATTGCAGAATTTCTGCATCAGTAAGATTTGCGTTTGGTGTACGAATAAATTGCCGCCAAAAATCACGATCAGCAGTTACACCTTCTGGTCCTTTGGCAGACAAAATACGGTCAGCAAAATCATTGTAAGCAGCTACAAAGCTGTCTCGTTCAACACGATTCATAAAGTCGTATTGGTGAGATCCTTGGAATTTTTCTTTTCTACGTTGAATATGGTTAGCGCCTTGTATTTGAATACGGGCGGTGTTGTTCGCAGAAATATTGCGTCGATTAATTTCTTGCTGTGAAGGTATATTGCCAAACGCACTATCAATCCGAGTTGAACCTATTTGCGTTGTACTAAATCCACCTTCAGTTAAAATTTGTGCAGCACGTTCAAACGTTTGTGCTGTGTGAGGAAACTCTGTCTGGAAACCTTGTACAACTGTTTTATCGTAATCAGATACAGCTTCAACGTTGTTAGAAATTAACTCTGCTGCTCGTCTGCGGTCTTTAAAAGCTTGATTAGCTTCTGCTGCTAAATCTAAAAGCGTAAAATGTTCACCAATTAAATCAGTAGCTTTTTCGGAAGATAAGAAATCAACTTGACTTGCTGGTGGAACATCTAAACCACCAAATGGGAATTCATCTAACGGACGACTATAGAAATTTTCAATTCCTATTACTTCAAAATTTTGTACTAGCTCTGGCGTATTTACTATGTTCGCTAATTCTGCAAGAATAGGATCAGCGTCTCCAAGGAAATCTTCTAAATTTTCGATTCCTTCTAAAGCATAATCAGGAATACCTTCTTGTGATCTACGCAAAATATCAGTTTGTTCACGTGCACTTAAAGTACGTTTTAATTCGTTTATGCGAGCATCAATAATTTTGCGAGTGCCTGCTGATGCATTCCTATAAAAATCAGCGGTTGTAATTTGGCTTACAGGTATAACAGCAGTGTAAGTTCCTAAGTTTGCTGCATCTGTGTAAGGGTCAATAACCTCTTCATAAATACGGTCATTGATATAACTGGCTACATCGTCGCCTTCTAATACATTTTTTTCTGCTAGCAACGCAGCATACATTTTAGATTCAGTTGTGTTAGCTGTACCTAAAAAGTTATCGGCAGGGAAAAAGCGTTGAGGCTCTTCCATAAGTTGATCTAAAGATTCTACTCCGAATAAGTCATCGCTAATTGTTTGGTAACGACCCGGATAGTTTTCTGCCAACCAATTAAACATGTCAGCAGCTTCAGCTTCTCTTAAAGAAACCCAAGCAGCGTTACGTGCGGCAATACCGTATGATTCAGCAACCATTCGTCGAGCAGCGTTAGCTATGCTTGTACGGCTATGAGCAGTGTAAGCACCTGCTGCTGCGGCTGCTCCAACAGGACCAGTAAAATAAAGACCTAGTGCTGTAGCTGTGCCAAGTCGTTTAGTTTGCCGTCGTGCGTATTCTTTTTCTATTACACCAGTTACAAATTCTACAATGTCTTGACCATCGTCTAAATAAAGGTCAACCATTTCAATAAAGTTACGCCGTTGAAGAATTGCTTCTTCTTCTAACAAACGTGCGTACGAAGGGCGTTTAACGTTGTCAAAATATTCAGCTTGATCAAATTCGAGAAGATCAGGTTCGCTTTGAATGTCAGCCATTGAATTTTGAGTTTCGGTGATTCGCTCAAACCCGCCTAGTTCTTCAAACAATTCGTTTTGAACAATAGCTTGAATGTCTACACCGTCATTGCGTAGCCACCTAGCTTGCAAAGTATTAAATGCAGGCCCAATTCTTGCTACCCCTAATGATGTTTCAAGCGCTGCTTGTAAACGAAGTTGCGAATCAATATTTACAACCATTTGCCAACGTGGTGTAAGCAAGTTAATTGTTTTCCACGTACTTTGAGTTTCCATTAAAAGGTTACGCAAAGTAGCACGAGCAGGAGTAAGACCTATTTGCATTTGTTTC
>CEQQ01056275.1_pt1 | contig 15433 bp, 12 predicted proteins | sample 531041 | NCBI WGS metagenome assembly CEQQ01 (sample SAMEA2621222, study PRJEB7988) | marine metagenome | biome: marine biome (ENVO:00000447); feature: deep chlorophyll maximum layer (ENVO:xxxxxxxx); material: "saline water (ENVO:00002010), including plankton (ENVO:xxxxxxxx)" | depth 150 m | reverse complement strand
GAGGATCTCGTGAGGTTTGTCGAGTCGTTCGGCGACCCGATTAAAGGATCGGAGTGGTTCCGAAATGCTGGAGCGCTTCCGGAAATCCTCCCAGTGACAAACATTCGGGGCAAAAACGGTCAACGTCTTGGAGTTGAAGGCGCCACCGACCTTGAGTGGCACGCCGACTATTCCTATGCAGCGACGCCCGGTAAGACAAGCTTTCTTAATGCCGTCGAACTTCCACCTGAACCGCCCCGAACATACTTCACTGACATGTACGAGGCGTACGCAACCCTCGACCCCAAACTTCAGTCTCGGCTAACCAACCTACGAGCCACTCACAGCATCGCCGACTACATGGCGGAACCCGACAAAGATTTCGCCGCCAAGGTCGAACGCGACGAGGCCGCAGGTATCGACCGCCCCGATATCCCCGAAGCTGAACATCCAGTGGTAGTGCACCACCCGGACACCGGCGACGCAATCCTGTATGTATCTAGGGGTATAACACGTCGGATAGTCGGAATGGAACGCGACGAAAGTAGTGCGCTGCTTAAAGAACTTCATCTCCATGCAACTCGACCTGAGCGTGTTTACGGCCATGATTGGCAAGTCGGTGACTTAGTTATGTTCGACACTCTTGGAACTATGCATCGACGTGACGCTTGGGATCCGAGCAAACGTCGCCTTATGCGGCAACTCAGCACAGCTTGCATCATTTGAACGCCTAGAACTCCTCTTAAGAGTCGGGGTTTGCGGCAGTTTCTCCTTAGCGGTCTCTTCCACCTGTTCTCTTGGGAGTTCCGCCGCCATAGCCCGTGTTGCGCACGGCTGCTCCTTTGCTGGAGCGTTTCCCTCCATTCTGAGATTGTTTGGCTTCGATAGCGAGTCTTACTTGTTCAGGCAACTTGTCTACCTTCGCTTTTTTAGGTTTTGGAGCTGCTTTAGGTTTCTTTGGTCGGGCCACGTTGTAATCCTATTCACCAAGAGTGTCACCAGGTGGCAAACACCTGAGTGCTGCTGGCAAAGTCCTAGATTTCATATGGTGTCAAGCGCGTCAAGCAAGCAGTAAAAGATCTCGCGCACACCAGTTCGGCCCGAGACACCCATTACTCTGGCGAGAATGTTTCCAGAAATCACAGTCTGGGACGCGTTGATAGAGCCCCGCAAAAGGGCGTTGATTTCCCTTGCCTCTGCTCGAGTTTGGTTGGAGCTATCCCACTCCGTCACAAATCACTAGCGGGCCTTCGGAATTCTCAAGCCGTGCCGGCAAAATAGCTTGGTAGTTGTCGGAATGTTTCCACGCCATTGCAGCATCCGCATCAGGGAATTCGATGACGACGGTAATTGGATTTGGGTCGTCTTCTGAGTGCAGCTTCTCATCCATGTGCCGTACTAAGAACTTGCCTCCATGCTCAGTGACGGTATCTTCAACCGCCGCCATATAGGGAGCCATGCCCTCCATATTCGTCACCTTAACCATGCCAACCAAATATGCTTTTGTCATCAATCCACCTTCGTAATTACCGTCCGGGAAACTCTATCCGCCTGTCCCGTGTCAAACTCCGCAATTCCATCAGGCGCCTAAATAGAGGCGTTGGGGCGCGGACGAGGCTTTCAGTAAGAGAAGGTTTTGGGGCGAGAATGTGACCCACAGATAGAGTTCCTAGCAGTGAAGAAGGCGATCCGAAAGGGTAAGCGATGCGTCACAAAATAGAGAGTTGTAGTAGCTAAACGTCATAGAAAAACGGTAGGCAACTGCCCGGTTTCGCACTTAACTAACCTTCGAGGATTGGAACGCAGTGCACTTGTCTTCCGAAGAATTGGGACGGTTCTGCGTGGGTAAGTCTTCACTACTAGCACCAATGCAGTTCATTCCTGATTAGTAAGAGGAGTTCCGCTACGGGTTTTCAAGCCCGGGGTACCACCGACCCCGTCCGCCGACCCTAAATGGGACTCCTCTTCTAATTTTCTGCCGGCGTCGTGACGATGGTCTTCCCCCCTTTTGTAATGGTGAACGCAATGGGCTTGAATATCCAATGGCCTGATGATTCTTGGTGGGAGCATGTTGCGTCTGAAATTCACGTTCGTCTCTTTCTGTTTTGTCGTAGCGGCATGCGCTCAGCCCTCAGACAATTCCGCGAGGACAGTGGAAAACTCTGCGGGACAAATTGTGAACACGACCGAGGTCGAATCCGTTGCAGCTTCTGATCCCAGAGCTAAGCCCGAAAGTCCGTTGGTCCTGCTTCGCTATTCCTTCAGTGAAGTCGCTAACGACGATTCTCAAGTTCCCGACGTGACGCTCGTATTCAATCGAGATGTTTATCAAGGCAATAAAGGACTGTTGCCGGCGGGCGTAGCGAAGCGTTCTCTGGAACCCTTTATTAGTCTGTGGAACTCCGTTCACTCGCCAGTCGAAAATATCGAGATAACTGATTGGCGTATCAAAGGATGGGGAAGTCCGGTCATAACGGTCGATCTCCCGCGTCGCTTAGCGCCGAATATGAGCTACCACTTGACGATTGAAGGTGGCGCCCTCGTTGACTCAGACGGGCGAAAATTCGAAGGAATTCAAGATCCGAGCGTTGTCATGTTTTCGACGGCGCTACGGCCTTTAACTAATGAGACGGATCTGGGTCGGAGTTGTCTCGGTTTTCCTTCGACAGTAAAAACGCGTTTTGTAGATGACACTGTGTCTTTAGCGTTGCACGCTATTGGGGAAGACACTCCGCAAGCGGCTTCCGATTTCGGTTACAAAGAGTCTTGGCTTGCAATGAGGCCGGACATGAACTGGCGGTGGTCACGCGGTATCGAACATTCATGGGTTCATGAATTTCATCGACTACCGCTTGATTTAGATCGATTGACTCACAGCTGGCTTCTTCCCGAATCGGAAACGGTGCACCGCATAGGCGTCGACGTCGAACTGCAACTAATAAATAGTGACGGTCAGCTTTGTTCAGTGGTCCTTTTTGAGGATCTCGAGCGTAGCGACGCTCGATACCCTACAGAAGTTCCGAACCTGCCGGGGGCTGGCCAACTTCCCGATTACGAGCGATATGCGTCCTTTATCGAAGAGGGTTTACCTGACCCCGACGTTCAAGCTGTAATGATCGCGACTTCTTGGTGGGAGGACTACGGCCCGCCGTTTGAAGATGGGAGAGAGGGCTACTACCTCGACCAGCCGATCGAAAAGTCTGTGGTTGATGGAACCCCGATGAAGGTTGCCCTATATGGCGTCATAAATGAACACATCATTCAAGATTTTGCTGATGCCTTCGAAATTCTTGCTGTGATCGCGCCCTCCTTGCAGGCCGGTTTTGCGAGTACGCCGGAAGAAGTGACCCTTTCTGTTCATTTCATAGACAACTGTGGAGACGAAAGCTACCTAGGGGCAGATTTATATGCCGATCTCGGGTGCGAAAACAAGGGTTTCGCGAGCACCGTTAGCAGAAACCAACCCTTTTTTGGCAAGTCCTATGGGAGTATTCAAGTTGCGGCAGCAGATTGGCAGCGCAGGGAAAGAGAGCTACTAAGTTGGGATAAGCCTTACCCATCCTGGTACCAGATGAGGACGCGTCAAACAGTCTTTCACGAGTTCGGTCATATTCTTGGACTGAGCCACAACAGGTGCGTTCACTCGTCGGTACGTGCCCCAAATAGCCACAAACAACATTTGGGCTGGTCGGCTGAAGACCTCAAAGGTATTGCGGCAATACATGATGTTCGGGTGCCGCAGGGTTCAACTGAAAGCGGCAATGATTATGACACTGACCTCAATATGTGGAAGCCAGATGGAGCGTACGGTAACGGACGCCTAGCCTTTGGGCCAGAGGTTGAAGATCTAGGACAAATTTTCGGGCTTTTAGAGTCGCCGGACTGGGATCGAATGCAATCTGATCGCCAATCAATGTGTGAAGTGGATCTATCGGGAACGTTTTGGGACCGGCTCGCTCACAAGTACGAAGAAAAGTATCAAAGTGATCCTCGTTACGCCGACTGGTACCAGCGGCAACAGGAGTGGTCATCTTGGCCGGACTGTTATGAGGCCGAGAGAATCAAAGACCCAAGGGCGTGCAGCTAACGGAGCCGTGCCCTTCGTATTCGCGGCCTTGACCATGCAAATTAGATACGTTTTGCGATTAATCCGCCTTGTTGGTTAGAGCCCGGCGAACCCTATCGGCCGCTTCTTTGTTGAACTCTTCAATTTGTTCGTGCTTGGAAATAGAGGGGGGTTTGGTCGTTGACCGTCTTTAGGGTCTCTCTACAAGCACGGAAGGAACATTAATGAAACTACGATTTTGGGCTCCGATTGCAGCCCTCTCGATATTCGCAGCCAGTTGCGGGTCCGATGGGCCTGATGCGGCGCCGGTTGAGGAAAGCGCAGTTGAGGTAGCTGTTGGCGACATTGTGGAAGTAGCGATTGGCGCGGAGCAATTCCCGACTCTTATCGCTGCGTTGCAGTCTGCTGGTCTAGTCGAAACATTGCAAAGTGCCGGCCCGTTCACTGTCTTCGCGCCCACCGAAGATGCCTTTGCGGCTGCTTTAGCTGCGCTCGGGTTAACTGCTGATCAGCTTCTTGCAGACGTTGACACTTTGACGTCGGTGTTGACTTATCACGTGGTGCCCGGAAAGGTGATGAGCTCTGACCTAGTGGGCGCTGACGGCCTGGCTGTTGGCACTGTCAATGGTGCCGAAGTGAATGTGAGCGAGTCGATGGGAACCGTGACGATTAACTCGGCTACCGTCGTCGCAGCTGATATCGAAGCATCAAACGGAGTTATCCATGTCATAGATCAGGTGCTTCTTCCAAGTTAGACATGCTGATCGACTACGGAGCTGTGCGGATTTCTGTACACGCCGTTTAGAGGGCCGTCCTGCGGGGCGGCCCTCTCGTTGTCTCACCGAAACACCTCACCTGCGGTAGAGGAGTCTTGCTCTAATGATGATGAGTTTTTGTGTCGACGGAACCTTGGCGGGGTTTTCGTGGTGAAGCTTTAAAACCACAAAGTTTTGGGGCCAGAAGATGAGTTGCAGATAGCTTTACAAATGACGCAGCAAGCCGGTTGAAAGGGCAAGCAATGCGACACAAGATGGAAACTTGTAGTAGCTAAATGTCATAGAAAAACGAGAGCTGTCTGCCTCGGTTTCGCACTCAACTAACCCTCCCAGGAATGGAACGCAGTGCAGGCTCCTCTCGAAGATTTGAGAAGGTTCTGCCTAGTTCAGTCTTCACCACTAGCACGAACGTAGAGCCTTCTTGCTCAGCAAGAGGAGCGTCCATTCGGGATTTTCCAGCTCAGGGATCCGCCGTCCCTGTTCGCCGATCCCAATGTCGCTCCTCTTCTGTGTTTTGAAATCTGCTAGTCCGAATCAACGCAGAAGATTTCTGAGTTGGGTTAGGCCGACTGAATCAAGACCAGGTTGCCGCAAGTGTCATCCATCGCATTTGTCAAGAATGATTCTCATTATTATTGTGATCTCTATGACAGCTGAAGGACCAGTAATTGTAACCGGCACCTCTACGGGCATCGGTAGCGCAACAACCAAACGCTTACTCGACGCAGGTCGAGAAGTTATCTCCCTAGATATCAAAGATGCGCCACCGGACGTTACCGCTCATTACCACTGCGACTTGTCCAACCCGGACTCGATCGACGAGGTGTTATCTGGGTTTGACGACACATATGCGTCGCTTCTCAATATTGCTGGTGTGCCAGGCACTGTTCCATCAGAAATGGTGTTAGCCGTAAACACACTTGGTCTTCGTCACTTAACGGAGAGTCTGTGGTCTCGAATAGCTGACGGAGGCACGGTCGTAAACGTTGCTTCGATAGCGGGTAATCAGTGGAAGAAGCGGTTTGATAAACATGCTGAGCTTCTCGATACCCCGGACTTTGCTTCGGGCGCTGACTGGTGGGAAATGAATGGCTCTACTTGTGGCACAGACCCCTACACGTTTTCAAAGGAAGCTGTTGTTGTGTACACGATGCAGTTAGCGGGTCGCGGGCTAGAGCGCGGTATCCAAGTCAACGATGTAGGGCCTGGCCCTGTAGAGACGCCAATCTTTCCTGACTTCACCCAACAGGTTGGAGAGTCACAGATGGACTGGATTGGTAATCAGATGGGCCGCCATGCTCAACCAGACGACATAGCTCAGATTCTGACTTGGTTGGCAATCGGAGAACACGATTGGTTGAACGGGCAGCACATAATCGTGGATGGCGGCTTCACGTCAGGAATTGGAACCCATTGGATCGACCGCACAACTAGCCCCCGCTAGCGGTTGCTGCGCAGAGCCGTTCCGAGCCGGTCTGCACTTTTGCCCTGATTTTTGCTATGCCTACTCTGTTAGAGGGCCAATTCGTATAGGCCTCTAACGTCGGCGCGGTTCGGGTAACGAGGCGTATTGAGAATAATGAGATCGCGAAGAGCATCGGTAGTCAAATGTTCAATATCGTTTTTGGTTGCACCGAGATCTGTGAGCGTCCGATCTGTTCCCACGGTTGCTGACAAACTTTCAACTGCCTCAATCGCATCTAAAGCATTTGACGTAACGCCGAGCGCTAAGCCGACGTCTCCGTAGCGTTCATTCGAGACATCGAGGTTGAAGCGCATTACATGCGGCAGCATTGTGGCCAATGTTTGGCCGTGTGCGATCCCAAAAGTGCCCGAGATCGGATGGCCAGTTGCGTGGACAAGTCCTAGAAGGGGACCAGAAGAAAAGGCTCGGCCCGCCAAATGAGAAGCGACCTGCATCGCAGCTCGGGCTTCGATGTTGCCTCCGTCGCTAACTGCCGTAGGGAGCCATTTGCCTGTGAGTCGAATTGCGTGAAGGGCTAGGCCGTCTGAGTAAGGGTTTGCAGATGTAGATGTGTACGCCTCGATTGAGTGAGTTAGTACATCCATTCCGCACGCTGCGGTCGCGCCGGCAGGTAATCCAACAGTAAGAGTCGGGTCGAGGATAATTGCGCGGGGTTGCACATCCGGGTGGGCGAACGTCAGTTTTCGGTGGTCTTCGGTACGGGTGATTAAGCCGCCACCGTTGGTTTCAGAAGCGGTGCCTGAAGTCGTAGGAACTGCGATTGTGGGAACGCAGGGCTCCGTTGCGCGTGCTGCGGGTGACAACGTGCTGAAGTCGATCTTGTCGGCATCGTCGAGATCAGGAGAAAATGCTAGAGACACATCGTTGATTCCAGATGGGGCGGCCATCGCGATGTATTTGCCGCAGTCCATAACTGACCCCCCGCCGACGAGCACCATTACGGTGTCTTCAATCCCGAAGCTCTTAAGTGCTGCTACTCCCGCCGCAACGTTGGTGTCAGTTGGGTTCGGGTCGACGTCGGTGAAAGCCGCCCACTCAACATTATGCGCTGTCAGCGCTTCGGTTACTGTGTCCAGCACCCCGGCGCCCTGGACTCCTGCATCGCTTATAAAGAAAGCTCGGGTGCCGTGTGCTTGAACATGTTGGGCTAAATTCCCGATGCTGTTTTCCCCGACTGCTGTGGTCCCCATTGGATCAAGAGTGAAGGTATTCATCGTGCCTCTCCTTTGTAGATGATTTAGTGCTTATGGTTTCGTGTTGTTTGGTCCGGAACTTTGTCGGTAGTAGCCATCAGAGCTGAGCTCAATTCCAGTTATAGCTGTTGTGATTCGACGGGCGGCATGTCTTGCGCCCCAAAGATTACCGGCAGCTGGGCCAAGGGCGAAGGCAGCAACGCGTCCCATCACATACACCGGGTGAGGTCCTAACCGAAGCGAATGATCCACAAGAGGGAGCCCATCGATGACCGGCACGTCAGCCAGTATTTGTTTTAGGCATCTCATGGATTCGATGTTGCTCTGAGTGCCTGTGGCTAACCACACTTGGTCGCTGTATATCTGCTCATTGTTATTGAGTTGAAGGATGCAACCACCTGGAGATAACGCGTCAGCGGAGGTGACCTCAGCCGAATCGAGAATTTCCATAGCGTGACTACTTGTCAGATCTAACAGTGTGTTGTGCATCCACTCAGGTATCGATCCGCCTCCTCGAGCTTCTCGTGCTACTTGAATGCGGCGCTCTACGTCTGATTCGGCGAAGTACTTGGTTAGGTATTTCGGTCCAAGCCAGCCAGGTTCAGTGTCGAAATCACGTATCCGTAAAGGATTCCGCGCAATGAGCTTCACTTCTGCTCCCTTGAGAGCAGCGCTGCGGGCGAGGTGTGCTGCTGTTAAGCCGCCACCAACGATTGCGATCTTCTGACCTTCTAAATCAGGTGTTTCAGCTAAATTAACATCGAGTGAGTGCTCCAAAAGACCGGCTTGACGACCTACGAGATTCCACGTCCATTGCGGAATATTCCGATGATGAGGATTCGTGGCAATAATCAGATGCCGGGAGCGAATGACGCCCGCTGATGTCTGTAGTTCGATGCCCGTGTGGTCGCTTTGAATTGTCTCCGGTATCGCCGCAATTGGGGAAGCTAGCTCCGCCTTTTTGATGATCTCCGAGCAAAAAGCTGAAAACGATTCAGCGGTTGGAGGGTCGTAGGGAAGACCGGAACGCTCAAAGCCATGTTGTTCGACAAAGTCGGTCAAGGCGTATGGATCGGGGGATGGGTGGTGAACAATTGGTGAACGCAAGGTGGTGATGTCGGCGCGTGCGAATTGGGTCTTCCATGCTGTTAGCCACTGATCTGAATGATCAATTACAGTGACGTCCATCGAAGGAGCAACGAGTTCGAGTTGAAGGGCAGCTGCTAGGCCCTGGGGTCCAGCGCCGATAATGCAGGTGTCTGTTGTTGTCACCGCCTGGGAGTCCTCCATGCGGAAAGCTTAGTAAAAATGAGAATCGTTCTTACATAATCAACTTGTTTTGGATATTTTTTCGGCTTCAGAAAATGAGCGGCGGCCTAGAAATAGGAATGATTCTCAATACCGCTAAGATTTGGTTATGCACGAACGATTACCGGTGACCGTTCTCTCGGGATTTTTGGGGGCCGGAAAAACAACTCTTTTAAATCATGTGCTCGCTAACCGTGAGGGTCGGAGAGTAGCTGTCATAGTCAATGACATGAGTGAGGTGAATATCGATGCCTCCCTTGTCTCTACTAGCGCAACGCTTGACAGAACTGAGGAACGCCTAGTCGAAATGTCTAATGGTTGCATTTGCTGTACGTTGCGCGAGGACCTGCTCATAGAAGTCGCCCGTTTAGCCTCTGAAGGCCGTTTCGATTACCTGTTGATTGAATCAACCGGTATTAGTGAACCTATGCCGGTAGCGGCAACGTTCTTGTTTGAGGACATCGATGGCGAGAGCCTCTCGTCGTTAGCTCGTCTTGACACGATGGCTAGTGTTGTTGACGCTGCGACCTTTCTCGATAGGTTCGACGACCTTGAGGAGTTAACTGACTTAGGCGTCGGTCGCGATGACGAAGACGATCGCTCTGTCATAGATCTCGTTGTAGATCAGGTTGAGTTCGCCAACGTCATTGTGGTCTCGAAACCGGATCTTGTTACTGAAGAACATCTTGAGAAAGTCGTTGCGACGGTTCGTAGCTTAAATCCAGACGCCAAGCTTGTTGTGGCTGAAAAAGGCGACGTCCCGTTAGACGCAGTTCTCGATACGGGCCTCTTCGATGAAGAAGAGGGTGAGACGGCCCCTGGCTGGGCAAAGATACTAAATGATGATCCAATCCCCGAAACCGAAGAGTATGGGATTACGTCGTTTGTTTATCGGCATCGGTGGCCTTTCCACCCAGACCGCCTAGCTCGAGAGCTGGGGAAGGCATGGCCTGGGGTTTTGCGGAGCAAAGGTTTTTTTTGGCTCGCGTCTCGCCCAGATCTGCAGGCGATGTGGAGCCATTCAGGCCTTTCCGTGATGCTTGAACCGCTAGCGCCTTGGTTTGCAGCGACTCCAGAGGAAGATTGGGAATTGGAGACTGAAGAAGAGCGACTTGATCTTCAAGAGCGTTGGGACCCACTTGTTGGTGATCGTCAAACGGAGATTGTATTTATCGGTATTGATATGGACGAGGCTGAAATACGGGCTCGTCTGGACAGCTGCGTTCTAACCGGCGACGAGTTCGAAAAAGGACCTGAGAGTTGGCTTGACCTGAATGACCCCCTTCCAGAGTGGGATCTTTCTTGTGATATCGATTTTGACTAATGGCCCGTCTCTTGTTGGCGGGCTGCGGGTGCAATAGCTGTCTGTTCTTCTGGTGCTAGTCAGGTTTTTGAGTTGTCTTGAGATAGCCAAAAGCTGTTGGCGTACTGGCCCTAAATAACAAGAATTTTGGACGAAGAATGCAGGAACTATTAGGCGAGTGCGTTACAAATTCCAGGTGAGATCTTTGCTCAATATTGGTTTTCCTTTTCTGCTGCTTAGGTTGTTGTAATGAGCCGAGCACTCATGATTCAGGGCACAGGATCCAATGTGGGCAAGTCGCTGGTTGTCGCAGGCCTACTGCGGGCTTTCAGAAAGCGGGGATTAAGCGTCGTCCCCTTCAAGCCGCAAAATATGTCCAACAACGCAGCTGTATCTACAGATGGTGGCGAACTAGGTAGGGCTCAGGCGTTACAAGCTCTGGCCGCGGGAGTTTCGCCACACACCGATATGAATCCTGTGTTGCTGAAGCCTGAATCAGATATGCGATCACAAGTGGTGGTTCAAGGACAGGTCAAGGGAAATTTATCGGCCGGGAACTTCCGAGCAGACAGAGAAAATCTTTTAAAGCCGGTACTCGAAAGCTTTTCCCGTCTCGCCCAACAAGCGGACTTAGTCATTGTTGAAGGAGCAGGAAGTCCTGCCGAGACCAACCTGCGAAAGCACGATATTGCCAACATGGGTTTCGCCACAGCTGCCAATGTCCCGGTAGTTCTTCTAGGTGATATCGACAGAGGAGGAGTAATAGCCCAATTAGTCGGCACAAAAGCGGTCTTGAGTTCGGTCGACGCCGAGCAAATTGTGGGATTTATGATCAACAAGTTTCGGGGAAATTTGGAGCTTTTCGATGACGGGCTATCGACTATCACCCACCACACCGGCTGGCTATCTGCGGGAATTTTGACTTGGTTTCCATCTGCATGGAAGCTCCCAGCTGAAGATGCCGTCGACCTCACCTCTAGCGTTGGAGGGCACATCAAAATTGTGGTTCCAATGCTTTCGAGAATCGCAAATTTTGATGACTTAGATCCGCTCCGCAATGAACCAGAAGTGACCGTCGAGATGGTTTCGCCAGGAAATCCACTTCCAGGCGACGCCGATCTAGTGCTCTTGCCTGGGACTAAGTCGACAATTGCAGACCTAGCATTCTTCAAATCCCAAGGTTGGGATGTCGATTTAGTGGCGCACCATAGACGCGGCGGGCGAATACTCGGGTTATGCGGCGGCTATCAGATGCTTGGTCGAACAGTGAGTGACCCTCAAGGAATAGAGGGTGTTGCGCAAACAGTGGCGGGTCTCGGTTTACTTGAGGTCGAGACGGAAATGAGCGCTCAAAAAGTTGTCGCTATAAGTAACGGTCATTACCTCCCAACAGGTGACTCCATAAGTGGCTATGAAATTCATATAGGAAAGACTGGTGGAGCTGATAAAGCCAATGCGTGGCTCAACGTGGATGGTCAAGACGAGGGTGCCGAATCAGAAGACGGTCTGGTGCGTGGCTGCTACCTCCATGGCATTTTTACGTCTGACAGCTTTAGAGCATCTTTTTTGAGAGAGTTTGGAGCCGAAACCCATATTCAGTACTCGAAAGAAGTGGATTCGGTGCTCGACGAGTTAGCGGCACAGATGGAAAACCAACTAGACCTCGACCTGCTCTATTCCTTCGCCAGAACAATCGAACTGAAGTCGCTTTGAACGCTTTCCCGAAAAATGAAGTGACATAGCCGCTCCAGGCACAGAATAGATCGCAGTCGTCGATCTTCCGGATCATCGAGTCTCAGAAGATAAGTGTTTGCGATGTGAGTGCAACAGCGGTTAACGCAAGAATAAGAGTCCAGCAAGACCAAAGCATTTTGGTTGAGCGCCGAATATCTGAGCCCTTGGCATAGTTTCCTTGTTGGTTAACCCACGGGAAAGGTTGCTTGCCAGTTCCATAATTTCTGGGTCCCGCTAGGGCGACGTCTAACGAATATGCCATCGCCGCTTCTGGCCATCCAGCATTTGGAGAGCGATGCAGCCTGGCATCTTGAGCAATGCGAACCATCCGGTGTAGCACACGCCCGGTTATCGCAAGCGATAAACAACTCAAGCGCGACGGCACCACGTTCAATAAATCATCGCACCTAGCTGAGGCCCACCCGAACTGCCTGTGTTGAGGGGTCTTGTGTCCGATCATGCTGTCGGCGGTGTTGACGCATTTGTATGTCAAGAGGCCGGGTAAGCCGGCAACCAAGAACCAGAAGAGAGGAGCAATCACTCCATCTGAAAAATTTTCAGCTGCAGATTCAATAGCTGCCGAAGCAACCTCTGATTCATTCATGTTCTGGGTTTCACGTCCTACAATCAGGCCAACCGTCTTGCGGCCTTGATCTAAGGACACTTCAAGAGATTTAGCGACCTGATTGACGTGATCAGCAAGCGATCGCTGAGCTATGAGTATGGCTATACAAATAATGCTTGCTGCCGGACCTAGAGAGCTAATCAGTACTCCGGTGCCAACGCCTAAGGCAACGAGAAATGTTAGAAAGAGAGTGCCTTTTGCTTTGCGCGCTGAGCCCTTGTTGAGGAACCTGTCTGCGACCTGAATAACTTTTCCAATTACGACCACCGGATGAGGCAGATGGCGCCATACCCACTTTGGTTCACCTATCACAGCGTCAACTACCATCCCTAGTAGTAAGACCCAAAGCATCTCTTCTGTCTAGTGCCCCTAGAGCAACGCAATGAGGTTGTTTTGTAAAGATTGTTGTAAACAAGCGGCGTGGTGTCGAGCTTATGTGAAGCATCTAATTTGCTATACGGCGGCTGCGCCAGACTGCAGGTGTGCAGCGGCAATAATGAAGCATCTATTTCTAGCTACTAATCATTGGACAATTCGAGGAGCCAGCCATGAGTGAAACAGTGAATCAGGAGCTTTTAATTGAGGCCGAAGAGTTCGATGACTATGGCGGGTGGGTACTGGATTCGCAATTCGACCATGAGATGGGATCGCCTTATTTGCTTGCTCATGGCTATGGTCGACCTGTCGCAGATGCCACTACCTCGGTGCGAATCAACGAAAGCGGATCATACGATGTCTGGGTGCGCGCCAAGGACTGGGTGCCTTCCCATCATCCGGGACGCTTTGAGCTGTGTATTGGAACGCAGAGGCTCGACCACGAGTTTGGCGCAAATGGGCAGGACTGGAGTTGGGAACGTGCGGGCGCTGTCGATCTAGAAGCAGGTTCTTTGTCGGTCACTCTTCATGATCTCACTGGCTTCGATGCGCGCTGCGACGCTATTTATCTTTCAAGTAACGGAGCGTTACCTATCGATGGAACGGGACCCGAATCACGTGCTTGGCGACGTCGCCTCCGTGGGATCCCCGATGAACCTCCCACCGAGAGCCCATACGACGTCGTCTTTATCGGGGGTGGAGTAACAGGTTCGGTGGGGGCATTAGCCGCCGCACGGCTCGGGTTGCGAGTCGCTGTAGTTCAAAACCGCCCGGTGCTCGGTGGCAATGCAAGTATTGAGATCGGTATCGGACCGCGAGGGGAGAAGGGTTCTCTGGTTGCCGAGGCCATTGCTCGAAAGCCCGATGGCGATCTCCAAGTTGGGCAGCTGCTCGCAGCGGAGCCAAACGCGACGATCTATTTGCATCACCAGGTCTTCGATTTAGAGATGAACGGACGAGTCGTCGAATCTATAGACGCTCGAGAGGCTCGAAGTGGAAAGGAAATCAGGATCGTCGCTTCTCAATTCGTCGACTGCACTGGTACAGCAATTCTGGGAGTTCTTGCTGACGTGCCAACAATGTTTGGCGTTGAGTCATCCGCCGAATTTGGTGAGAGTCTTGCGCCTGAAGAGCGACTAGATCAGCACCATGGGCACACCGTGTTTTTTAGGACACGTATGGCAGATGCACCAGTCGACTTTCCCGAAGTGCCTTGGGCAATTGAAGTAGCAAAAGATTTCGCTGACCTCGGCGGTCAAGCTATCGAGCCAGGAAAAGATAACGGCGATGGGCCCGTTGTTGGGGATTTTCGGCCGCCAGCTGATGACAATTTTGCCAATCTTGCCAGACGTTTGACCCACTATTGGGAATACGGTCAATGGTGCGATCCCTATACCGAAGGAGAACATATCCGCGATCACCTCCTTCGGGCCGTATACGGCACGATGGCAAATGTGAAGGCGATGGAGCCAGCCCAGTGGGCGAACTTAGAGTTCGATTGGGTCGCTCACGTTGCAGGCCAGGGCGAGTTTCGTCGATACATCGGCGACCACATCCTCACTGAGACAGATATCAGGGAGCATGTAGCTTTTGGCGACGTCGTTGTTCAAAATTCAGGGGCTTTTTGTCTGCACCACCCAATTCACGAAGATTATGACTTTCGACTTAAGAGCTGGACATGGGACACTCGCGACGATGAGCCATTCGACGTCCCCTTCCGATGTTTATACGCCGCAGACTTTGACAACGTGATGATGGCTGGAAAGCACATCAGCGTCACTCATGTAGCCGGGTCTGTTACTAAGTTCATGGGTAATGGAGCCCAGCACGCAATCGCCACGGCAGCAGCGGCTGTTTTGTGCAACAAGTATGCGGTAACTCCCAGACGGATCCACGATCAGCACCTCCCCGAACTGCAAGCCCTGATAGCGGACATCCGCGGAGGATGAGAGTTGAGACCTCTGAGGTGAATCCCTAGAGACTTCGCCCAAGGCTTGCCTTGAATTGAAAGTCTCAAGCTCCGTGGTGCGAGCAACGAAATTAGGTTGTTAAAAACGAAAAACCCAATGAGGTTAATGAGCGTCGGCGCAACAAGTTGCTACCGCTGGTCAAGATCCTTCAATGTTGATCGTGATTTGACCGGTTGGGTGGAGAGAACAGAATCCCACTATCGAGGCGGCTTCGGCGAATCGGGTGACGAACTGCGCGCCAGCTGGAATTATAAATGGCCCGATTTGATGAGATGTCGAGTCTTGATTCAGGATTACAAGTTCATCTCGAAGTCGAAAATCAAGGTCGGCGGGGATAATGTCGACGTCTAATCCCGAGCTAATGCTCGTCGCGGTCCCAGCAGGAATAGTTATAAAGTGCTTCTCTGGCTCAGGTGTGCCAACCATTCGACTCAAAGCCACGCTTCCAAGCACCATCGTTACTCCCAAAATGGCGAAAAGGGTCAATAGAGCAAACGAGGCCTTGTCTCCTTTTGTGTCGGAAGTATTGGGCAAAGATGCGTTCACAACCCCTAAAAGTAACTGTTGTTAGCTAAAGTTCCATGAGTTCGTCGCAATCGTGGTGAATCGACCGTGGGG
>CEQQ01029394.1_pt1 | contig 15453 bp, 17 predicted proteins | sample 531041 | NCBI WGS metagenome assembly CEQQ01 (sample SAMEA2621222, study PRJEB7988) | marine metagenome | biome: marine biome (ENVO:00000447); feature: deep chlorophyll maximum layer (ENVO:xxxxxxxx); material: "saline water (ENVO:00002010), including plankton (ENVO:xxxxxxxx)" | depth 150 m | reverse complement strand
CAATGAAATTAACCATTGCAGTCATTACATACCTACGAAACGACCCATGTTCTCCTAACATCAATCATCCTCCGTTGACACGTCGGATGGCTTTCCTGTGGGCGTGTTCCTAAGCGCTGCATTATCGCTTTGCATAGCATCGAGTAAATCGTAATCTACACCTAAGCTTCTAGCCAGTTCTCGCAATGCCAGAGTATCTTTGGGCAAACATTTCCCTCCGAAACCTCTCATCAAACCCATCATCGGTTCAAGATGCGAGTTGCCTATTGGCTGGTCTTGTGGAGCTGTGATTATTTCTTTAATGACAGACCATTCAATGCCCATCGCATTACAAATATCATACATCTGATTAGCAAAAATCACTTTCAGCGCATAGAAATTATTCTTGGTATATTTGACCATCTCTGCTTCCGTATTGGTGATATGAAACATCTTTGCCCCATCAAGGACATCTGCAATTTTATGATGTTGAAAAACAAGTGAAGCAACATCTTCATGATCACTTCCAACAACCAAAATTTTCTGATTAGCGAAATCTTGTAAGCGATTTCTTTCAACTAAAAATTCAGGAGAATAAGCTAATTTGAGCCGAGGATATTCTGATTGTAACCTTGCTGTGGTTCCTGGAATTACCGTGCTCTTAATCACTGCGATAAACCCATCAGGCAATTCATCTAAAATCCCCTCGACAATACTAGTGTCGCAGGAACCATCATCATTAGCAGGAGTTGGAACTGCGATATATGCCATTTCGCAATTTTCGATTACATCAGACAAGTCAGTCCCCCTTCGAGGGTCGTGAACAAATAATTCGTGCTTATCATTGAAACAATGTTCCATTGTTCCTCCGACAATACCTGCGCCGATTATTCCGATTCGCATTTCAATCCCCCCTAATTGTGAATAGACCGTCCTCTACCATTTGTGCTGCTCTGTGAAGACTTTCAGGAGTTCCACAATCTATCCATGTGTTCTCTCCCACAGAAATAAGCCTGCCTTCACCTTCTACAAGGTATTGTCTAGTGACATCCGAAATAGAGAAGTTAGGTAAATTTTGTACAGAATCTAGCCGTTCCCAAAACCTCTCATCAAAAATGTAGATTCCTCCGATAGCCAAATTCCCAGAAGGATTAGTTGGTTTTTCTACGACATCGACTACCTTGCCGTCTTCGACAACAGCTATGCCGAATTCACTAGGTGTATCTACTACCCTTGTTAGAAAAATAGCACCTTGTTTGAAAGACTCAACATCAGATTTTAGATTGATATTTGTGATATTATCAGAAAACCAAATCAGCAACGGACATCCTTCATTACCATCTCTAGCCAATTGTAGAGCCGATGCAACACCTTTCGGCTCTTCTTCCAGAACATAGCGCACATCCGTGCCCACATGATTCCGAATTTTATCGATGAACTTATTTCCGATAATTGTGATGTCTGTAATCTCTGCGTGTCTAATTGTTGAAAGAATGTAATCGATGATAGGCCTGCCACATAATGGAAGCAGTGTCTTGTGAGTGAATTTAGTCATAGGATACAAGCGGCTCCCATGACCTCCTGCCACAATTATGGCTTTCATCCTGTGTGCCTCGTAGTGCAGACTTATTGTATCAATGGGTATCAGAGTCTGGATTTGCTACTTTAGAGAATCCACCTTCTTCGGCGTTTTTGTCAAAGTAATCGGTTCTTACAAGGTCTCCCAATTTTTCGACACCGTATTCTATCAAATCAGGATCATTAGATTCTGCAACTTCCCACCTCTCTTGAGCCATTGTAGCGTATTTTTTGTTTGCATCAGCAACCATTTTTTCACCAGCAGTCAATTCATCTTCCATTCCTGTGTACTTCTTACCCTCTGCGATAGCATCACGTCTGACTGGCTCGTGCCCGAGTTTGAAATCCGTTTTACCCCAATCAGGCCCCAAGGGATCGGAACCTCTGGCTCTTACCGGATTAATTTCTTCGATATCGTTAGCAATCCAATCTGACAAATGTTCGAGATATGCTTGATACCTCTCTTCTTTATCCTCCACGTCCAAGAGGTGAGTCATGTCATATTTCTGGGCGAAACTTTCCTCGTTTTGGTATAACATCATTCCAAATAATGTACATGTGATCCCTCCAATTAGCATGAAAACATGCGTATCAAAAACCAAAGGATCTTCTTTACCAAGACCCATAATCATTGCAAAAGTAATCCCAACGATGCCGATAATGATGAATGGAGTATAAATTTTTGAGCGCAATTTTAGGCGCTTTAGTTCAAGCATCGAGTCGTGCATAACACCACTTAACCCATCAGGGATATTATCTCGTCTGTCATAGCAGGTGTTGAATTATTCTCCTGCGTGAGTACAGAATCTCTCATACTGATGTGTTGGCGCGGCTCTAGGGCTAACTTCTCTAAGACCATGGAAAGAACTTCCTGAACTCTCGCGGTTTGCTGGCCTTGAGAAATTATCATTCTTTCAAGGGATTCCAGGGTTTCGAATGAACGATCTGTCGATACTTCAAGTGCAGTCCTTTGAGCCTCCATGGCCTCTTCTTGTCTAGCTAATAATTCTCTAGCAGCAGGACTGCCAATTGCATCTCTTCGATGTAACTCTTCTAGCGCTTCTCTAAGGTCTTTGGTGGTAAGATCAAGAGCTCTTTTCATATCCGTAATTTGGCCAATTGCAATATTTAATTCGCTTTCAAGCGATGTCGCTTTATGACGTAGATGACTTTTCGCACTTGCCTGAATCATTGATTCAGACATAAAGGCGGCAAAGATTCCCACGCCAATAGCTACATGTGGCCTGACCTCTAATATCACCATCACCCACCATGCTGAAATCCCAATTATTGTTGATCGTATTAGGCCCATGATAAATCATTACGCATCCGGTATATATTGAACCGAAGCAGGGAGTCCATGGGAGCCCACGTTCACTCGTCGGGAATGAAGCAATCATCATCAATCTCGTGAATTTGACTGGTCATCAATAAATGATCCAAAGCTTCGTCACATTCTTCTTGCGAGATTCCGTTTTCGAGGAGAGGAGAGAAAAGGTCATCCAAATCAATCCAGCTAGCGCCCCTTCCAACCTTTTCTTGAGCAATAATTAACATCATTTGCGCAGTAACTGCAAGTAAAGGGTCATCGCATCCCTCATGAGGTAGTAGATTGATGAAAGTCCCTGCAGGGTGAGGCTCTTCGTTTTCAATTTCTTCAATTCTATCTGTAAGGTGCTTCAATGGAAGAGGGATATCAAAGCAATCGAATAGATTAGTTTGTCCTTTAGGAATTTCTCTGATATCTTCAGGGCTCAGTCTTTTGGCAAGAGCCTCTAATCGATGAATTCGCTGTTCCAACTGCCTTCTCTCTCTTTGGATATCTAACTGAATTAGCGCTAAATCTTCATTCGCTTTTTGGATTAACCAATCTTCGATTTCGAAGTTAGGGTCAATTCCTATCATCGTGTCCACAAGTCGTTTGACAGCGAGAGGCAGTTGGTCCACTCGCAATCTTCTCTCCGATTTATCGCGACTGTCCTCAGCCATGATATTATGCTCGTAGTGGCGCTCCATAAAGGTACAGTATGAGACATACAGGTACACTTCTATTGGAATAGTGTATTACTGCGCGGTTGCGCACATGGTTTACTCTTTCCAATGGACACAACCGTCTGAAAATCTGAAACATTACTCGGGCGCGCGTTCATGTAGGTGCGCCTTTTGCCGTGAGTATGAGCGACCACCGCATCGCGATTTTGCCTGGCGACGGAACCGGCAGAGAAGTTGCTCTTGAAGCGATGCGGATCCTCGACACCGTTCAAGCACACACTAATCATGGATTTGAACAGGTCATGATTCCGTGTGGCGGCCAACACTACAAAGAAACCGGCGAGGAGTGGGCTGAAGGCTCGTTTGAATTTTGCCGTGATGAAGCAGATGCGATTTTCTTAGGGGCGATTGGCTACCCTGGAGCCAGACTTCCAAATGGAGATTTAGCGGGCGGATCAGTAATTCTTGGAATGAGGGCAGGTTTGGATTTGTATGCAAATGTTAGGCCGATTAAATTGTACGAAGGAGTCCCTCACAAGGTACACGGACGGTTCACACAAATTTGGGAGCCTGGGATGGTAGATATGACTGTTCTAAGGGAGAATACAGAGGGATTGTATCACTCATTACTTCGCCGAAGTGCCGACAGAGCACTTGGACGAGAAGAATACACTCCTCCCGAAATGTCATTCCCGGGATTGGAAGGAGAAGTAGCATACGACCCTCGTCCTATATCGGCCAAAGGAACCGAACGGTTAGTCAAAATGGGATTCGAAATAGCCCAAACCCGAAGTGGGGCGCCCGTCGACGGTGTAAGCCGCGTATCTTGTATCGACAAGAGCAATGTAACTAGAGGGTGTCAATTATTCCGTAGGGTGTTTGATGAAGTGGCTTCATCACACCCTTCAATCGAAACTGATCATGGCTACATCGATGCATTCATGCAGTGGTTGACAAGAACTCCAGAATTCTATGACGTCGTTGTATTGTCAAACATGTTTGGCGACATCGCTACCGATTTAGGAGCAGTTCTACAAGGGGGCATGGGCATGGCGGCTTCTGGTAACGTAGGGGACAACCACGCTTTCTTTGAGCCAGTTCATGGCAGTGCTCCAAAACACGCAGGTCTGAATAAAGTGAATCCGATTGCCAGTATTAATTCAATACAAATGATGCTAGACTGGTTGGGCCGCAAGAATGGAGATGAAGGACTAGTACATGTGGCTCAGTTAATCGATGACAGTGTCGCAGACCATCTAAGAGGCGGAATGTCATTGACCTATGATTTAGGCGGCTCAGCATCTTGTAGCGATGTTGGTGAATCCATCAGCAATATCCTATCAACAAAATTACGAGAACTTTGAATCACTCGAATTTGTTTGACATCGAAGTTGTGATGTGGTCTAAAGCTGATTGTAGTGACTTATTGTTATCCCAATCTGTAACCGGGGGTTTTTCAGGAATCATCTGAATCAGATTCTTTGCAACTCTTGTTACTTCGTCCACAATACCCACGGTCCCTCCTCTGGATGACCGTGAAAGGGGATTCAGATCGATTACTAGAACCTCTTTCCCCATAGCAACCAAAGCTTCACAGCGGTCTCCGTCTTCCAGAGGTACCAATATTGTGTCAGATCGGAAAATACCGTCACTTTGGCAAGCACCTCTAGGGCCTTCAAGACCTTCAATTCTAGCATCGGGGACTCCGCCGAGAATTTCAACATCAAGTCCTAACTTTGTATTCAACATTTTCAGGTGCCCAATGAGTGCGCCCATTCTTTCTGGTGTGCGGTAAAAAATATTGATTTCAACTGGGCAGTCCAGTTGGCTAGCAATGGTCAAAAACTCTTGACCTGCAAGAGCAATCGCATTTCCATTTAATGAAAGCACAGGATTCTTTGCTCGAACTAATCTCGCAGCAGCTTCTCTAGTGGCTTCTTCGGCTGAAGGTATAGTCTGTTCACCCAATAGATAATCGAAAGCCTCTCCTCTTCCATGGGCAATCATTGCTGAATCAGCGAGCATACCTTTTACTCCAGCATCAGCAACTTTCTTCCTAATCATCAACGACTCATATCGTGGATGTGACGGGTCTACAACATTTTCTTCATCAGTCATATTAATTCCTCATTACTCATTTACTAGCATCGATAAGTCCAATGGAGTTGTTCCGCGATTAATTGTACTCGTTGAAAGCACATCAAGCCCACATTCTCTCCAATCTTCTAGATTCTCAAGTAGAATCCCTCCACTCGCTTCTAGGACAACATGTTCTCGCAGGCCCATTTCAACAAGTTCGTCTGCTACCGCTTTAGATCTCTCGGGGCTGAAATTATCGAGCATAATTACTAATCTGTCAAAGCCTTCAATCATGCGTCTTTCAGACCAAGTAAATGCAGCCATTATTGCTTCTTTTTCTTCACGAACTTCGATTTCGATAAATGCTCCAGCCTCAGAGGGGTCAACTTCACCTAAGAATTTTGAGATTCTAGCACCATTACTATTGGCATCTGGGTACATTACTGCAAGGTCATTTTCCTTTATCATTAACGCATCTTGTTTTGTTAGTCTGTGGGTAAGGCCTCCGCCTAGATGAACGGCCCACTTGTCAAGCAGCCCCCAAATCGTTTTGCGCGTGCAAGCGATTTGACCAGGCGCTTTCGATGACCATTTTTTAGCTTCAGTAGCAATTCCTGATAATTGCCCCAGTATGTTTAGAATTGTTCTTTCTAAGGCTAATATTGCTTCTTTATCGCCACTAATTGTAGCGACTTCATCGCCAGCACCAATACTCCTTCCTTCACCATGACTCCATGAAATTTGTAAACTTCCAGCCCAAATCTGAATCATGTGGTCAACAGCAGCGCAGCCAGCTAGAATTCCACTAGATTTTGCGATTATTTTCGCATCGACCTTTTCGCTTCCACCCATGAATGGCATATCTATTCCATCATCTGCAAGCAGGGCACTGGTCCACCTATCCATGCTAGAAAGAAGGAGCCTACTTGCTCCTTCTGATGCTCCCCACAATTCTGAGCCCCTATCATGAGGGGGTCGTTGATTGTCGGGCATATTCGTGGCTATAGGTGCGAGGATTTGATGGTTATGCACCTCGTGGGATGTGCATGAAGCGAGTATTAGTGGTGGGGGCTGGCATCCATGGACTTGTTACCGCAGCTCGCGAACATATAGCAAAAAACCAGGTTTTTATTGTTGAGAAACGCAAAAGAATTGGAGGCAGAGGAACTAGTGAAGAATCGTTTGGACATCAGTTAGAACATGGCCCTCATCTTTTACTCAAAGGAGGAGAGTTGCACAAGATGGTGAAGAAACTGAGTAAAGTAAAACCTTCACTTAGACCACTCAGGCCAAACAAAATTCTGGTCGTTGGTCATGGAATTCTTTATCCAGTGAACAATCCAAAAGAAATGCTGAATTTGAAAATGGGAAGAGATCCGGTTAGGGAGAACGCATTACGCCTAATTTCAGGCTGGGGCCAAGATATTCCAGAAAGACGCAAAGCTCTGTTGAAGGGCCGCTTATGTGTAGTCGGAGAGGGCTGGGCAGGATTGATTGGTCGTCTAGCGTCAACTTTGGAGGAAGTAGGTGTGCCAATTCAAACTGGAATGAAGATAACCGAGAGTTACGAGGGAGGAGTAGTTACTTCCAAAGGCCTGAAAATTGAAGCAGACGAGGTACGAATGTGTGATGGCGCTCCCGTTGGCGATGCAATAAAAGTTGCAACATTGGATGTAGTATTAGACAACCGACCACTCAAAGGATTACATGGTTTGGTCAAAGGCGATGTTGCAATTTTAGATTTGGCTGCAATACATTCGAAAAAGGCACCAGGAATGAGCCACTTTTCGTGCATTGCCCTATCGGGCGGAGTAGATGCAATTGAGGAGTTATTAGACGAGAGAGTATCGGGTTGGCGCTCTCACATAATCACAAAAAGAGAGAACAAATCAATTACATTAACAGATTCAAGAGGCCATCTTTCTGATGGGGTCATATGAAGCACCGGCTAGTATTGAGGTGGAAATATGCGAATCGTAACATGGAATGTCAATGGAATTCGAGCAGCAATCCGCAAGGGATTCGACAAATTTGTAGACAAAATCGATGCGGACGTATGGTTGCTTCAAGAATTTAGATGCCTTCCAGAACAACTCCCCTCAAACTGGTCAATACCCAAGGGTAGTGAAATGATTCTTCACCCTGCTCAAAAGAAAGGTTACTCGGGCGTAGCCACAATCTCTAGAGTACAAATGACAGAATTAGGCAGGGGGATGGAGGGGAGTTTAGACCCCGATGATTCAGAAGGTCGAGTTTTAGTTACAAAGCATGGAGACATATTGTTGGTTAACACATATCTTCCAAGCGGTTCTTCAAAAGAAGAAAGACAGCAATACAAGGAAACATGGATGTCGCAGTGGCGCGATTTCATTCGGCCCTTGTTAGAATCCGACCAGACGGTTATTGTGGCTGGCGATTTGAATATCGCACATACTGAGAATGATATTTGGAACCCCAAAGGCAATGCAAAAACAAGCGGCTTTTTACCACATGAAAGAGAATGGTTTAGTGAGTTGTTGAGCGATGGTTGGCATGACTTATTCAGAGAGCACGTAGGCCCGGAAGCCAAGATATTCTCATGGTGGTCTAATCGAGGACAAGCGCGAGTCAAAGATAGAGGTTGGAGGATTGATTATTTGCTAGGAAATAAAGCAGCAAGAGACCGGCTAGTTTCAGTAGAAATCGACCGTCAAGGTGGATTGGAAGTGAGCGACCACGCTCCAGTTATCCTAGACCTTCATTGATCTTGGTCAGAAAAAAGTGTCAGCAAATCATCCACTGATTTTCTTAGGGCTTCAAGGTCATTAGCCGAGACATTAACCATTAGGACTGCAAAACCGTCTTCTTCAGTCAATTCATATTCGAAACCGTCTGGAATTAGATTTGATAATCTAATGCCAATTTCCATTGAGCCGTGCCACTTTAGCGTGGTTGAGCATTCATCGGCCATGTACCGAACTAAAGCATCCCCTCAATGAGAGTTACGATTTTGGAATCACTTTTGAACAACATCTCTTCACAGCACCATGGATGAGCCAATCCAAGTTCTCGCGGGAACTGGTGGCGTAGCATTGGGTGAAGCCCGAACTGACCATGAAGGGCGCAAGGCTGTGTTGCTTCATAGGGAAGGAGACCCCGCCGAATTGATTTCTTTGGCAGAAACTATGGGGATAGACGTACTTGACGTCCAGTATCAGAAAGGCAAGGATGACCCCAGGACGTATTTTGGAAAAGGTCGTTTACAGGATGTAGCAGACGAAATATCTACTGCGGTTGAAGGACATCCATGGCACGGTGTAGACTTGGTAATCATACATTCTAATGCATCACCTAGACAACTGGTAAATATTCATGAATCACTCCAAGTAGAAGTGTGGGATAGAGTTAGATTATTGCTCTCATTGTTTATTTCTCATGCCGGAAGCGTTGAGGCTAGGACTCAGGTTAGATTAGCCCAATTGCAAGCAGATAGAAGTGTGCTTAGGGAGTTGGTTAATCAGCAAACTACGGGCGAGAGAGCAGGTTTCGGTGCAGGAGGAAGGCAAGCGATCCAAGGCGTATTGGCAACCGTTTCAAGAGAGTTAACTCAATTGAGGAAAAAGCAGAGAAAGCATGCTCTGTCCCGCAAAGAGAGAAGGAGACAAAGAGCTAGAGGCGGAGCAAGAACCGTTGGCTTAGCAGGTTATACTAACGCGGGAAAGTCGTCCTTGTTTCTGGCGTTATCTGGTAAGGAAGTGTTGATCGAAGACAAATTGTTCTCCACACTCGAAACAACGGTTGGCCGAATGGAGATGAGCCCCAGGATTCTACTAGCCGACACAATTGGTTTTATTGACGAACTTCCCTCTGATTTACTAGATGCGTTCCACGCGACTTTGGACGAATCCTTACAATGCGATTTGTTACTATTAGTAGTAGATAGCAGCGATGAAACCACTGAATTTCAGAGAAAACTCTCAACCACGAGAAGAGAGGTTCTCGATAGAGGTGACGAATCGGGCATTAATCTGAAAGTAGTTCTGACAAAGAGCGATTTGGGTGGAGACATAGATGCTGCAATAGAGATAGTATCCGCAATGGGTATGTCTGAACCTTTGGTAATCTCTTCTCATAATGGAGAAGGGCTCGATGAACTGCGTGAAGCGATTATGTATTCATTATACGGCCCTAAAACGACACTTGTTGTCTCAGAGGCTGAACACGATCAACGCAACGCAGAAGCCTATGTCAGTCAAATTTACGATTTGGGGATTGTAACAGAGAAAAATGGGTTGGAGATGACTTTGTGGTGCGGTCAAGCCGAACTTCAAAAGTTAATTTCGAAATCAGAAGGACGCATTTCAATCAAGTAGGACTGCCGCTTAGGGCTAAGCATGTCCGAACTGCTTGAGGATGTACCTTCTCTTCCCGAAGAAGAGCCGGTTTTCCAATCAAGCGGTGTTGCTTTCGAAGTCAAAAGTGAGGATGGGCACCCTGTTTTACGAATGATTGGGATTTTCGTTTTCGTGATATGCGCTCTCGGATTCGCTAATGGCCTAGATTTCATAAATCCAGAATCCGGACTGGTTCGCCCTCATGAATGGATAAATGGAATGGCGCAGGGAGCGCCGCATGATTCTGCTGAATTTTCTGGCACAATTACTTCGGGCGGCGAGCCATTGGTAAATGCAACAGTATTGTTAGAGCACAAAACCGCTGACGGAATTATCGATGTGCCATTAGAAACTGTTACTGATGAAAATGGCTATTTTGAATTCACAGGTGCAACCCCAGGTCTAACATCTATCGAAATTAAACGGCATAATGATGATGGAAAACACGATGCAGTTAGACATAGATTAATTCTAAACCCTCCTTCGTTTTTCGAAAAGACCGGTTTTACAACCATCGATTTTGATGTTCCGGAAACTAGCGAATTTTCGGAAGTTGAGTGTAAAGGAAACTACGCAGATGGCTCATGCGTGAGGACAATCAGTTACTTCGATGAGCAGATGGACTTCCCTTTACTCGATGAGTCAGCAGCTGGATTATACATTATGATAGGCTGGGCAATGATTGGATTAGCACTAATTTCTGCAGGTTTCGCATTCTTTGGAATAAAGAAAGGGTCTCGAGGGATGATTCAGACATCTTGTGTTCTGGTATTCTTTACTGCAGGACACTATTACAGTGCTTGCTTGTTCTCTGTAATGGCATTCGCCCTAACCTTCACAGTACCTCGTAAGTCAATTATTCTAGACGCTTGAAGCCGACATCCTATTGACTCAACCCGGTTTAGGGTTACTATGGATTTGATTCAGGCGGCCTGGATGATTCGAGATTTAGGCCAACCAGTCAGTTCCTTAGACATCGAAGAAGATTCGATAATTGCAGGAGGGTGGAATGGGGCTCTCAAGATGTGGAATGGAGATGGTGATATTCTTTGGTCTACTCAATGCGAAGACCGAATCGAAGCAATATTACGAATCGATGAAATTGTAGTAGTAACTTCTGGTTTACACATCGCCTGTGTAAAAGCGGGGGAAATTCTTTGGAGCAATCCATTGGAAGGATCGGCAGATTTGTTAGCATATCATGATGGTAATATCGTTGCCACCTCAAGTGTTTATGATATCGAGCATGGAGATTTTATGGAAAGCGCAATATGGCGTTTTTCGCTTGATGGAGAGTTAATCGAAGTGACTCGCATGGATGAGAGGCCATGGTTTTTGCATTCAGGCCAAGATTTGATACTTGCACTTGGTCGGCCTAAATGCGGGCTATTGGTTAACGGCGAGCATAGGGATTTACCCAGTATGTCGCCAGTAATGTGTGGTTTGTCTGGGCGAAAAAACATCTTGTTAGGCCATGCTGATGGGACAGTATCATCTTCTAAAGGAGAAGAGATTAGTAAAGAACCATTCTCTATCGAATCTCTTACTTGTGTAGAGAAAGGATTCGTTGCAGCTTTAGAAAACGGCCAATTAGTCGCTAGAACTCCAGAATCGGCAGAGATGTGGACTGCCAGTGGGCCACAAATCACAACACAAATAGCAGGATTTGACGATTTACACTGGTGCGGAAGATGGAATTCCATGCGTGGACAGATTGAGGTTAGGGACGAGATTGGAACTCTAGTGGTTTCAGCAGAAACTTCTAGGCCCAGGGTATCAGATTCCTCCGAGAATCGAATTGGATTCGGTTTTGAAGATGGCCAAATCTTGATTTGGGAAAGAGAATTATTTCATCGTCGTTCCAAGCAAGAAAACGTAGAAGAAAATAGTAGGAATTCAGCACTTGCAGCCAAACTCAGATCATTGCGAAAATAATGTTATTTATTGCCAAAACCTTCCAGTGGAAGCAGTGGAAACCTTGCTCGCAAGCCCCCATTTCCGCTGGAAAAGGGCCAAAAAAAGCGTAAAGTTTATTTGCCTCCTCGCCACAAGGGAAAATTGCCGCTCCACAAGGAGTGGTGGAGGACTTCCTCGGAAGGCCTCCGGGACCCTTGCCAACCGGCCTGCTCAAACCGAGCAAAGTGTTGGTCACGAACCTTGGAGACAAGGTAAGTGAGGCGCCAGGGAAGATACGAGATTTTCGGAGATCGTAAGTTCCCCCGCCCACAGGATGACTCGGAGCTTCGGCAAAGAGTCAGCCACACAACCTTCGGGAAGTGTGGAACAGGGAGGGCTGCGACCTAGTCGCAGAAGTACCAATGACTGTGCATCGCCGGTAGGAGTGACAGTAACAGTTCTTCGGGACAACCTCTGTCACAAATAACGGCACGGCGAAACCGCGCCAGGAAAGAGACCTTCGGGAAACGGAACTGGAAACGGACGCCACGGACGGAAACCGCGCCATCCGCCTCTTCGGGGGCGGATGGAAACGGACCTCCACGCCGGGACCGCGTCTGAGGCTTGCTTCAGAAAACGGACGGCACCGCTGGAACAAATAGGACCACTTCGGTGGAAATACGAGAACCAGCAACCGGTAGAGAGGAACGCATCTTTCGGGGTGCAGGAATCGATACCACCCTGGGAGCTAACCACTTCGGTGGAAGGCGAACAGAAACCCGGCCGCTGGGAAGAAGGCGTCTTGGCAACAAGGCGTCAACGATCTGGAAGATGCTCTTCGGAGTAAACGAAGGTGACGACGACCCGGCAGCCACCAGCGGAGGCTGGCAAGGGGGCGGATATCCCACCCGGATGAAACCCCCTTGCCAGTTCTCCCATCCTGCTCTCACAGGTAATCGGGTGCCAGTGCGTTCCGCTTATGACTGTTAAGGGTCATTTCTTATCTTACAACCACTTTTACAGAGTGATTATTTTGAGCCGGTCATTTCTTCTGGCCGGACCCATTGATCAAATTCTTCATTGGTCAAATAATCAAGTTCTAGAGCTGCTTCTCTTAACGTAGTACCTTCTTCGTGGGCCTTTTTCGCAATCTTTGCAGCCTTATCATAACCAATATGATTGTTCAAAGCTGTAACCAACATTAATGAATTTTCAAGGTGATTTCTGATTACTTCTTCATTCGGCTCAATGCCTTCAATACATTTCGTCCTGAAAGCGCGCATAGAATCTGAAAGAATTCTAACACTGTGTAAAAGATTGTGAATCATCATGGGTTTGAATACGTTCAACTCAAAATTCCCTTGGCTACCGCCTACAGTGATTGCGGTATGATTCCCCATAACTTGACAGCAAACCATCGTCATAGCTTCAGATTGAGTCGGGTTTACCTTGCCCGGCATAATCGAAGAACCAGGTTCGTTTGCAGGCAGAGATAGTTCCTGTAATCCACATCTGGGTCCAGATCCCAACCACCTGACATCATTTGCAATTTTCATCAAACTTACCGCTAAAGTGTTCAATGCGCCACTTGCAGCAACAATTGCATCATGCGCAGCCAATTGTGAAAATTTGTTGGGCGCAGTTGTGAAAGGAAGATTTGTCTTCAATGCTATTGCAGAAGCTACACGCTTAGCGAATTCAGGATGAGTATTCAAGCCGGTACCTACCGCTGTACCGCCCAATGCCAACTCATGCAAATCCTCCAAAGCAAACTCTACTCTCCTTAGGTCTGCATCAAGTTGGGCAACCCATCCACTCGCTTCTTGCCCTAGAGTAAGTGGCACTGCATCCATAAGATGAGTTCTGCCTATCTTGACAATATCCGACCACTGTTCAGATTTTTGTGAAAGCGCATCTCTAAGCAAAGTTAGGTTAGGAATCAGGTCATGAGTTATCGCTTCAGCACTTGCGATGTGCATAGCAGTAGGGAAGGTATCATTGGATGATTGAGCACGATTCACGTGGTCATTTGGATGAACTGGAGATTTTGAACCAAGAACTCCGCCAGCCATTTCAATCGCTCTATTAGCGATTACTTCATTGGCATTCATATTGGATTGAGTACCGGAACCAGTTTGCCAAACCCTTAGTGGGAAATGACCATCCAACTCACCATTGATTACTTCCTCAGCGGCCGAAATGATGAGTTTAGCAACATCGGAATCTAGTTGTCCCAAATCAGAATTTACCTTAGCAGCAGCCTGTTTAAGAATACCGAATGCGCGTACAACTCCTCTTGGCATTTTGTCATCACCAATATCGAAATTGATTAGCGACCTAGCGGTTTGACAACCATAGTATCTGTCTGCAGGGACTTCTAGTTCACCCATGGTATCAGCTTCAATTCGTACTTCTCCCATATTCTTCCGGCATAGCCGACCGTCCATGTCCCTTTCCCTCTAGTAAGCGTCAAAGGGGTGAATCTCGAGCAGAGAATAATGGCCGCCTACCGACTCGTATGGTTCCAGCACCTGCATAAGGCCGCTGGCACATATGTGATTAGAAGAGCAATGGCCAACGGAGAGTCATTTTGGCCCGACCATCAAAATGGAAACCCAGTCAAAAATGGTGAAGTAATCCCATTGTGGGATTTAGACTCAAACGAGTTGACTTCCTTTATCGATGAATGCGAAGAAAAGGGAGTCACCTTCGTTGCATGTGAGTGGGGTGGACCCGATTACAAAACGCTCGCACAGGACGAGAGAGTGACCCTCTTAACTTGCCTAAGACACCCAATTAAGAGATTGGTTTCAAATTACAATTATGATCACTACTGGATGTGGACTAAAGCCTCTTCATACCAAGAATATCTGGCAGAAGGGCACCTCCATTCCTCTTCAGAATACTACAGCAAAATTTTCGCGCGTGGAGAAATAGATATTGAGAAAGCACAGACAAATCTTGGATTGTTTGACCACATTATAATCGCTGAAGATGGCATGCAAGCATTAGATGAACTTGGCTGGCCTAAAGAAAGCGATACTACACACCCAACCTTTGGAGATAAGAAAAGAGCAATGATTCTATTTGCAAAACTTAGATGGTTTAGATTATTCAATTATCTTAAGAAGAAAAAGTTCCAACCTCCAAGTGAACTAAGAATAGAAGATGCAAACAAAAACGACCTGGAAATATACAACTCATTGAGAAGTTAAATCGGGACCGATTCCAGTCATAATTTCCCCATCTTTCCAAAACCCTCGATACATCAACATCGTTTGGAAAGGGATTTCGATATTTCCGTCGCAATCAATGGCAATAACACCGCCACGCCCGCCTAGAGGTGCAACCATGTCCAACATATTTTCACACGCCTCAGTTAGCGACTCACCCAACCTTAGTCTACTGGCAACTTCATGGGCAGCGCATGTTCTGATGAACGCTTCACCAACTCCTGTGCAAGAGACGGCTACTCTGTTATCAGCCCACGTTCCAGCACCAATTATTGGAGTGTCTCCAATCCTACCATTTGGTTTTCCAGTCATCCCTCCTGTGC
>CEQQ01144805.1_pt1 | contig 15495 bp, 30 predicted proteins | sample 531041 | NCBI WGS metagenome assembly CEQQ01 (sample SAMEA2621222, study PRJEB7988) | marine metagenome | biome: marine biome (ENVO:00000447); feature: deep chlorophyll maximum layer (ENVO:xxxxxxxx); material: "saline water (ENVO:00002010), including plankton (ENVO:xxxxxxxx)" | depth 150 m | reverse complement strand
GAGTTTAAAATGGAGATATACAATCATGGATATCAACCAAGAAGTGTAGCTTTAATTTCTAAAGAAGACCACGATAGATTCGGAATAGGTATAAATCCTTATGCACTAATGAGATATAGGGGAGCTAAAGGTTTCTTTTGGGGTAACTTATATAATTCAGGTAAATCATATCTTGGACAAGGTACAGGGGATACTACTTCTCATTGGTCAACCACGAAGAGAGATGGTTGGGGAAGTACATTTTCAAATATATGGGCATACAATCCTTATGCACCTAACCTTAATTGCCCACACGAATTAAGAGTAAGGGAAGATGGATACGTTGAAATATGGAGGAATGGTGTATTAGAATTCACAACACCTAACCCAATAGATTATGACTTTGTTGTAATGTGTGATTCTCACTATATGACACAATATACAAGAAACGTAAAGATGACAGGTGTATTCGTTCCTATGGAATACGAAGATGGATGGGATACAGGAGAATACTCTGAACTAGAACAATATGGAACATCAAACTTCTTGTATATGGGAGATACTCTGTTTGCAGGTAATGGTAATGGATATAAGATAAGAAGTAAAAAGAGAATGTTGCCAGGCTCATGGATGGAGCCAACTCCACCTACACAAGCAAATATGGTAAAACCAATAAGTGTAGGAGCTTATGGTTGTCAATGGATGCTATCAGATACAGACTATTCTACTAATCAAACAGGATTTAATTCTTCTACAGGGCTTCGCTTACATTATCAAAGTACTACACAATACAATCAATATTTTAATGGTACAGGTTTCACTAGAAACATACAACCTTCTATGTATGAAGACCCTGCAGTTATAACAGATTCAGGATGGACATCTTTAGGAAAAAGAAATCCAATGGATGTTAGAACAGGAGGACACAGATTAAGATGGGTGTGGGCAGAGGATAAGACATTACAAATGTGGATAAACCATTCTATTTATGGATTAATACATATTCATACATATTTTGCTCCACAATTAGTATCCTATTTAACTAATGCAAACTTTTTATGCCCTTGGATGTTATTTGATAATGCATATTCATATGCACAAGGACATGTTCGTATGGGTGGAAACATAGAAACTTATTGATATGGCATATAAACACTATACAGTACAAAGTTGGACAAACACTCCTCAGCATGAAACTATGGAACATGAAAATGAAGAGGGAGAAACTATTTCAGAGGAAGTAGAGGTAAGTCCTATTACATATAATGAAGATGAAAGGTTTTATAATATTGGAGATGCTATTGAATATTATGACACTATAGATTTATCATTAGGTGGAGCTATTATATATTATAGATTAACAGTAGAAGGAGGTTATACTATATTCAGACATTCAGATATTGATTATGGAGATGGATATGAAGATAATATATTAGCACAATTATAAGAATTAAGATTATGATACTTGGAAAATTATTAACAAAATTAGCTACTAATTCAGGAGAAATAGCAAAAACAACTGCTTCTGTCGTAAAAGACCACAAAGGGAAGGTGTCCTCTAAAAGAGTTTTTAGTATCTTAGGGGGAGGAAGTCTTATAAGTTATGGGTTGAATTTTATCAGCGAAGGCATAGATAAGCAATATGACAAGGCTTTATATGTTGGATTAGGATTAGTTTGTTTAGGAGTTTTGGCAGGGTATCTTGCGGCTTTTAACATAAAAGAAATTAATACAAATGGATAAAACAATAGACATGAAATTTATAGGAACTCTAGTAGTGTTCATAGGCACTATGGGTGGGTTCTATTTTACAACTTCCTACAGACTCGATGCTTTAGAAAAGAAGGTTGAAGTATTAGAACAAAATGGAGAAGCAATCATAAGATTGGAAGAAAGGGTTAAAGGAATTCAAAATAAAACAGATGAAATATACAAACATATTATTGAGTTTATTCGTGACGGCGATAGCTAGTTGTGAATATACAGGTGGTAGTGAATACGATAATAAGAAGGATACCTTTCAAATAGATTCTGTCCATGTAGACGAAAGAACAGAAGTCATAGATGATAGTGAAGACTCTTCTAAAAAAAAAAGTGTTCAAACGAATCTATACACGAACAAATGCATAGCGTTCAGGCTACCGAAGATAAGTTAAATGATATATTGCATAGGTTGAAAGAAAGGAAGAAACGTAAAAAGGAAAGGAAAGCTATGCGTAATAAAAGGAAAAATAAATTAACTGCAAATAAAAATAATTATTATGGAAATTGATTCAACAAATTCAGGGTCAGCTACCTCTTGGCCAACAGGATGGACGGATGTTATAGCATTTAGAAATGATGCTACTTCTGAATGGACTCCAATTAAAACTACAAAAGTAGTAAGCGTTAAGAAAGGTTTTAATGCAGGAGTACCATATTATAAGTATGCTAATAGATGTACTGTAAAGATTACATTAGATGATAAGTCTGCCATTAATTTTGATGCTCAAGATGTATCTAATCAATCAGGGTGGAATGATGGCTCAGAAGCAGATTTGGATACTGCTATTAACGACATTACTTCTTGGATATAAAAAAAGGGGACTATTGTCCCCTAATTTAATTATATACCAATAGAAGTTATTTCTTCTCTTGATGTTTCCCAAAGTCAGCAACACCTTGTCCTAGCACTAATGCCATTACTGTGTACACTATGTTTTGAGAAGCCTTTTCATCAAGTCCCATGCTTTCGCTTAAGATGATTACTGCGACACCTGCTATGGAATACCAAAATTTCTTTGAAGTACCCATTGTTTTAATAAGCTTTTTCATATAAAAAGTTTTAATTAAGAAATTAGTTTACCATTACCTCTAGAAATGTATCTAGGAAAGGGTTGTTTGATTTAGATGAAGTTAATCCATCTAATGAATCTATATCAATAGTATGAACTTTAACATCAAACTTATCTTCCAATAAGGGAGAAAATTCTTTTTCAAATATTGATTTACTCTTTTCATCCTTAAACTTATAGCTTATTACATTACCTTCTCTTACTGTAGCGTAACCACCATTACCATCACTAACTGCATACTTTTTTAGTAGATGTTCTCTTGCGGTATTTAATGTTTCAAGAGCTTCGTCTAAAGATTTTCTTGTTTTATTGATTGCATACCACGCTTTGAATGGTAGCTCAACACCTTGCATCTCTAATGCAGAATAAGAGTTGCTTAAATTAACTGCTTCACTTCCTTTTAATTTCATTATCTTCATTTTTTTAAATTTAAAAGAAAAGGAGGAATAATCCTCCCTTTCTCATTAATAATTTAGAACGGCACTTCGTCGTACTCATCATCATTAACTACTGCTTTTGTAGTTACTTCTGATTTTTTATTAGTATCAATAACTGCATCTTGTTTGATTTCAGTATCTTCACTAACAAATAATTGAAAGTCTTTATACTGAGAATGACCTTTCTTGTTTTTCTTTTTGCCAAGATAAACAATTTTCACATAGCTACCCATAGGCACTTTACCTAATAAGGATGTTAGCACTGTGCTAGACCATACAGTATAAACTACTTCTTCAGGAGTTTGTAACTTCCATAGTGATGATTTAAATACACCTACATTGTTCTTGTTCTCTAATAGAGTACCTTCCAATTCAGGCATTTCTTCGGGAATCCACGTCTTTTCATCACTAAAGTCGTCGCCTCCGCCACCTTCAATTCTTTTCCATTTTGTCATTTTTACAAAATTTAGGGTTAATAAAATAAAAAACTAATTACTAATAATATCCTTTCTGATATTATCAATCTCTTTCTTGAATACGTTAGTATTCTTTTGATGGTCTAGTAAACTTCTTTTAACCCTTCTTATTAGAGCTACAGAATCATTTACTTCCATCTTTGCTATATCTTTATCGAGTTCAACTAATTCCAATATCAATTCTTTTAGTTTTGGAAGTAGTTCTCTTTTCCTTTTATCACTCATCTTTGTTATTCTTTTGAATTAGAATGAGCTTACTTTGATTAAACTTAAATATTTCCCCATAGAATCCATTAACAAATCTTTCTACCCATACTCCACCACCTTTCTTTTCATGCCATATTGGTTCTCCATTAGGAGTAACATCTTTGCAACTATAGATAGTTTTAGATTTATCTCTTTCTATTGAACATATTTCATACACACCTCCATCTTTGACGTGTGCTACTTTATCTCCTTCTTGAAATTTTGGTTTTCTCATCCTCTTGTTATTCTATTATCCATTTCACGATTCATCAACCAATTCTGTCTTTTGGCTTCTTTCGTGTCAAATCTTATTTCCTTTTGTGTTTTCAGTAATTTGCTCACTAAATCAAACATACATCTGTCAGGAAAGGTTAATCTGTATCCATCATAGGTTAATCTTGTTTGACCATCCTTTCTATCTACTTGTATTTCATCTCTTTCTAGTTTCATGCGAATAAAGTTTGTTGTTTTAATAATTGAAAATTAGCATATAGATATTCATCTACATAGTTCTGTATATTTTCATCTGCTTTTGCTTCGTGTGATAAAGAATGTCGCATAGCTCTGTATGTATCCCTTTCCCATTCTTTATACAATTCTCCTATCTCATCTGTTTGGTAATAGGATACTAGGCATTTACCTTTTATCTTACCTAAACATTCTTGTAATCTTTTATGGTCATCTATATTAAACAACTCTCCTGCACTATGGTTGTAATAGTATTCTTTGCCATAATAAGGAGGGTCAACATAAAACAATGTTCTTGGAGAATCATAACATTCTATTATCTCCTGAAAATCTCTGTTCCTTACTTGAACATTCTTAAACCTATTAGCCACCATTAATAGCTTTTTCTTTTTATTTTTAAATGACAATGTATTCTTATTAGTATTGTGTGATGTCCAATTAAATGATGAATCTACTTGTCCATTAAAACTATTCACTAATAAATACCAATATCTTATTGCCCATTCCAATGGTTTATCTTTAGGAAATTCTTCCCCTTTAAACCTTCTATGCAATACTTCGTTGTGAGTAAGGAAGTCATATTGCTCAATAAATAGCTTTACATCACTCCTAATCACTTCAAATAGATTAGTTAGGTTCTCATTAGCGTCGTTATAAACTTCTATCTTAGAAGGGTTCTTTCGTAATAATACTGCGGCAGTACCTCCAAACACCTCTACATATGTATCGTGGTCTGGGAATTTAGATATAAGCCAATCAGCCATCATTGATTTTGCTCCTATAAAGGAGAAACATACATCAGACATATCTTTTACTTTTTATATTTGAACTTGTGATTAGTATCAAATGATTTAACTTTAACATTTTCTTCAGGTTGAATAGAAATGGTTACTCTAATATCTATCTTTAGAGCATCACAAACCATTAATATTTCCTGTTGAGTTATCTTAACATTATAATCTAAAGGGTCTTTGCAATTCATATATCGTTTTACCCTATCGTAGTTAATATTTAACTCTTCACATAGCATATACATAGATATATTAAGCTTGTTAACTCGTTCAAGTATTACCTTTTTGAGCTCCTTACTACACTTAATAATATCAAATCTTTTATTTACTGCAACAAACTCCGACATCTATATGTTGTTCTATCTGAGATGGCAACATATTGATAACGACTTCTTTACCTCCTGTAAGATACGCAACTATTAGCTTTGTGTTGTCTTTTGTAATCCAATCTCTGAAATAGAGAACATTAGATAAATTTAACATTACAGTCCCTAAATCTTTACCTGATTTTGTTACCGCCTTAACTTGAATAAAACTATTTTTCATTACTTTCCTTATTATAAAATTAACAAATATATTCTAATTAACCTAGATTTTGGGTTATTGATTTCATTAGCAAAGCTATATTTTCTGCTTCTTTTTTATTCTTAATGAACATAACATCAAAATCCTTTCCTTGCATAAAAAGTTTATGTGTAAGCATCTTGTATTTCAGACGTGCTATATCTGTAAAAAATCCTTTTGTATCTATAAAGTATATCTTCCCATTATGTGTAATAACAAAATCTATATACATAGCTACTTCTCTTACTGCTTTATCATTATGCCTAAACTTCCCTTGCAATACTTCTTTTCTTTGAAACTCGAAAGTGATACCATTGGCTACTAACCTCTCAAAGAAGAAACACTCCAACATTGAATCGAACTTCTTCCCATACTTATGCACTTTCTTTGCTCCGTATTTATGTCTTTTAAACTTCATATCCCTTTGGGTTTACATTTAATAAATTGATTGACAAATTATCATCCATTCTTATGATTGTATCTATTGTATTTCCACTTTCTCTTTTATTGTGAAAACGCATAAATATAACATCATTTAAATAAATATAATCACTATTATCTCCATCTAACCTAGAGTTATCAGGGTCTATACATTTTGATATGGAGAACCAAGCATCACAATTATCCATTATCTTTTGTCCTCCCCTTGCAAATAAAGATGTATCTCTTATGTGCAACATACATGCGGCAGTTACATGGTTTATCATAACTACTGCTACATTCTTTATCTTTGCTAGTTCTTTTAATTTTTTAGTATTCTCAAATGCAGTCATAACTTCACTTCCACCGACAGTTTTCATAGCGTTCATACTATCTATGACTACTAACTTAACCTTTTTCTTTGTATCTTCTTCTACCTTTTCTATTATACTACAAAAATCTCCTGTTGTTAAGTCGGAATTATCTACTGAATAGAAGTTGTTATTTAGAAACGTATTTAGCTTTTCCTTTATGTCAGGTAAATCTGATTCTGTTATTCTTCCATCTCTAATTCCTTCATATAAATCTATATCCATTAACCTTAATGCAGTTCTTCTAAAAAGTTCTACTGCAGACATCTCCATATTGAAATAAACTACAGGAGAACCTTCCATAGCAGACTTAATAGCAATCATATGTGCAACAATACTTTTCTTTGTACCTGCCTTTCCTATGAAAGCGTAAAGGTTTCCAAGCTTTAAACCACCACCTAAATCTTCATCATAAGGTGCGAGTCCTGTAGGTACACAAGCAGATTTACTTATGATATCATATACATCATATGTTAAACTCTCAAGAGTATTCATATTATAACTTGCTACACTTCCGTTTCCTGCTCTTTTATATGCAGAATTGATTAAAGATGTAAACTCCCTTTGCGTAATCCTATCTCCTGTATCTATAGATGTAAGCCTACAAAATGCATTCATTATATCACGAACTTCATTAGCCTTTAATCCTTCTATTGAAAACAATCTAAATGCTTGTTTAAATAAAGTATCATTCCTTTTGCCTTTTTCAGGCACAGAGAACAGAGAAGAAGAATTATTATTTGTAGCTACATCTATAATCTTTGTTGTTGGTTTATCTTCACAACAATTCATATAATCTCTATACATATAGGAATTAACTTCGTACTTAATCTTTGGAGGATAATATATATCTTCACAATTAGTAGCTTTTTCTATTATATCCTGTGTGGTTTTATTCCTCAACTCATCATGAGTTAAATAAATCTTATACATCTTCCCCTTTGTGTTATACGAATATGGTAGACGCATAATCCTAGTATGATTATATATAACGTAATCTACAAATGCTATGTCTTTAGTTATATGCATAACAAAGTTCTTTATATTTGTAGGTAAGCTATTACTCATAACCCCATCAAGATTGACAACCTTTGCAGGTATGCCTACATGAAATCCTTTTCCTCCAGAGAAATAAACAGGTAGATAATCTTTAGCAAAACCATATTGCTTTTGCATATTATCTAAAAATTTGACTACTTGTTGCCTAGCTTCTTCAATGTTATCTTCATTGTCAAAGTCTATCCATATAGTTTTAATCCCCACATCTCCTGTAAAGTTCGACATAGATTTTGTTTTTTCTATATGTTTAAGCATCATATCGTCAAAATAGAATAAGCTTATATATCTCTGATATTTAACCTTCTTAATGTTAACACTTTTTATGGGTATTATAGTACCTCTTTTACTGATACTCTTTTCTACTATTTCAACATAATGTTCCATTTCTTTAATTTTTATCGTCTATAACTATAGAACTACCTTCAGCTCTACTTAATAATTCCCTAGTAAGTGCCATAAGATTTGATATATCATCTGACACATCAGGATAAACAGTTGCATATCCTTTTACTCTATAGTAGCTATGCAATACTGTGGTGTGGTCTTTTCTAAAGAACTTTCCTATAGCCATAAATGTACTACACGCAGATATATTGAATTCTTTTAACAATACATAACAAAGCGACCTTGCATATATTATCTTTCTTTGTCTGCTTTTCTGAAACAAATCTTCTTCCTTCATTCCTAGATACCCACACACTAGTCCTACTATTGTTTCAGCTCTTATTTTTCTCATTACCATAATTCCAGGCAATACATAAGGACTTACCTTACCTTCTTGAAGCTCAACGAATGTTGATTCAATTCCTCTTACTTCTTCATCATTTAGAATATCAGACCAAGGAGTTCTTCTAAAATCTTTTAACATTGACTCATCCATAATTTTAAAATTTATTTAATTTATTTACTAATATAGCCGTACCTATTGCGCACAACCATATACATATACATACAACTCCAAGCATTAGTTAAGGTTTTCTATCAAACAATAACCTATTGGAATTTTTTCATAATTTATAACCTCAATAGTTATAAAACCATAATGGAATGATATATCATATCCTCCAAATTCATCTACTGCCCTATTCATTAAATATGGCATATCAGGTATATCTCCAAAATGTTCATCATTAAGTATAGGACAGAAAAAATCTACAGATTTAAATCTTTCCTCACTTTCCTCTGGTATTGCAACGTAACTAACTATGCAATACCTTTCTTTTTTTCTCTTCATTTAACAAAAGTTTAAATAATTCATTAGGTAAATTACCATAATCTGAAAACGTCTTACCTTTGTCTATTAAATATGATATATCTCCTGCTTTCTTTTCTATTAGGTTAAAGATATGTTCATCAATAGTATCTCTGCATATAGTATAATATACATTAACATCTTTAGTTTGTCCTATCCTATGCAATCTGTCCATGCATTGTTCTAGGTCTGTAGATGTAAAAGGCATATTGCAAAATATAACATCACTAGAATTAACTAGGTTTATGCCAACACCTGCGGCAATCATATTACCCACAAGTACTTTACATTCAGGGTCGTTTTTAAAAGTATTAATAGCATTCCTCCTATTAATAGCAGATATACGACCATCTATACCTACACATCTATCTTTAAAGTGATTTACAATATAATCAAAAGGTTCTTTGTATGATGTAAAAACAACAACCTTTTTATCCTTATAAAAAACCAAATCTTCCACAAGGCTACATATCTTCTTTAATTTAGATTTAGTAGTTACAATATTAATTGTATGTATTGATGATGATGTATCTGCTTTACCCGTTACCAACAAATGAGCAAGAGCTTTGTTGTATTCTTCCTTATAATCTTCAAGCTCAAAATAATACTTCTTTATTATTTTTTCAGGCAAATCCAAGCATTCATCTTTTTTGTACCTTATCATAAAGTTACTCATCATATCATATAACCTATTTAAATTCCTTCCCTTCCTTATGTTTATTCCATAAGAGGTTTCGTAGTAGAAAGTAAAATTATCTATAAACTTCTGATATGATAGTCCCAAAGAGTTATTTATTAAACGCAAGTATGCAAACAAATCATCTACTTTATTCTTTATAGGAGTACCTGTAAGCAAACTTAATTTAGCATTTGTGTTTGAAGATATTTTAGCAATATGACCAAACCTTTGGCTTTTCGTATTCTTTATATAATGACACTCATCTAATATTATATGACCTATTGTATCATCAAAATGCTTACTCTTCTTCTTTAGAATATCATAGTTAATAACTATATACTTTTCATCTGTAGCTAGATAATCTTTCTTGCTATCTAAAAGAGATATTTCATTTGGTTTAATACCCCACTTAACTAACTCTTCATACCAATTCCATTTACATATTGCAGGACATACTATTAATGTCTTTTTAATATTCATTAGTATTGATACAGATATAGCAGTAACTGACTTCCCTAAACCTTGCTCGAACGCAAGTAGGTTATGCTTTCTACAACACATAAGTTTTATTGCATCTAATTGATGCTTATATAGTTCATCAAAGTAAGCTAAATCATTAGCTTTGTTTAGAAATGAGCCATCTATTTCTTTATATCTTTCTGCTAATTCAGAATAGATTATTCTTCTGACACCTTCATACTTTTCTGAAGTAACTACATTTGCAAAAGAGCTTTTCAAGAAACACCATAATGATATCCTTGATATATTCTTTATTGGGCAATAAACTTCTTTGCCGTTCCATCTCATGTTCAGAGATTCTGCTAATTCTATTTCCTCCCTAAACCATTTTTGTTTAGAGAACCTTATCACATCTTCTTCAAGATGGATTGTTTTTTCTATCGACATATGCCTCCCCTATTTTATTTTTGAAAATAATATCAAAAGGCTCCATCTTTTCTTTTTCGGTTTTAGACAATCCCCTCAATGCTCTATTAACATAGAATGTATCAGCCATTAATTCTTTTTTAGGGAGCTTAACGACTATTACATCCTTTCTTAAAACATGAGTATAAGTCTTAGACCTTTTATCTAGGAGCCTAAACATCCAATCACTTAAAACAATATCCAAAGCTATTAGTTTAACTCGTATATATAGTTAGAAAAGTGTTGAATGTGAGGTAACAATGTTTCCATGTCGTTGTTCTTTGGCTTAAGAATAGCAGTACCCCATTGTAGTACATCCCACATTGTATTCTCGCTAGTCATAGGATTAGTTTTACTATCTCTACTTTCCCTAATCATATTAACACATTGGGTTATGTTCAATGGTGGTCTATTATTGACACCTTGATTTTGTAATAAGGTAGCTTGTTGTATAAGCTTTCCAAAGATTTTATCTCTTCTTTTTTCATCTACAATTCTTCCTCTTAGACTTCTAACTGTAGAGATATTCTCTTCAAGATATTTTTCGTGATTACTAATCTTGCTACCAACTACATCAAGTATAGTTTCATAATCTAGTTTTCCTCTACCATAAGTCTTATATACATTACCACCAAAGATTGTCATATTAGAACATATAGATACGTTCATACCATAAGCAACTTGTATTCCATTCTCTGTATATGCAATACCTATAGAGGTACTGAAATCATCATTTGGAGTTGCATCTGAATCATGAAATCCACGAGTGATGGTGTACCTAGTTATTAATCTTCTGCATAGGTACTTATTAATAGGACAAAGTTCAGGGTCTCCTTCATAGTTTACCCTAGCGGCATGTCTTTTAGATATGTATATAGGGTCAGCTACAAGTTCAGCGTTCTTCAATATCTTTGATTTGTCTATTATATCTTCAATATCATTTAGTAATTGGAAGTGTTCTACAGGTCTGCTCTTTGGTAGTCCTCCGTTTACAAGTTCTAGTTTCGCAGTTTGAGCTAGTGTGTCTCTATCCACAGAAGCTACAAGTTCTTCAAACGTTAATGTTTTCATTGTTTTAAATTTATTGATTAAAAAATATTATTAAAATATGGATTGATATTTCCATAGTTTTATTTCCTCTAAATCGAGGAAGATTTGTTTCTCATATCCTTGTGTCTTAAAGTATAAGAAATCTCCTTTCTCTAGGATAACCTTATTGGGTATAAGATACATGCCTTCTTCATCTTGTAGCATTACGCTATCAAACTTCGTGGCATTAGCTATTACTTGATAGCAAAAACCATATGCATTATACTTCTTGAATAAGTGTCTTCCTCTTTTTCTAAATACTTGTAAGTACTTATTCTTTTCATCTATTACACCTAGTTTTCTAGCCTCTCCTCCACGAAGATTTAATATCAATACATTATTCTTATTGATAATACAATTTCCGTCTAGGTCTTTGGCTCCTTTATATCCTTCTTCGGTCATTATTTTATATGCTTTCATTTTTTATTTTCTTTTTCAGGTGGTGGCATATAAATGCCATTCCAATATCTATACTCATATTGCTTTCTATTACAAGAGAATAGCAATAGACTAATCCATATCATCATGATTAAAAGGGTCTTCCTTCCATACATCTCGCATCTTTGCAGGGTAATCAATACTAGTCCTTTCATATATGTGTTCTATTTCGTCGCCTGGGTCGGAGATAATTGTTTCTAATTTTTTTAATGTTTTAGCTATTGATTCTAGAGATTCCCTTATGCCAGGCAAATCTCTCTCATACATTCCTTGTTCATATCTAGTCATTTCTAATTTAATTTTAATGGTTTATCAATTCCTTTCTCTAAAAATAGAGTATCATCTGCAACGTCTAGTAGATGAACAAACTCTATTTCTCTTTTATCAAACATGTCGAACAAATGATATATATCCCATTCGTCATCTTGAAATATTTCTGATTTCCTAAAATCATTTAATACATTCTCTAGCTCACTTACTGAAGCTCTAGTTAGTATCTTAACAGTATAATGATTATCACATACTATCTCCACTTGTCTTTGTCTTAAGTTCATGGGTTTATTTTTTTTGAGTTATCTAATATATAAAACGCTTCTGCAAATGCATTGTCGTAACATTCTTTGATTGTTCCACCATTATGAAAGGTTTCACTTCTTACGTCAAAGATTGTTATGTATGTAGTATAAGTATGCATATCACAATGTATCTTAATGCCTGTTTCCTCAAAGAATATAATAAGACAACCTAAATATATTTCAAAAGGTATATCTTCTAAATCCTCATTAAAATCTAAATATTCTAAAAGAGTTGTATTAAATACAATCCAACTAATAAATTCAGAGTAAGCATTAGGATGTTTCTCTTTAATTTCTTTCCAATACATATTTTGTTTATTTATAAATATAAAAATACAATATATCTGACCTTTGAAAGTTATGATTCTTCTTTTCTATTTGACGTATAAATCTATATGCAGTTAAACTTGAATCATTATAATGCTTACGCAAAAACTCTGAATCAATATCTCCTGCTTGTTTTATAACCTCATCATATCCATCATCAATAAGATGTTGTTGTTTGAAATAAGAATATATGACTCTAATATTTCTTGGTCTTTCATTAAAATCCTTTATTATTTTATCTGTAGTTCTACTCATTACTTTTAAAATTTATTTAGTATTTCATCAATAATTGAATTAACTCTTCCTGAAGAGGTAGTTTTCTTTTTGTAGTTAGATGGATTCTTCCTTTTTTTTTCTTCTCTTAACTTCTTATTTACAACTCTATCAGTAGCTTTCTTATACAATCTCTTCTGCTCTGCACTTATTACTCCTTCATTAAGAGTAGTTCCGTTATATCTAGCTACCCTCCATGCAATAAAAGGTTTTAAATCATTTACACCTTGCTTAATAATTTCCTCTAACGCTTCCGTATCTGAATAATTCCTAGTGTACATTGGAGGATTTTCTTTTTCCCAAGCCGCAAATCCTTTTAATTGTAGCTTAAGTGTTTTAGGCATAATCTTTTCTTCCGATACTGACTCATTAAGTATCAGTTGGGTATCTATAGAGTTCTTCTCTTCTTCTATCTTAATCAAATCCAAAACAGGTCTTTCCTTTCCATTACCATTAGACTTTTCTTCTAATTTCTTTTGGAGTTCTTCAATGAGTTTATTCTGTTTATTAATCTGTTCAAGATATTCTCTTTTCTCTTTTGATTCTTTACTATTGTTGAGCAATTCGCTAAGTTCATCATACTTATAAGTAGTTTTATATATCTTATTGTATTTTTTAATTAAAGCTTTCGCTGCCTCTTCTAATCCAAAGTTCAAAGCGTGTGCAACATCATCAGTTATAGGCAAAACCCTATGCACAGGTAATCCATTTTTACCCATTAACTTCCAATGTTCATCTCCTTTTTCATATGAAATAACTATTGATTCCTTCTCTGGCATTAAATCTATTAGGGACTTTATCTCTAAGAAATGGTGCCCTAAACCACCTTTACGTAGCTTATTCATTTTGTTAAAGTTTAATTTGTTAAAAATTTGTTTCCACATAGCTCATTATTTAGAACTATTATATTGCTCACACCATTGGCTTACTGAACAATAATCTTTACATCTTCGTGGTTCTCCTTTTCTTGTTTCCACGAAATCTCCATCTATTTTTAAATAGTCGTTAGCTTCCTTCTCGTTATCAAATACTTTCTTGGCTCTTTTACCACCTGTTTTCATAACTGCAAAGGTATCTTTACTTGACCATCTATCTCTATCGCTACAATGTGGTTCTATTTCCCCATTTAAAACGCCCTGATGAAGTTTAATACGTTTATTGATGTATTTCTCCATACCCTCCTGTGAATACATTGTGAGCGCAATTTCTGCTACTTGCTTTTGAGGGTACTTTCCTGTTTCAAAGTTTCTGTCTGCTTCTCGTTTATTCCAATCCTTTAGAATTGCAATTATTCTTAACTTCTCAACTTCATATCCTTTTAGTCTTAACATATAAGCATATGTATTTAGTTGAGCTTCCCAAGACCAATGAGAATCAGGTTCTTTTGCCATAGCCTTCCAAGCTGATGTAACCTTGAAATCATATAATGTTTTTGTCTTTTTGTCGTATAAATCTGCAGTACCTGTTAGCGTCCAATCATTACATTCCATCTCAAGAGGTACTTCAGATAGATAATCTTCATTACCTTCATCAGCTCTTTCAATAACTGAATGCACAGATGTACCGAACAATGCCCATACTTTATCTATTACATCTTCTTCTATTTCGTTGTAATGCTCTTTAAACAACTTTGATATCTGTGGAGAGTCAATCATCTTTGTTACACTAATATCTCCACGCTTTACATATTGCTCATTTTTAATCGCTGCCACCATTGGAGCAGGTAGATTGTACTTGTTAGTTACTTTCATAGTTAATAATTTATAGTTTAATTAAATGTTTATAAGGCTTTCCACTTTTTATATAATTGATAACATCAACTAGGTCAATACATTTTTCATACTCTTCAGTACTTTCAAAGTATTTAATTATATCATTTATTATGCTTTCAATCTTTTCAAGCTCTCCTGCTATTATAATGCTTCTCACATCATTAGGGTTAAAAGGAAGCCATAAATTTCCTCTTTCCGACATAAGTTCTTCAAAGCCTTTTTCAGATGTTATTATAAGATATGCGTTTTGCATAGCCTCATCTATAATTTCTTCTTTATGAATTAGAAAGTATTCGTTCTTTCCAAACTCAAACTCAAAAGGATTTTCTGTCATAGCAATCTTATTTTTCCTAGCGTCGTTTCTACAGAAGGTACGGATAGTTTTTTCCTGTCGTATTTCTTTTTGTTTTTATGCACAGATTTTTTTATCCATAGCTTCGCAAACTCAACACGCATTTGGTCTTTTTGTTTTTCTTTTTTCTTGTTTTTATTTTTCATTTTATTGGTTATTAAAAAGAAGA
>CEQQ01051538.1_pt1 | contig 15679 bp, 9 predicted proteins | sample 531041 | NCBI WGS metagenome assembly CEQQ01 (sample SAMEA2621222, study PRJEB7988) | marine metagenome | biome: marine biome (ENVO:00000447); feature: deep chlorophyll maximum layer (ENVO:xxxxxxxx); material: "saline water (ENVO:00002010), including plankton (ENVO:xxxxxxxx)" | depth 150 m | reverse complement strand
GATAGTACGAAGTTTAGCCACAGATGATATTTAAACGGTGAGTTTCCTTATCGAATCTATGAAAACAACAACTCAAATACTGCTAGCGGTCGTCGTCTTGAATGTTGCGACTAGCGATGCGGAATCAGCGACTAAACAAAGGGTGGATTTCGCGACACAGGTTAAACAACTACTTTCCGACCGTTGTTTCAAGTGTCATGGACCGGATTCAGAGAATCGCCAGGCCGACTTGCGGCTGGATGACCGTGATGCTGTGTTTTCTCACACTGCATCCAGCGGGTTACGCGTAATTCGCCCGGGAAAAATCCGTCGCAGTGAATTGGTACGGCGTATCACTAGCCATGATGAGGGTGAAGTCATGCCACCCGTCGATTCAAACCTGGCGCTAACCGAATCTGAAAAAGAGTTACTTACCAACTGGGTACAGCAGGGTGCGGAGTGGACCCCGCACTGGTCATTTACAGCACCTGTGGCAGGAGAATTGCCAACACCAGTTAATAAGCAGTGGAGCCGGAATGAAATTGATCAATTCATTCTTGCAAGACTGGAGCAAGAAGGGCTCGAGCCGGCACCACAATCGGCAAGAACCCGCTTGTTGCGTCGGTTGTCATTTGATTTGACTGGATTGCCACCGACGATTGAACAGCTTGACGCATTCCTGGACGACAAGAGTGATAACGCATGGGAGAAAGCAATCAACCGCCTTTTAGAATCTGAACACTATGGAGAGCGGATGGCATCCGATTGGTTGGATGTCGCAAGGTATTCAGATACGTTTGGATTTCAGGTGGATCGAGAACGGCGGGTATGGCCATGGCGTGATTGGGTTATCAAGGCATTTAATGAGAACATGCCCTATGATCAGTTCGTTTCATGGCAACTTGCCGGTGATATGTTACCCGATGCCACTGAAGAGCAAATCCTAGCCACAACCTTCAATCGACTGCATTCTCAGAAAGTCGAAGGTGGCAGCACACCGGAGGAATTCCGCGTTGAATACGTGGCAGATCGCACACACACCTTTGCAACGGCATTCCTTGGATTGACGATGGAGTGTTCGCGGTGCCACGATCACAAATATGATCCGATTACTCAATCGGAGTATTACCAGTTGTTTGCGTATTTCAACAACATTGATGAAGCAGGGCTCTATTCGTATTTCACCAATAGCACGCCAACCCCAACGCTTTTGTTGAGTAATGACCAGCAAAAACAACAACAAGCGGAGAATGCTGAGAGCATTTCAAATCTGGAATCAGAATTGGCAAAGACGATTTCTGAACAGACGCAAGCATTCGAAGAATGGTTAACACAGAGGCCGAATGATGTAGCCATCGCCGATCAAGTATTGCATATGAGCTTTGACGACTTTAAAAGTGGTGCGAATAAGGCAATCGAAGGCGTAAGCAACACCGGTGTACAGTTATCCGGCGATGATGCGGTTGGAACAAGTGTTGGAAATTTCAGTCGCAATCAACCATTCTCGCTTTCCCTTTGGATTAGCACTCCGGAGGTGATGGAACGTGCTGTTGTATTACATCGATCAAGAGCATGGACGGATTCGGCGAGCCGTGGCTACCAGCTTCTTTTTGAAGAGGGCAAGCTCAGTTTCTCGTTGATACATTTTTGGCCGGGCAATGCGATACGTGTCATGACAGATGACGTGTTACCTATCGATCAATGGTTTCACCTTACCGTCACTTACGACGGTTCAAGTCGCGCCGATGGAGTCACGATTTACCTGAACGGTGAGCAGGCATCATCACACGTGGTGCGGGACAACCTGTATAAGAATATCACTGGTAGCGGCGGTGATAATATTGCGCTAGGACAGCGATTTAGGGATAAGGGTTTTGCCGGTGGCAGCGTTGATGAGTTGTTTGTATTTCAACGCGAGATCGAAGCACTGGAAGTTAAACAAGTATACGACGGCAAGTCACTTGAGGATCTTCTGGCATTACCGGTAGATGAGGTCAAAGGTCCAAACCGGCAATTACTATTTGATTTCTATCTGGCTAATCATAACGAGGCAACGAAGGCGCAGCTCTCTGCACTGCGGGCAGCACGCGACCAACGTAGCCAGCTTGTGGATGGAGTTACGGAAATCATGGTTATGCAAGATATGGAACAAAGGCGTCAGACCTATCGTCTGGAGCGCGGCGCATACGATGCGCCTCAGGAGCCAGTTGAACCAGAGGTGCCAGCTGCTCTGGCGATTCCTGGTAAGGAGTTTTCCCCAGACAGACTTGGTCTGGCAAAGTGGCTAACAGACAGTGCAAATCCGCTTGCTGGCCGTGTTGTCGTTAACAGGATCTGGCAAATGATGTTCGGTGCAGGATTTGTTCATACTCCGGAAGATTTTGGTAGTCAGGGGCTTAGCCCAACCCACCCTCGTTTGCTGGACTGGCTTACCAGAGACTTCATCGATAACGGCTGGGATGTTAAACGGCTTATTAAGCAGATTGCGATGTCGGCCACATATCAACAGGACTCGGTAGCGACGGATGAAAAGCAGCAACGTGATCCGGAGAATAAGCTGCTTGCCCGTGGCCCGTTGAATCAACTCCCAGCAGAGATGCTGCGGGATAATGTCTTGTTCACAAGTGGATTGCTAGTGGATAAGCGTGGTGGTCCACCTGCCAAGCCGTACGAGCTAACAGCATCGTTCAAGCCAGTCGGAAAGGATAATGGGGAAGGACTCTACCGACGAAGTGTGTATACGTATTGGAAGCGCACAGCACCGGCACCTGTCATGATGACGCTTGATGCATCTAAACGTGAAGTTTGTGTTGTAAAGCGGGAACGCACCGCATCTCCGTTGCAAGCAATCGTCATGCTCAATGATCCACAGATGGTGGAAGCAGCACGTGTGTTTGCTGATCGGGTGTTTGAAAAACACCCCGAGGTGACGAAAGACGTGTTGGCACTTGTGTTTCGCATGCTGACAAGTCGGTCACCATCGAGTGCCGAGCTGGAAGTAATTAAGCTTGGCTATGAGGAGCAGCTGAAATACTTCGAGACACACCCGGATCGTATACAGGAGCTAATGAAGACGGGAGATAAACCTGCTGTTGATGCAACGTCAAAGGAACGTGCTGCATTGACTATTGTGGTTAGCACTCTACTTAGCTTTGATGAATCGGTAATGAAACGTTAAGGGACGAAGATTTAAAATGAACAACCACGAGTGTGGACAATTTGAAAATACGATCGGACTCAGCAGGCGTGAGACGCTGCAGCGGTTCGGAATGGGACTTGGTAGCCTCGCGCTTGCTTCGATAACAGGCAACGAATCGCAAGCCGCCCGTGGCGGAGTATTGAAGAACCTCCATCATCCGGTAAAGGCCAAACGCATCATCTACATGTTTCAAAGCGGTGGCCCGTCACAACTGGATTTGTTTGACCATAAACCAACGCTCAATCAGCGACATGGTGAGGAACTTCCGGAGGAGGTTCGTAAAGGACAACGACTGACAGCGATGAGTGGAAATCAGGCGAGTCTGCCGTTAGCCGGAAGTCCATTTGAATTCACACCGCATGGGGACAGCGGAAATGTAATGAGCAGCGTATTGCCCCACACTTCTAAGATCGCAGATGAACTGTGCATCGTGCGCAGCATGTACACCGAAGCGATCAATCATGGACCAGCAGTTACATACCTTCAAACCGGATCACAATTCCCAGGACGTCCGAGCATGGGTGCATGGCTGGACTACGGTCTTGGCACTGAAAATGAAAATCTGCCGGCGTTCGTCGTTCTGGTGACAAAAGGAAAGGGAGGGCAACCTCTGCTGACCCGATTGTGGGGAAGTGGGTTCCTTCCTTCAAAATTCCAGGGTGTACGATTCCGTAGTGGAGCGGACCCCGTGCTGTATCTTAGCAATCCATCAGGCGTGGATATTGATAGTCGACGCATGATGCTCAATCGTCTGAGGCAACTGCATGAACTGCAACTAGAGAAAAATGCCGATCCGGTGATTGAGAACAGGATCGCGCAGTACGAAATGGCATTCAAAATGCAGTCGTCAATTCCCGAGGTTACAGATTTTTCAGATGAGCCGGAGCATACGTTCGAATTGTATGGAGAAGGTGCGAAGAATCCGGGATCTTATCCGGCGAATTGCTTGTTAGCACGCCGGCTTGCAGAACGCGGAGTACGATTTATTCAGCTTTATCATCCCGGTTGGGATCAACACGGTGGCCTGAAAGGTGGCTTATCCAACCAGTGTAAAGAGACGGATCAGGCATCGGCCGCCTTGGTACAGGATCTAAAACAGCGTGGACTGCTGGAAGATACGCTTGTAATCTGGGGCGGTGAATTCGGCCGCACCAATTACTGTCAGGGTAAGCTAAACGGCGACAACTTTGGTCGTGATCATCACCCTCGCTGTTTCAGCTTGTGGATGGCAGGTGGTGGAATAAAACCTGGCGTCACTTACGGGGAAACCGATGAGTTTGGGTACAACGTCGCCGACAAAGGTGTCCATGTTCATGATTTTCACGCGACGATTCTGCGATTGCTTGGCATTGATCATGAGCAACTGACTTACCGTTATCAGGGCCGTCGATTCAGACTGACAGATGTACATGGTCAAGTGATCCATGACATTCTGGCCTAACAACACACTCAGATCAGTCTGACTTTGCAGACTGAGAGGCTTCCAGATCACTAACAAGTTCTTCGATGGCTTGTCTCAGAGAAGCACCTTTGATGTTCTTGTGGTGAATCAGGCCGTTTTCATCGACAACGTAGATGACCGGCCAGGTCTCCACGCCCCATCGAGTGGAAATCGGCCCGCGAGTCGAGCCTCCATTCCACCAGCTGCGCCATGTGAGCCGCTGCGTAGCTACGACCTTCTTGGTCTGTTGTCGGTTTCGATCACTGTTAATTCCGACCAGGACAAAGGGGCGTCCTTGCATATCCTGCACCAGTTGACGATTAAAAGAGTACATGGCTCGGCACGCAACACACCAATCAGCCCAAAAATCGATCATGACGATCTTCCCGCGGAAATCAGAGAGCTTGAATTGTTCGCCATCGATGTCTTCACCAATGATTTCAGGTACGGTGCCTCCCACCGATAAGTGCTCAATATGAAACAATTCTTTAGTGGCCAGATCACTTAACGTTCCTTTAAACACTTTGATCTCGCCGTAACGATTATTGATTTCGTTTAGCATCTGGATCGCTCGCAAACGTGATTGCGTCAGATCATTGGTTACCAGATGATCTGTCAGTTCTTTTCCGTAGAAGAGATCGTAGCGATCACGTTTTTCTGGTTGAGCTCGAATCTCTCTGGCAATCTGATTTTGTCGCGTGAGGTAAAGTGCAAGTCGGTATCGTGCTTCTCCCTGAACATGCGGATGTGGATTTACTTTGATTACAGCCTCATAAAAACGACCAACCTCGAGGGATGGATTGTGGCCAATACGTGAAAAGACAGAGGGTAAGTCTGCACTTGAAGCATGTTGTTTCGTTAGACGTGTGAGCGCCAGATCACATTCCTTGCCGGCTCGAAAATATCGCAACACCCATTCGAGAGAGCTGAGAGCACCCGCCTGACCTGGAAATTTGTCCGCGATTTCGATGAACTTGGATACAAACTTTCGTTGTTGCCGATTTGCTTCGAATTTCTTTGTGAGGGTTTCGTATGCGACTACGGACTCGTCTACTTCTTCGTCAGCGTGTAGTGCTTCCACACCGGAGGTAAAAGTGATCACGAGCATTGCGATCAAAAGCGACTTGGCTAATTCGATTGTGTGGAATCGGCGTGACAAATCAGGTGCCTAGAGTCGTAGTGGTTGGCAACAGGGTGATGGCTCTTAATAGATAGTGATCATCGCCTAAACGTAAAAAATGGTGGGAGCGGATTTACCTGCCACTCCCACCATCAAGTGTATCATACCGGAGTAATCTGCTACGGAGATCTTATTCCGGCCGCTGCGGTCGCTGTGGGCGATCGCCGTCAGGTCGATCACCACCGGGGCGTTGACCACCTTGCTGACGTTGTTGGTTGAGTCGCTCAAACATTTTGACGATTTCATCTTTGGTGAGAGCACCGTCATTGTTTGCATCGCCACGCTCGAGCATGCGAACCATTTGGTCTGGCAATTCATCGCGTGTTAGTTTGCCATCATTGTTCGTATCGCGTTGCATGATGCGAGCGATAAACTGCTCGGGTCCGGGGCGACCTTGTTGTGCGCGGTCACCTTGAGGTTGCCCGGGTCGTTGACCCGGATTCTGATCGCCAGCACCTTGAGGTCGTCCAAATCCTGGTTGGCCACCTTGTCTAGGTTGCTCTGGTCGGCCGAAGCCCGGCTGTCCACCCTGTCCACCAGGTCGCCCAAATCCTGGTTGCCCAGGTTGACCTGGTTGTGCAGGTCGGCCACCCGCACCACCCTGACCACCTTGTCCGGGTCTGCCAAATCCACCACCAGCGTTACCGGCACCGCCAGCACCACCACGTCCGAATTGTGGCATCAGTTCTTCTGTTGTCAGTTTTCCATCACGATTGCGATCGAGTTTTCGGAGAGCTTGTGCTGCAGCTTCGATTTCCTTGGTCGAGATTTCCCCGTTACGATCTGCATCGAGTACCATTAGTACCGGAATTGGTGGCAATCGCATTTGACCTGGAGCAACTCCACCACCAGCGCCAGCACCACCACGACCTGGTTGCCCAGGCTGACCTGGTTGTCCGGGTCGGCCACCCGCACCGCCTTGCCCGCCCTGTCCCGGTCGACCAAATCCTCCTCGACCCGGTTGACCAGGCTGTCCTGGTTGCCCAAATCCTGGTTGGCCACCCGGGCGCTGCTGAGCGAGAAGTTCAATTGTGCTTTCATTAGTGAATACCAAAGCAGCAATTATTGCAATGAAAGTCGAAAAGAGTCTCATGACGTTAGTCCTTGCATTAAGGTTTGATAAATGCAGTCGTGTTTTGGTTTCTGGTGCATCCGATTCTTAGTATGAATGCCAGTGCGCTATTGTTCAAAGGGTATCACAATTATTCGGTGCGTTTTCCGATACAGTAAAGATACCGATCGGATCGAATGATGATCTGTCCGTCGCTTAGTGCGGGTGTGGCATTAAACATACTGTCATCTCCAGTGATTTGGTTCACTCGAGCTTGTTTGTATTTAGATCCTGGTGTGATGACGATTGTTGCACCGGATCTGTTTAGGGCGAGCAGATTGTCAGCAGACTTAACCATTGATGCATAGAATGACCTGCCGCCGCTGCCACTGATTCCAGTAACTCGTTCCTGATAAACAAGCTTGCCGGTTTTTGCATTTACACAATAGGCGATGCCACGGTCAGTGACCCAGAACAGATGGCCATCATGAATTACAGGCGATGGTACATATGAGCTATGCGATTGCGTCCACAATACGTGTGACTTTGTTACGTCTCCTTTACCCCCGGCTTTCACCGCAATACTGCCACCACTACGACCGCCAATGGCATAGATAACCCCATCTTGCTGAATCACACTTGGTGACACGTTGTTGTCCAGCGGTGCTTCGGTATACCAAGTAAGCTTGCCGGTATCTGCGTCGAGTGCCCAGATTTCAAATGGAACGGCAACCACGAGCTCGGTAGTATCCCCGGTTTTTACAAGGATGGGCGTATTGAATGAGTTTTCCAAACCGCCGGCTTCTGCTTTCCATGCAACTTCACCGTTTGACTTATTTAAAGCATAAATCGTCTGGCTTTCATCCGACGCGTTTATGATGACCGTGTCTTTATATAGGAGTGGACTTGGGGCTGATCCCCATCGCCTTGATCCGGATTCCTTGCCCACACTTTTCTGCCAGACTTTCTCGCCATCACGATTAAACGCAACGACACCTGACTTGCCAAAGAAACAGTAGATGTTCTCACCATCCGTCGTGGGTGTGCTGCTAGCATATCCATGTTCCATTAAGAAGCCCTGGTAGCGATCTTCATTTGCCTCGTTTTGGACGCTCGACTTCCACAGCACTTTTCCATCTGCTCGGTTAATACATACAAGATGTCTAGCCAGTTTACTTTCTGATCCAGGTTGATCAGGGGACTCTCCATATCCGGAATAACAGGTTACGTATATACGATCGCCCGAGACAATTGGGCTGGATGATCCAGAACCGGGTAGCTCTGCTTTCCAGGTAATATTGCTATCGTCTTCTCCCCATTCGGTTGTAGCGAGTTTATCGCTGCTGGCGGCAGTTCCGTCGTTGCCTCGGAATCGTACCCAATCGCCTGCACTCGCAAATTGCGTTAAGAGTAGACAAACGGCAAAACTGATGAACGATGAGAAAAAGCGAGTGTGCATGTGATCCTCGTTGTTAGATAAGCGACATTTTATTTAACAGTGTTTTCTAGCGACGGTTTCGACGGAAACTACTAGTTTTGGGAATTGATTTAACAGTGGTTGGCCTACAAGTAAATCATTTCACTATTTCTGCTGGTTTATCGATTCTATAATAGAAGCGAAAATGGAAGCGAAGCTTCGGTGCCTTAAGTCCCTTATGGCGCTCCTGTGCAGAGAGATTATTTGCCAGAGTACTCCAGAAAGAACTTCGGAAATACTGAGGATATACAACATGAGTTTAGGTCGAAAACTCCTAGTATTATTTCTTATTCACTCATTAGCTGTGAGTGCGTCGGTAAGCCATGCAGCTGAGATATCTCAAGAGACGCTAACCACGCTCGGACGGTTCATCGTGCCGTCATATCGTACAAACAATGCATATACGCTGGTGACGATTGGTTCGCCACTGCTTAAGAAACTCAACGACGAGCAGCTAAAAGCTGTGAACGAACGACTTGAGCAGGAACAATTGCCATCACTCGTTCATATGCTCGGAGAAGCTAGGCTTGAACTTGCAATACAGGGAGTGACAACCGGAGTACCATCGGCAAATTCAAGTGAGATCAAATTGCTACTACCGGTTTGGGCAGAGGAACTCAAGGATGTAATCGATCCAGCGAATGTTCCAGAGAATCTGCGAAGAGAAGCAGAGTTGCCGTTCGAGATTTCCGAGTTGGAAAAAGAACTATGGGATTTACATGTGTACTCAAACCGCCTGATCGGAATGCAAAATGCCGCCGACTACGCATATAAGATGTTCAACAAGAGCCGCTCACCGAATCAGGAGAATCCATTCAAGCCGATCGTTGACGGCCTACTGACTCAATTCCATGAATTACAACAGCGCAATTACGACATCCGATCACGTCGTGTTGTGACCGCGGTTGAAGTGCTTTCTGATGAGCAGGCAAAGTTTCCACATCGACTGGAAGCAGCAAATGCGATCAAGGAAGATTCAACAGTACTCAACAAGGTATTTGAAGCGGTCGACACGAAAGAATTGGACAATCCCATTCTGGTTTTGGAAAGCCGTGAAGAGCTATCAGAGATAATGGAAAAATCTCTGGCCATGCACGCTCACGTGATCGAGAAAGGCCAGTTGTTATTCGGTGGAATTCATTGGTGGATTCGCGGTCGGTATGGAATGGGTACAAGCTTCAATGGATTGATTAAGAACTTTGCGGCTAGCAAGAATCCCGCTGCAAGATTCCCGCTGTACATGCCGCACACAACGCCGATTGCTAGCGACCCATTTCTGCAACTCGAAGGCAAATACCAGACGCCGTACGTTCAACGACGACATGCAGTTGTTTGGGCCTGGGAGAATGAATCGCGACTGGCAGACAATCGAGTCCCGATTATTGTAAAAAGCGATTACTTTTACTGAGGTCGCAACTGGGTAGAGGGCACCGTGCGTGTCCCATCAGTTTTTGTCACGCGTCAACGCAATGAAAATGCATATCGCCTCGTTGGATTCAGCGAATATGCTACGGCGTTAAACATGTTTACCAAACTGGTCAGTATTTCAAACGACCAGGAGCTTCAAGAGATGGACGAGATGATCAAAGATCATCCGTCTCTAACCGTGTTTACCAACCTATCGCGTGGAATCACTCCTCCGACCAGCACCATTGCTGAAACGGCACTAAATCAGGAAGAGCGATATGACAAACAAGGTCTGGCCTGGATGATGGCGCTCGCGCGAGTTGAATACGGGGCAATGGTGGCCGGGTTTACCGATATCGAAAACCACTATCACTTGGAGACACTTGGCGCCGATGAAAAAGCGGCATTTAAGGAACTCCTCTTGGATGGCGTACGAATGCACTATTTTTCAATGGTCAACGAGCCACTCGGTCGACTTGTTCTAAAAGGCAACGCTGGGTTTTCTGAAGCATTCGGCTTTGGTCGACGGGCAATCATGGTTAGATCAATGATCAATGCACTGGCGGAATTTGCACGTGATGAATTCAATCCGGCTCAGCAACAGGAGTTAGCCAATATCAATCGCGAAGTTGGATACTATGCCGATGGCTCCATTGCTTCGGTTTCTGCATATTTGATGACCAACGGTGTGTCGAATGCTAGTTTTGATTCCAATTCGCTGGATTTCCGCGGCTGCGGTGCTATGATTCGAGGTATTCGTGGTGATTTGGCTGCGGGTCGCGCTCGGATTATTCGTAAGGAATAAAACGGCTGTTGGATTTCGCATCCGATGGCACGTGCCATTGTATGGATCTAATTAGAGACGCTATTATTAAGCAGCTATCGAGATGTCCGCTTGCCAGCCGATAGAGTAGATAGAGCTAATATTGGTATATACAGAGTCGGTATTGCCGCAGCAGGCCTGTATTCAGATTCAGGAAAGATCAAACAGCTGATCATCAGGGATCCCGCATGTTAACGGTTTTTAGTGGTAACAAGTCGAAGAATTGCGACGGAATAAGTCGCCGCGACTTTCTGAGTGCTGGTTCGTTAGCACTTGGCTCACTGACGTTACCACAACTACTAGCGACACGCAGCGCTTTGGGAAGTGATCATCCGTACGTGCGAGATCGTAGCGTTGTGTTACTCTACTTATCCGGTGGCGGAAGTCACATTGAGACTTTTGATCCAAAGATGGATGCACCTGCTGAAATCCGCAGCGTTACAGGTAGCGTTCAAACAACACGTCCAGGTGTGCATTACGGCGGGACATTTCCGCAACTAGCCAATCACGCACATGAACTATCTATCGTGCGAAGTTTCAAACATCCAATTGGCGGTCATGAACAGGCACATGTTCATGTACTGACCGGTGGAACCGATCCCAAAGGTGATGGGAAGACGGGTTTTAGTATGGGTTCATTGGCTTCGCGCCTGCGCGGTGCCAACCATCCTGAAACAGGCATGCCATCTTTTACCCTTTTGACGGAACCGGAAATTGACGGCCAGTATAGAAAAGAACTGGGACGTGTGCGTAAAGGATCCCGCCCCGGCGCGCTCGGCTTACCGTACTCTCCATTTGAACCGGGTGCGGGTGGTCATGCAGTTGAAAATATGACGCTACATTTGCCATCTGATCGTTTTGGAGATCGACAGGCTCTCTTATCTTCGCTTGATTTGTGGCAAAGGCGTGTTGAGCGACTAACAACTGTATCCGGCACGAACAAGTTTAATGAGCAGGCAGTCAACCTACTTGCCGGCGGCGCAGCAAAAGCAATGGACCTGTCGACAGAAGATCCGCAGCTCGTAGAACGCTACGACACGAGTGATACCCAGATTGGGTTTAAGAAATTCCGGGCGTCGACGCTAGGAAAGCAAATGCTGATGGCGCGCAGATTGTGCGAAGCGGGTTGTGGGTTTGTAACCGTACATAGTGCCGGCTGGGATATGCATGCTGATGGCAATAACCCGGGAATGCAGGTGGGCATGGAAATGCTTGGTCGCACCATGGACAAAGCGGTATCGACGTTCCTTGATGACGTTAAGCAACGTGGACTGTCAGATAAAATCCTTCTGGTTATTACGGGTGACTTTGGACGTACTCCGAGAGTCAATAAAAAAGGTGGACGCGATCACTGGGCACGCTTGTGTACGCTTGCTTTCGCAGGCGGCGGAATCCAACCCGGGCAGATAATCGGTAAGTCATCGCGAGACGGTGGTGAGCCAGCGACAACACCGTACAATGCTTCTCACTTAATGGCGACGATTATGCATAGCCTATTCGATATGGGAGAACTGCGGCTTGAGTCTCAATTCCCACGAGAGTTGATGCAAATGCTGGAAGACACGCCGCCGATCCAAGAGTTGTTCTAAGCAATTTCGAACAGGCGACTTATGTAAGTTCAATACCCATGATGTCGCGATGTCGTGACAGCAAGATGTCGTTTTTAGCGGAATGACTCCACGTGCTTTCTGACGACGCTACCATCGATTCCGTGTACCAACATCGTTAGTTTCGGTGTGCTCCCACGCCATTTGATTTGGATAGAGCCGTAGTTTTCCTGAATGTAATTCTCTCCGGCAATTCTGTATTTATTTGGCTCAGTCTTGTTCTGTTCACTTCCGGGACGGTTGAAGCTCGATGCTGTAATGTCGTAAACAGGGTAATCTCCGTTCTTTGCACGAATCGTCTGTTTAGATATCTCCGCGAGGTGCCGGTCGCCGCTAATAAAGATGGATGGACAGTGGTCATGCTCTGCCAGCAGGTCGAGCATGCGTTTTCTCTCGTGCGGGAAATTGGCCCACATTTCCCATCCATGTTCGGATGGAATGAACTGAATGGATGACGCAATGATTCTCAATTCAGCCTGCATTTGAAGTTGCTCATCGAGCCATGCCCACTGTTCGTCTCCGAGCACGGTCGTGTTTTGATCATCCGTTGGTATGTAGCGACCCGTCAGTGTGTCCTTTTGATCGTCTGGTATCGGTACCAGCGCATCGCGGAAGTAACGGGTGTCCAGCAGGATTAACTGGATACGTTTTCCGGTTGGTCCAAATATAAAGCTGTCGTATGTGCCTGGCCGGCGACGAGTGTTGGCTCCTTCCGGTATCCGGAAGAAGTCATTGAACACCTGCTGAGATTCATCTCGCATCGGATATTCCTTGCCGCCATCGTTCACACCGTAATCATGGTCATCCCAGACTCCGTACATGGGAGTGTTCTTTCGAAGAGTCATAAAGCCAGGTTGAGCATTTAGCTGACCATACTTTGCTGCAAGCACAGACATATCTTCTGTATCGCCGTAGATGTTATCGCCCAACATAATGAACAACTCCGGTTGTTGCTTTACAACGGAGAACCAAATTGGTTGCGGTTGATCCTGTTTCGCACATGAACCAAACGCGATGTGGGTTAAGGTGACAGGTCGGGTGATTTCATTGATCCGAATATTTCGGAATCGGTAAGCCATCCCTTTTTCACCATGGTGCTGCAAGGCAATATGGCCCTCTGCAGTAACGGCATCATGAGCATCGACCGTTTGGATCCCGTTAACCCAGATTTGAATGTGGTCGCCGACCGCACGGATTCGATATTTATTCCACTCGCCGTTTTTGAATGCAGATTGTCTTTCAGGCTGATCCTTAAGTGGCACCAGCCAGCCTCGCCGACCTTCATCGTAAAAACCACCCGCCCACTTTCGTTCCGAAGTATCCACTTCTGCCTGATAGCCCCACAGCCGGTTTCGTCGGTAGTGGCTGCGGAACTGGATCCCGCTGTTGCCACCGACTGGCACGTTGATTTCCAATTCGAGATCAAAGTCACGATACGTACGTTCCGTGACGAGAAAGTACTTGGGGCTTCCAGTCAGCACAAGTTCTCCGTTCTCGACAGAAACTTCACCCCAATCAAAAGGATTGGCCCATCCAGCGGTGGACTTGCCATCGAACAGTTCAGTAGGTTTGGCGTGGGCTTGTGTAGAGAGTATTGCCAAACAAATCAGAATGCGGGTTATATGTGATTTGGTCATTGGTTATCAACTACTGGAAAAAGTGATGTGGATCTTGTTTGAGGGTCATCATATCAAAACTGAAGTACAAGGCTTGCATACACCCCCTCTAAGACCCAACCCAGTTTACCTATCTTCCCTGCGCGTAATAGTCGCCGGAATTGTTAGAGTCGCTTCCTTGCTGATTCCGAAGAAGAAACCGGTAGGGTATGCGCTACGTGTACGTCTTTGATTTGTGATGTGCAAATTTGAGATGTAGAGGTAGCTCAAGAGACTGTGGGAAGACATCGGTGAAAATCACGAGACCAATTTGCGGAGTACTTATTTGCTCTGCGCTGTTTGCTGCGCTCATGGGATGCACACGGGAGCATTACAGAACTCGCGCTGACCAGCGAACTTATGAAATTCTAAATCAAAAGAATACCGACCCAAGATGGGCCGTGCCTAAGGTGGACATCACGCCTTCAAAAGACAGTCGATTTTACGACCCGCACGATCTGGACAATCCGCCATTGCCACCAGACGATCCAATCGCGCGTCAATACATGGACGAAGTTTACGGAATAAAGGGTCCGGCAGTTTGGCAGGATTTGGACCGACTTCAACACGTCGAGAATCCAAACTGGACCGTTGCCCTTGGTGGTGAACCATTTGATGGTTCAAGTGGCTCGTTACCGGTAATCGAGAATCTAACACTTGATGATGCAATCGAGTTGGGGATGCGCAATAGCCGAGATTACCAGGAACAAATTGAGAACATGTATCTTGCGGCGTTATCTCTGACATTTGAACGGTACAAATTTGATACGAGATTCGGTGGTGTACTGAGTGAACCTGGTACAGCGATGACCTATGAGAATCAGCCCGGTGATTTTAGTGCATGGGAACTTGGTTCAACTCACCTGGGTATCAGTCGGCTGATGCCGTCGGGCGCACAGTTTGCAGCGGAGTTAGCAAACAACACTCTTTGGATGCTAACAGGTGGTAGCGGTAGTCAAACTGCAACGAGCTTGGCTTACTCGATTACACAACCACTCTATCTGGCGATTCAGCGAGCAGTGACTCTCGAGAAGTTAACTCAGTCAGAGAGAAATGTCCTGTATGCAATGCGCGACTTTGCGCGATTCCGTAAGGACTTTTACGTCACAGTTGTTACCGGTAGTCGAGCGTATCCATTACCGGGAAGTACCGGCAGAGGCGAATTGGCATTCTTAATTCGCGGCGAACGAAGTCCTACGGTGGGGTTCTACTATCTGTTGTATGAATTACAGCGATTAAGAAACCAGGAATCAAATGTCCAGAGTCTGCGAGGTCTAATCCGTGATCTTGAAGCACTTGGTGAAGCGGGTAGGGCTACGTCGCTGGATATTACTCAACTCCAAAGTAGCCATGAGCAGGCTAAGCGCTATCTGGCCTATCGCAACCGCGTATTCTTCGATGAACTTGATCGATTCAAGGTGCAGTTAGGTTTACCGCCAGATATTGAATTGACCATAGACGATACGCTGCTCGAGCCTTTTGAATTTCTTGACACTGAGTTGCTTGAGATGGAATATGATTCCACCACGATCGAATTGTCAGAAGATCAGGCGGTGATCCAAACTGCGTTGGATTCCATACAGGAGTTACAGGAAAAGCTAGTCAACAAAACGGCATCATTTGAAATTGAGCTGGCGGATCTCGAGAAAGTACTGCCCGGTCGCCTGGAACACATGCCACAAGCCGAGCAACAAGAGTTAGTTGGATTTGTTGATAGGGACAGGGAGCAACTAAGTGACGTTAAGCAACGTGTGGCAGAATTGAGTGAGGCTTTCGAACAGCTTCGCTTAACGGCAGCCAATGTCGACGGTGCGGATGAAGAAGCAGTTGGAAACTTGCTGGCCAAAGTGCGTGACCAAC
>CEQQ01038396.1_pt1 | contig 15696 bp, 7 predicted proteins | sample 531041 | NCBI WGS metagenome assembly CEQQ01 (sample SAMEA2621222, study PRJEB7988) | marine metagenome | biome: marine biome (ENVO:00000447); feature: deep chlorophyll maximum layer (ENVO:xxxxxxxx); material: "saline water (ENVO:00002010), including plankton (ENVO:xxxxxxxx)" | depth 150 m | reverse complement strand
TTAATCATGCAAGTGCTGATTTAGAATATAATAGTACTTCAGCTTTGTCTTTGAATAATGGTACTGTTCAGGACCTTGCTGGAAATAACGTTAGTCTTACATTGCCAACAATAGGAGAAACGGGTTCGTTGGCTACAAATAAAGCTCTAGTAATTGATGGTGTATATGCAACTGTTGACTCTGTTTCAGCAACAACAGCAAATGGATATTATAAAGCTGGTGACACATTAGATGTAACTGTACACTTTGATGAAAATGTAAATGTTACTGGTTCTCCACAACTTGTATTAGAAACAGGATCTAATGATGCAACTGTTTATTATTCGAGTGGTTCAGGATCATCTATATTGTCTTTCCAATACATTGCTGAGGAAGGACATTTAAATACTGACTTAGAATATGTGAGCGCATTATCTCTGTCTCTTAATAATGGACTAATTCGTGATGTTGCTGGAAATGACGCTACTTTAACTCTTGCTGACCCTGGAGACGCTAGTTCTTTATCTGCAAATAAAGCATTAGTAGTTGATGCAATAAGTCCTTCAGTCATTTCTGTATCTTCTTCGGAGTCAAATGGGCTGTATAATATTGGTGACACATTAGAAATAGTAGTTAATTTTCCAGAAGTTGTTGTTGTAGATACTAGTGATGGATTACCGCAATTAACCCTTGAAACAGGAGCAGCAAATGCAATCGTAGATTATTCAAGAGGTAGCGGGACAAACACATTAACTTTTGATTATATTGTAGTGCGTGATCATGAAAGTGACGATTTAGATTATATAAATACAACGGCTTTATCACTAAATGGTGGAATAATTAATGATTTATCTGGAAATAGTGCTGTTTTAACGCTACCGGCTCCAAGCGCATCTGGATCGCTGAGTGCCAATAAGGCTATTGTGATTGATGGTGTTATTCCAACGGTAATTAGTTCAATATCTTCAAATTTATTAGATGGAACATACAAGATTGGTGATACGCTTGGTATTGCTGTTAATTTTTCTGAAAGTGTTGCGGTAACCGGAACACCTAAGTTAACCATGGAAACAGGGGTATCGGATGGTATCGCCAATTATGCATCTGGAAGTGGTACAGCTACAATAATATTTAATTATATTGTCGCGCAAAATCATATTTCTGATGATTTAGATTATGCAAGTGATTCAGCTTTATATCTAAATAGTGGTACAATTATTGATATAGCTGGGAATAATGCTAATCTAAATCTTCCAATGCCTGGAACGTCATCTTCATTTAGTGCTAATAAGGCTATTATTATTGATGGTATTATTCCAAGCGTATCAACTGTTTCATCTCCTGATGAAAATGATATTTTAACTTTTGGTTCTACTATTGGTATTACAGTAACATTTGATGAAGTTGTTAATATAACAGGAACACCTCAGTTATCAATTGAAACTGGTGCAAATGATGCTACTTTAAACTATTCTAGTGGATCAGGCAGTCCTACAATAACATTTAACTATACGGTTGCTGCAGGTCATACAACTAATGATTTAGAATATATTTCTTCAAGTTCATTAGTGTTAAATGGTGGTGCAATTAAAGATGCTGCTGGAAATAATGCTAGTTTATCAATGGCAGACCCCGGCTCTTCAGGTTCGTTAAGTTCAAATAAATCATTTGCTGTAGATGGTATTGTTCCTGTGATGACTTCCGTGACTTCTTCTCTAGCAGATGGAAGCTACATGGTTGGAGATACTATTCCTGTTGCTATTGTTTTTGATGATACTATATATGTAATAGGCAGACCACAGGTATCACTAGTTACTTTAGCTAATAATTCAAGCACCCTAGTGGATTATAGTTCCGGATCAGGTTCCTCATCGATTATATTTAACTATGTAATTGAAGTAGGTCATGAAAGTAATGATCTTGATTATTCAAATACGACTGCTCTTTCATTAAATGGTGGCTCTATAAGAGACATATCAGGAAATAATGCTACATTAACATTGATACCTCCTGGTTCCAATGGATCACTATCAGCAAATAAGACCTTAGTTGTAGATGGTGGTGCTCCTGTTGTTAGCTCTGTAACCAGTACATATTCAGATGGCACTTATATTGTTGGAGATTCTATAAAAATTAATGTTCTTTTCTCAGAGGTTGTTACTGTAACGGGAGTTCCAATAATTACATTAGAAACAGGAGATAATGATGTTGTAATTAACTATGCTAATGGTACTGGTACAAATACCATTAATTTTTCATACGTGGTGTCCGAAGGGGAATATACTAATGACCTTAGTTACATGGATCAAAATGCTTTAGAATTAAATCAAGGTTCAATAAAAGATGCTGCTGGAAATAACATAGTTTTAACACTTCCAGAACCCGATTCTACTGGATCTTTATCAATCAATAAGTCTTTAGTCGTTGATGGTATTTTACCCTTTGTTAATTCAGTAACCTCATTGGATTCTAATGGAACTTATATTTTTGGTGATACCATTGACATCGCAATGAATTTTAGTGAAAATGTAAATGTTTCAGGATCTCCACAGTTGATTCTGGAAACTGGTTCAAATGATGCATCTGTTCCATACATAAGTGGTTCTGGAAGTTCAACATTAATTTTTCGTTACATTGTTCAAAATGGACATTACTCCCTTGATTTAGGCTATGAAACTGATAGTTCTTTAGTTCTAAATGGAGGTTCTATCCGCGATCTGGCAGGCAATGGTTCATTGCTTAATTTACCCGAGAAAGGATCAACATTTTCTATAAGTGGTAGTAAAGATATATATATAGATGGTGATATTCCAGTTGTCCCAACTAACCTAATTGCAACACCTGGTCTAGGAAAAGTTGATTTAACTTGGACTGAAAATAGTGAAACAGATCTTGCCTATTATAAGGTATATGCAGACACGATAATTAACCCTACTGTTTATATTGGAAATGGGTTTGTAGGATTACAAAAATTTAGCCATAGTGGTATAACGGATGGAATTATATGGTATTATCGTATTTCTGCTATTGATTTAGCTGGTAATGAAAGTGAAAAATCTGCAAGTGTATTTGCGATGCCTCACAATCCTGTTAATGAGCAATGTCTTAGTTTTGATGGTGACAATGATTTTATAGATACTCCACTTGCTAGTAATATGTTACCACTTACTATTTCAGTTTTATTTAAACCTGATGTTAATTCTGGAGAACAGTCAATTGTAGATAGTGATATTGGTGGTAGTTATGGACAGTCAATTATTTTAGGATATCAAGATGGTGATAATAGTGTTGATGTTCAATATCATAATGGATTTTATGATTCTCCTTTTACGTATAGTCCTGATAAATGGTATCATGGCGTAGCAGTATTTGATACAGGTTTAGTATCTCTTTATATGAATGGTGAGTTGGTTGGGAGTCAAGCATTTACGCATGCTGATCCTGATGGAAGTAACTTTAGAATTGGGCGCCATAATAGTGGTGACCCACAATGGTTTGATGGAAAAATTGATGAAGTAATTATATGGAATGACACGCTAAGCATCAGTGAAATCGAGGCGATTAAAAATAATCCATTAAATATTAATTTGAATGAAGATTCTGATCAATATTTATCCTCTAATTCTTTATTAGGATATTGGAAGTTTGGAGAAAGCATAGGTAGTACAGTTTATGACATAAGTGGTAATGGTAATCATGCAACGATCAATGGTGCTTCATGGGACTCAGAAGCAGTTGATATGGTCCCTCCAGATATGCCTGAAGAACTAGTTTCTGTTGCAGGAAACAGACAAATAACCTTATCCTGGAATAAGAACCAAGAAGAAGATCTTTATCAATACTTAATTTATGGTGGCACAGCGCAATTCCCTTCAGACATTATTGCAAGAAATGCAGATCCAAATGATACTACAGTCGTAATTGATAGTCTTGCAAATGGTACGACATACTATTATCGCATATCAGCAATTGATTATTCAGGTTTAGAAAGTCAAAAAACATTAGATGTTTCTGCAATACCAATACCCCAGAAATATGAAGTTAATCAAAATGGTGCTGGTGATTTTATTTCTATTCAAGCTGCCATTGATCAATCTCTTGATGATGATACACTGCTTGTTTTTAGTGGAACTTATTATGAAAATATTAACTTATTGGGAAAAGCATTAATTATTGCTTCCGAATATATTATATCTGGAGATAGCTCACATATTTCAAGTACTATAATTGATGGTCAATCAAATGGTTCTGTTGTGACTATCTCAAATGTAGATGGTACACAAATAAAATTAGCAGGGTTAACGATTCAAAATGGAAGTGCTCAAAATGGAGGTGCTATTCATTCAATAGATTCAAACCCTTTACTAGAAAGTTTATTTATTATAAATAATAATTCAACAATAAATGGCGGTGGAGTTTATGTAAATGGTGGCAACCCAAGTTTATCAAGTATCACATTTTCAAGTAATTCCAGTTCAGGATATGGTGGAGCTATTTATTTACAAAATAGTTCAAGTGCCGTATTAAACAAGTTAACCATTGATAATAATTCTGCTGAAAATGGTGCAGGTATTGCTATGACTTCATCAAATCCTTCTATTACCAATACAGTCCTATCAAATAATAATGCAGATTCTACAGGAGGCGCAATTGCTATGTATAGTAATTCGAATCCTGGTTTATATAATATGGTGATGTATAGTAATTATGCAGCACAATATGGTGGTGCTATTTTTTCAACCAATTCTAGCCCAACAATTGGTAATTCTACGATTACTAATAATCAATCTGAATTTGATGGTGGCGGCCTTAATCTTTCAGTTGGATCAAATGCAGAAGTAATGAATTCAATCTTTTATAATAATATTCCCGATCAAATATTTATAACTGACATAAATGATTTATTAGATATTTCTAATTCGAATGTAGATGGGGGTATAAATGGAATAGGTTATTCTCATGAAACCAGTAGCTTAAGTACATCATTGGTAACATGGGATGATTCAAATATTAATGTTGTTCCTCTTTTTAATGATATAATTAATAATGATTATAGTTTGTCAGATTATTCCATGGCAATTGGTGTGGGAAATATTTCTAATAGTTTTGATGTTGATATTAATGGGGTAAATAGACCTGCGCCACAAGGTACTGCTCCTGATTTAGGTGCATATGAAAATCTTAGATCTATTCCAGATGTATGGTTAACCCTTGTAAATGATCAATATTTTATGAATGAAGATTCTGATCTACTGTTTAATCCTGTTTTAAATGATAGCATTGTAAATATTCACTTGGTAAATATCGCAATTCTTGATTCTGCTGATCATGGGGAAATAGAGATAATGAGTGACTCTACTATTTTATATCAACCTGATGAAAACTTTTTTGGTAAAGATACAATTTTATATGCATTTGATAATGCAGAACGCCGTGATTCTGCTTTAACTATAATTACTATATATATGTTAGATGATGATCCTCCAGTTATCACATCATCTCCAACATCTTTCGCAATTGAAGATCAAATATATAATTATCCATATGATGGATACGATCCAGATATTGGAACTAACCGTTGGCAGATTTTCAACACACCTAGTTGGCTAACTATGGGTAATGATTCTATTTATGGAACACCTTTAGAAGGAGATTTAGATACTAGTTTTATGTTAATTTATTCTGATTCTTATTTTGCAGATACGTTAGAGGTAGGAATTTTTGTTACACCAGTTAATGATCCGCCAATTATAAAGTCTCCAGATTCAATTATTGTTGATGAATCAGAATACTATGTATATCATGCTTTGGCTGAAGATCCAGAAGATTCAACATTAATATGGGAATTTAATTATCTTCCTTCATGGATGTCTACTGCAGGGGATAGTGTTTTTGGTTCTCCTCCAAATGTGGGTGCTCCAGATACAAGTTTTCAAATTGTTGTTTCCGATGGAGAATATTTAGATACTATTAATGTTTTTGTAGAAGTTATTCCATATGATGATTTTCCTGTAATAACATCTTCTGATTCATTATTAGCAACTGAAGATGAATTTGTTTCATTTAATTTTGCAGGATATGATCCTGATGGACTACCCGTATCATGGACAGTTGATCATTTGCCAAGTTGGCTATCAATGGAAGGAGACGATGTTTCAGGGATTCCACGTGAGGGGGATCTTGATACAATCTTTACACTTTTTGCTTCAGATGGATTGCTTAGTGATTCATTAGAAATAGGAGTATATGTTAATCCAGTGAATGATGTTCCATTGATTACTTCACATGAAATTGATACAGCTTATGTAGATGAATATTTTATCTATTATCCTTCTGCTCTAGATCCAGAAGATTCAACATTAACATGGGAATTATTTGATGGACCGCCATGGATGACTCTTATTGAAGATAGTATTTATGGATTAGTATCTAGAGGAAGTGATGATACGTTCTTTACTTTTATAGTCTCTGATGGAGAACTCACAGATACAATGACAGTAGAACTTGAGGTTATTGATATTAATTATCCTCCCGAGATAACATTTTTACCTTTAGTGGGCGAGTACCATAGCAATATAGATCTTTCATTGTATTTATATGATTTTGACGATGATGTATTAGACTATGACATTAGTTTTTCTACAGATGGCATTGTTTGGAATGAAGCTACTACAGTTGAACAAAGTGGTGATATTGGATTAGATACGATGTCAATAATATGGTATTCTATGGCAGATCTTGATGAAAGTTTTCATCCTAATGTACAGTTAAAAATTCAAGCCTATGATTTACAATCCGATACTTTACAAACTCCTGAAGATACTTCTTCAACATACATTTCTGATGGATTTGCTATTGATAATCATATTGGTTCTGTTTCAGGAACAATGACTATTATTCAAGAAGAATATTTTGGAGATGTAAAGCTGACATACTCTATAACTGACTCAACTAATGATTCTTATACAGTTGTACTTCGATACTCAAGTGATGATGGAATGTCTTGGCATTTAGCAAGTTTACAAGATAGTATTTATAATGTTGGTAGTCTCCAATATATTGATACATTAGTATGGAAATCTGATGATGACTTATTTAATCTTGATAGAAGTTTAATGCTAGAATTATCCATTTTAGATGGATGGCAATCTTCTACTTCTGATATAATTGAAATTCACTTTGATAATCAAATATTGCCACTGCTGTCAGAAATTTCTCCAGATACAAGTGAAAATATATACTGGTATGATAAAATTGTTCTCACATTTACTGGTCAAATGAATCTTGATTCATATTCAAATGGAATATTTTTAAGCAGTAATGAAAGAGGGATGCTTGATTTTACAGGTCAGTTTATTCAAGAAGGTGAAGTAGCTCATTTAACTATTCATCCTGATGAAAACTTTTATGCAGATGAACAAATACAGGTTTCTATTAATGAACAATTGCGTGATATATGGAATAATCCTTTTGATGGAAATAATAATGGCGATCCTGATGGTGCTTCAGATAATGATTCTATTACATTCTTTATAAATATATTGGGAGATTATGATGGCTCTAGTTTAGTTGATTTTGAAGATTTAGTTTTATTACAACAAAATTGGTGGTCTGATACGGTTCTTTTTTCACATGAAGTTGGCCCTGCAATAGGTAGTCCACCTTATATGCAACTACACCCAGATACTTTAATGAATTTTGAAGATTTAATGGTTTTTATTCAAATGTGGAATTGGTCAAATGGATTTGAAAATGATGGTTCAAGGTTTACAAAAGGTATTTCCTATGATAGATATAATGCAAATTTATCTGTTGAATATCCTGATAGAAAAATAGGACAAGATAATGATCATCTTTTCTTACATTTTAATTTAGATTCTATTCAGTCAATTGGATCTGTGGGTTTAGAATTTTCTTACGAACCAACAAAAATTCAATTTATTGATCAGTCTTCAAGATTAGATAAAAACTGGACTCCATTATTCTATCATGATTCGCTAAATCATAGAATAATTTACCAATCTGCAGATTTAAATAAAGATCATCGAATACAACCAATTAATAAGCAACTTAAGTTTAAATTTAAAAAATTGATTGATGCAGATACAGAGGTAAAATGGATGATCGATATGCGAGACCGAATGGGACAGGTTACTCAGATATTTTCTCATTCTTATCAATTTAATACAATTGCTCCATTACCCGAGGTATATGCACTACACCAAAACTATCCGAATCCATTCAATCCAACCACAACCATACGTTATGATTTGCCAGAAGATAGTAATGTTCGTATGATCATTTATAATTTACTGGGTCAAGAAGTAAAATTATTATCGAATAAATTTGAAGCTGCAGGATATAGATCAATTCGTTGGCATGGTAAAGATAATTTCAATCAAGATGTAAGTGCTGGTGTATATTTTTTATTCATGGAAACAAATAATTTTACTAGCACAAGGAAATTGATACTTTTAAAATAATTTTGTAATCATTTATTCTGACTTTTTATTCTCTGCATTAATTTCTAATATATAAATATGACAAATTCACGTGGAAAAATTTTGTGGGTGGATGATGAAATTGATCATCTAAAACCTCATATACTCTTTCTTGAAGATAAGGGCTTTAGTATCTCAACAGCTACAAATGGAGCTGATGCTGTGATAATGGTCAAGGAAAATAACTTTCAGTTAATTCTTATGGATCAGTTTATGCCTGGACAGGATGGGATTCAAACTATTGAAGAATTCAATGAAATACGCCCCAATCTTCCTGTTATTATGATAACTAAAAGTGAAGAAGAATGGTTAATGGATGAAGCTATTTCACAAAAGATATCACAATTTTTAATAAAGCCTGTTAGCCCTTCACAGATTTTTATGGCGTGCAAACAAGTGATAGAAAATTTTAAGATACGCGAAGAAAAAATAACAAGTGGATATTTAAAAGAGTTTCAAGAAATAGAAGAATCTATTCGAAATAACTTAGATGCAGATGAATGGTGGAATATTTATAATCGCCTAAGTAAGTGGCAGATAAATTTTGACGAGCATAAGGATATTGGTTTAAATAATATACTTAGTGAGCAAATTCATACGTGCAATCGTGAATTTGTAAAGTTTTTTCAAGGTAATTATTCAAATTGGATTTGTAATTCTGATCGTCCTAATCTTTCTGTAGATGTTGTTCCAAATTTCGTAATACCGAAATTAAAAGATGATTCTAAAGTATGTCTTATCGTTATAGATGCTTTAAGAAATGATCAATTTTTAACTATTTTACCTGAATTAGGGCAATATTTTAATGTAGAAGTTGATTATCAAATGTCATTATTACCCTCCGCAACTCCTTTTAGTAGGAATGCTATTTTTTCAGGTCTTTTCCCAGATGAGCTATGTGCAAAATATCCTCAGCAGCTTGAATTAATGAAGAGCGATGCTCCAAGTTTAAATAAGTATGAATCTTTGTTTCTTGAAGATCAATTAAAAAGAAATGGACTCAGTAGTAAGAAAATGATTTATAAAAAAATCAATATTGCAGATCAAGGAGATCGTTTATTAAGAAACATATCAGATTATAGACAAACTAACTTATTATCAGTTGTGGTGAATTTTGTTGATATGCTTGCACATAAGAGAGCTGAGTCAGATGTTTTAAAAGAAATTGTTCCAGATGAGGCTGGATATCGATTAGCTATTCGAACTTGGTTTGAGAATTCTTGGCTTTATTCTATGCTTCGGGAATTAAAAGAAAATAATTTTACTGTAATCATTACTAGTGATCATGGAACAGTTCGTGTCCAGCGGGGAGTTCTTGTTGGCGCTGATCGAGAAACATCTAGTGGTGTAAGATATAAATATGGTAGAAACTTAAATTCTAAAGAAAAAAATGCTTTAATCATTCGTAAGCCATCCGATTATAGATTGCCAGAATTAGTACACCAAACAAACTATTTAGTTGCAAAAGATGATGTATTCTTTCTTTATCCTAATCAACAACATCGATTTGAGGGTAAGTTAAAAGAAAGTTTCCAACACGGTGGAATTTCTATGGAAGAAATAATGGTTCCAGTTGTTACCATGAAAGGTAATTAGTGCTATCAGAGAAAATTCATACTAGATCTGCTTCTGAAACTAAAGATTATGCAAAAAATCTAGCAAAAAAATTAGATATTGGAACTGTAGTTGCTTTAATTGGCAATCTTGGTTCAGGGAAAACAACATTTGCTCAGGGTTTTGCTGAAGGACTTAATATTTTTGAATCGATTGTTTCACCAACTTTTAAATTAGTTAGTGAGTATGATGGTGAAAATTGTAAGCTAATTCATGTAGATACATATCGACTTGATGGAATTAATGATTTTCTAAATATTTGTGGTGAAGAAATAATAACAACGCCCGATGCCATCATTTTAATTGAGTGGGCAGATAAAATTATCGATATACTTCCCCCTGAAACCGTACACATCAATTTTAAAAGAATTACAAAAACTGAAAATGAGAGAAAGTTATTAATTAATTGTGTGGATGAATGAAGATAATTGCAATAGATACAGCAACAGATATTTGTGGAGTAAGTTATTTAGAAAATGGAAAGATAGTTCATACAGTTGAAGAAAATATTCCAAGGCAACATATAAAATCTTTACCATTATTTTATGAAAAATTATGTTCTGAAACTGAATTAGTTCTTAATAATATTGATGGCATAGCAGTTTCAATAGGTCCTGGCTCCTTTACTGGATTGCGTATAGGTTTAAGTTATAGCAAAGGTTTAGCTTTTGGATGTGGCCTGCCTATTATTCCTGTTCCTACATTAGCTGCAATAATGAAATCTGGAGGGGATTTTAATGGAACTGCTAAAGCCTTGCTCTACTCTCATCGCGATATTGTATATGGTCAACAATTTACTCTGAATAAAAAATTGACCAAACAAAGCGACATTGCTGCTTACCAATGGGAAAAAATTAAGCCTACTTTAAAAAAGTTTGAACTTGTAGTTCAAGTTGGATGTGATGAGTTAATAGATGGAGAAGAAAATTTAAAAACAGGTTATACTTCTTCATCAATTATAGCTGAATTGGCAAATAAATATTTTATAGAATGGGTTGTTGAAGAACCGTATAGTTTAGTCCCTAATTATATTTCTCCGTTTAATATAGGAGTAAAAAAATCCTGATTCGACTTGCTACAGAAGATGACCTTTTAAATATAACTCTTATAGAAAAAAGAGTATTTAGATTTCCTTGGTCCAAAGACCAAATACGATGGGAGCTTAGCTTACAAAATGTAGCTGAAAATTATGTTATGTTAGGAAAAGATAATATAATTGGCTATATATTTACTCATAAAATTGATAAAGATGTACAGATACTAAACTTTGCTATTGATATTGCATATCAACATCAAGGATATGGTGAAAAATTATTATATCATGTTATGGATAAACTAGATGAATATAGTAGTATTTTTTTGGAAGTAAGGAAAAGTAACTTCCCAGCTATTAATCTATATCTAAAGTTTGGTTTTTCAGAGCTTGGCATAAGAGAGAAATATTACAATGATGGTGAAGATGCAATTATTATGAAAAGGGAGTTTTTAACTCATGGCGTGGTTTAAACGTGAAAAACAAAAGATAGCTCCTATAGAAAAAAAAGGAGTTCCTGATGGATTATGGGTAAAGTGTCCTACTTGTAGTGAATTTCTCTATAAACCAGAGTTGGATAAATCACTATCAGTCTGCCGCCATTGCTCTCATCATTTTCGTATTGATCCAAAGTCATATCATGATCTTTTACTTGATAAAGGATCTTCCCAAGAATTGTTTACAAACATTAGATCTAAAGATTTTTTAGGTTTTAAAGCAGAAAAGAAATATAAAGATCAATTAAATGATGCATCAAAGAAAACTGGATATAATGATGCGATAAATACATACACTGGTACAATAAAAAGTAAAAAAATAATACTCGGTATAATGAATTTTGCTTTTATCGGTGGTAGTATGGGATCAGTAGTTGGAGAAAAAGTATCTAGGATGATTGATCATGCCCATAAAAATAAATTACCTATAATTTTAGTGTGTGCTTCGGGTGGTGCACGTATGCAGGAAGGAGCAATATCATTGATGCAATTAGCTAAAACAAGTGCAAAATTAGCACAGTTCTCAGAAGGTGGAGGTTTATATATTCCTATTCTAACTGATCCAACCACTGGAGGTGTTACCGCTAGTTATGGTATGCTTGGAGATATTATATTGGCTGAACCAGGTGCTCTTATAGGTTTTGCTGGTCCAAGAGTAATTAAACAAACCATTGGTCAGGATTTGCCGGAAGGTTTTCAACGAACAGAGTTTTTAAAAGAAAAAGGTTTTGTCGATCATATAGTTACTAGGGAAAAAATGAAGTTAACTTTGTATAACATTTTAACAATATTAACATGAAGAAACATAAACCAAGAATATTACTGACAAATGATGATGGTATTTACTCTAAAGGTATCTATGCCTTATGGGAAGCAATGTGTGAGATTGGTGAAGTGACTGTCATGGCTCCAAATACGGAAAAAAGTGCAGTTGGACACGCAATTACTATTTCAGATCCCGTTGGGATAGAACCATGTAATCGACATGGAGATTTTAAAGGATATGCTGTGAATGGAACTCCTGCTGACTGTGTAAAAATTGCCATAGGTTCATTTTTGGATAAAAAACCAAATATTGTTGTATCTGGCATTAATGCTGGTGCTAATGTAGGAACCAATATTTTATATTCTGGTACAGTATCTGCAGCAGCAGAAGGAACAATGTTAGGAGTCCCAAGCGTTGCCTTTAGTTTAAATACATTCAAAGCAAATAATTATGATTTGTCTAAAGAAGTGGCTAAAAAAATGACAACAAATGTATTAAAACATGGTTTACCAAAGGGAACATTATTAAATGTTAATATTCCCAAATGCGAAATTTCTGAATGTAAAGGATATAAAATCACTACTCAGGGTAAAGAATATTTTCTTGATGATCTTAAAAAAAGAGAAAGTCCAAGGGGGCGATTATATTACTGGATGAGCGGCAAAATAGTAAATAATGATATGTCTGATGAACAAGATGGATATGCCGTTATTAATAATTGGGTAAGTGTATCACCAATTCAATACAAACTAACTGACCATAAATTTTTAGATAATTTAAAAAGCTGGGAATTATAAATGAGTGGTTATAAAAATGGAGGAGTAATCATCCTCGATTTTGGATCACAGTATACCCAATTAATAGCAAGAAAAATTCGAGAGTTAAATGTCTTCTCTCATATTTTACCTCATGATATTCCCTTAGATGATATCATGGTTTATGAACCAAAGGGGATAATTTTATCTGGGGGTCCATCAAGTGTGTATGAGAAAAATGCTCCAAGTTATAATAAAGAAATACTCAATATAGATTTACCTATTCTTGGTATATGTTATGGGTTACATATTTTGGCTCAGCATAATGGAGGCTCTGTAAAATCTACAGGTCAAGGTGAATATGGATTTGCTAAAATTTCAATTACTAAAGATACAGATTTCTTAGATCCAGAATTAAATGGATCACAAGTTTGGATGTCTCATATGGACCAAGTAACTAAAGTTCCCGAATCATGGTCTGTTATTGCAGAATCATCAAACGGTGTAGTTGCTGCTATGGCTAGTACTGATTTGAAACGTTTAGCTACACAGTTTCATCCTGAAGTTTCACACACTGAGTTTGGAAAAGATATGCTAGAGAATTTCTTATTCAAGATTGCTTTATGTAATTCAAATTGGACACCAGGTAATTTTATTGAAGAGCAAGTAAATATGATTCGAAACGAGGTCGGTGATAATAATGTACTTATTGGAGTTAGTGGAGGGGTAGATTCATCAGTCGTTGCTGCTATAATGAATAAAGCAATAGGAGATAACGCTAAAGCAGTATTAATAGATCATGGATTATTGCGAAAAAATGAAGCCTCAGATTGTATAAATGCTTTAAAAAATGGCTTAGGTGTAAATATTTATTTAGAAGATGAATCAGAAATTTTTTTTGAGAAACTATCTGGAGTTACTGACCCCGAACAAAAACGCAAGATTATTGGTAATCAGTTTATTTATTCTTTTGAATCTGTATCCTCTAGATTTGAAAACATGAATTATTTAGCACAGGGAACACTATATCCTGATGTAATTGAAAGTGGCGTTAGTCATGGAAAAGCTGCGCATGTGATTAAAAGTCATCATAATGTAGGTGGATTACCTGAAGATATGAAATTCAAATTAATTGAACCTTTAAGAGAGTTGTTTAAAGACGAAGTTAGAACTGTTGGTAAAGAATTAGGCTTACCAGATAAATTAATTAAAAGACACCCATTCCCAGGGCCAGGTCTTGGGGTAAGAATTATTGGAGAAATAACAAAAGAAAGAGTTTATATCTTACAGGAGGCTGATAAAATTTATATTGATATATTAGAAGAAGAGGGCCTATATGATGAAATTTGGCAGGCATTTGCAGTTCTTATCCCTGTAAAAACAGTTGGTGTAATGGGAGATCAAAGAACCTACGAAAATTTATTGGGTTTGAGAGCAGTTACAAGTACAGACGGTATGACAGCTGATTGGTACAGAATGCCTCCAGAAGTTTTATCAAAAATATCAAATCATATTGTGAATTCAGTTAAAGGTGTAAATCGAGTTACCTATGATGTTACGTCCAAGCCGCCTGGCACAATTGAATGGGAATAATACTTTTTCTTTAATAATACATAAAATATCAATTTTTGTATTTATTGTAATATCTTTATTAAATTTCACCTGAAATGAAATATTTACTTAACAAAATATTGATAATTTCATTCCTTTTTCTTCTGATTAATTGCGGTGCAAAGATAAAATATGAAGGAGCGAAAAATGCCGGTGGGGAATATCATGGGCAGGGCGTTATAACATTTCTTAATGGAGAGATATGGGAAGGTGAATTCAAAAATGGAGAACCATATACTGGTAAAGGAATATTTATATGGTCTGATAGTTCGAAATTTGAAGGAGAAATAGTAAAAGGTTTATATCAAGGTCAAGGTACATATACGTATCCTGATGGTAAAAAGTGGATTGGAGATTGGAAAGATGACAAACGTTTTACAGGAAAAGGTATTATCTATTTTGATGGTGGAGAAATATGGGATGGTGAATGGAGCGAAGGTTTAAAAATTAATGGAAAAGGTACAATTATTTATGAAGATGGTTCCAGGTACTTAGGTGAGTTTAGAGATAGCACATATAATGGCAGAGGTACCTTTACTTATGCAGATGGAAAAGAATGGACAGGTGAATGGAAAGATGGAAAAAATATTAATGGTGAAGGAATAATAAAATATGATAATGGAGAGATGTGGGAGGGTGAATATAAAGATGGCAAAAGGAATGGAGAAGGAACGTATACATATCCAGATGAAAAACAATATGTAGGTCAATATATTAATGATGAACGTAATGGAGAAGGAACATTAACTCATCCTGATGGAAAAAAGTATATCGGGGAATGGAAAGATGGAACTTATCATGGTCAGGGAACTTACATATACTCTGACGGAAGAGAATATAAAGGTGAATTCAGTGAAGGGTTTTTTAATGGAGCTGGGTTATTCCTATATCCAGACAGCTCAAAATATTTAGGAAGCTTTACTAAGGGCAATAGAAATGG
>CEQQ01015872.1_pt1 | contig 15815 bp, 14 predicted proteins | sample 531041 | NCBI WGS metagenome assembly CEQQ01 (sample SAMEA2621222, study PRJEB7988) | marine metagenome | biome: marine biome (ENVO:00000447); feature: deep chlorophyll maximum layer (ENVO:xxxxxxxx); material: "saline water (ENVO:00002010), including plankton (ENVO:xxxxxxxx)" | depth 150 m | reverse complement strand
ATTCTAGCACCTTCGTTGTTATTGGCTTACGGTGTACATGGAATGGTATTCGGAGGAAATGTGCCAGTAGGAAGATTAGACTCAACTGCGCGCTGGAGTGGCTCGATTGCGATCATAGTATCCTTGTTGATTTTCTGTTTGATGCATTGGTTCAACTTGACACCTCTTTGGAGGGACGGTGAAGTAAATCCGTATTGGATTGTGTTCTGGCCGACATTTTTGCTGTTTTCAACATCGCTGAGTTCAGCGTCGGCTGTTGCATTGGTTAGTTACGGGGACAACAGATTGTCTGAATCTATCCGTCTTGCAATTCTTTCAGTAATTATGGCGGGGATCGCCCTTGCAGCGATGATTTTCGACGGATACATGACCACATCGGATGAGTTCAGAGATTATCTTTGGTTAGCCACAGCAGATATTTTCGGAACAATAGTTGGAATTTCTCTAGCAATAGGTGCCTTTGCTATGGTGATATGGGCATATGAAAATTCATTGCCTTTGCCAGAAAATTCACTACCGCCAACTGAAGAAGAAATCAAGCATGTCGTCTCCTTAGCTGAAAACCATATCGGAGGTGAAGAAGAATGAAGCAATCAGAGTCTTCATGGAGGTTGCTAATACTTGCAGCATTTTTACCGATATTAGTTCTAGTTGCAATCAATATCACTGGAGATTGGAAGAATGATTTCCATCCTGAATCATTCAAGAGATTTGGAAATGCGATTCTAACCTCTTATGTCATAATGGGAATTATCTTGATTGGAAATTTATTCTTCTATGCGGATTCAAGGCATCGCCCATTCGCTCCTTTTGTTGGAATGATGTTTGCTTTAGCAGTTGGAATACTAATTGCTTGGGCTCTAATTTCGAATGATGATCTATTGCTAGAAGCAAATAGTGGATTGCGTGCTCAAATGTTATCCAATGTAGTACATCTTCTCGTTAGCGGCACAGCAATGCTTCTTGCATCATTATTGGCTATTGGTGTCACATTTGCGATGATTACAGGGCGGGAAAGAAGGGTTCTTTTCGAAGAAGAGTAGAATTTCTGTGACCCGTCGGTTTGATAAAGGGAGGGCTGGTGGCCGAGCCGTTAGGTGATATCATGTCCAAGGGTACTCCATCAATGGGTAAGAGGCAGAAGACCACCCATATTCGTTGCCGCAGGTGCGGTAAAAATTCCTTCCACAAGCAGAAAGGTGTTTGTGCATCATGTGGCTATGGCTCCACTTCAAGAATGCGTTCATACCGCTGGTCCAAGAAGACTCGCCGACCCTGAGTTTTTTTCAGATTTAGAGAAAGGGCTGTAAAGCCCCTGCGATTCGATTAGTTTGGGCGAGACAAATGTGTGGCATTATCGGTCTCGTTGGAAGGCGTGGCTATCATATCAATCAATTGTTGTATGATGGGCTCACTGTCCTACAGCATAGAGGTCAAGACGCTGCAGGAATGATGACTGAGCACGAAGGCAGATATCATCTTCGAAAATCTAACGGATTGGTGAAAGATGTATTCTTCAAAAAACATATGCAGAATTTGTTAGGTTCAATCGGCATAGGTCATGTTCGCTATCCTACTGCTGGTTCATCTTCAGCTGCAGAAGCACAACCATTCTATGTGAACTATCCATTTGGAATTTCACTAGCCCACAACGGCAATCTCACTAACGCTAATGAAATCAAAGAATTGCTAACAAGTGACCATCGCCGTCATGTTAACACCACCTCTGATTCAGAATTGTTGTTAAATTTACTAGCTATGGAATTACATTCAAGAACCCATAATGTTGCTATCGATGGTGAATTACATGTCGATGTCAATACGATTTTTTCTTCTGTGGCCGCTCTACACAAGCAAATTTCAGGAGGTTATGCTTGCGTATCTCTAATCTCGGGATATGGAATACTTGCATTCCGTGATCCAAACGGAATTCGTCCTCTGATTTTCGGCAGTAGAGAAATCGATGGAGAGACAGAATGGGTTGTCGCCAGCGAATCAGTTGCAATACACGCTCTTGGATTCGAAGTTGTACGTGATGTAGAGCCAGGAGAAGCAATCTTCTTGACTTCTGCTGGTCAGATATTTACTCAGCAATGTGCCGAAGAAACTCATCATTCACCATGTATATTCGAGCATGTTTACTTTTCTCGCCCAGATTCAATAATTGATGGAATATCGGTTTATCAAGCACGATTGAATCAAGGGCAAAGATTAGCCGAAAGAATCCTCGAGCAATTCCCTAATCACGACATTGATGCTGTTATTCCAGTACCGGATTCTGGCAGATATGCGGCTTTACAAATGGCTGGAGCATTGGGTGTTGAATACCGAGAAGGTTTCGTAAAGAATCGGTACATTGGTCGTACTTTCATTATGCCTGGGCAAGCAATGAGGAAGAAATCAGTTCGACGTAAGTTGAATGCTATACCTCATGAATTTAGAGGCAAGAATGTGTTGTTGGTAGATGATTCAATAGTGAGAGGGACGACCTCTGCCCAAATAGTGGAGATGGCACGAGAAGTAGGTGCAAACAAAGTCTACTTTGCTTCCGCTGCACCTCCTGTTAGATTCCCTAATGTGTATGGAATTGACATGCCTGCCGTTACTGAATTCATCGCGAATGGTAAGACAATAGATGAAATTGGAGAAGATATTGGTGCGGACAAACTATTCTACCAAACTCTGGAAGATTTGATCGAAGTAACCAGCATCAATGGTGAGCAATCTTGGGACGCTAGTTGCTTCAATGGTGAATATGTAGCGGGTAATGTAACTCAAGATTATCTAGACGCTTTAGAGGCCGCAAGAAATGATTCTGCCAAGACTGTGAAGAGACTTTCAGATGAAACAATCGGCTTACATAATGATGAGTGAGATGGTGAAATGCAACAAGCTTGGATACTTCGCTATGGCGAGCTTGGACTCAAGAGCAGAATTGTAAGGCGCCAATTTCAAAGGGCTTTATCCAATAATATGGTGAATTTGGCAAAAAAATACCAAGTGTCACTAGTTCAAGACCGTATCAAATCGATGGAAGTAGTAACGAGTAATTCACCACCAGAAGATGTAGAAAATTTGCTTTGTCATGTACTGGGAGTAGTTGCAATTGACCCCGCAAAGGTGATTTCCGATGTTATTGACCCGTCCAAGGTTGCTAAGGTGATTCTAGAAAATGATAACCTGAGGGGACAAAAAAGGACATTTGGAGTTAGGACCAAGAGAGTTGGGCCCAAAGGCAGTTACAGTTCTCAAGGTTATAGTGGAGAGATTGGAAGGTGCATGTGTGAACAAGATGAAACTCTGTCAGTCAATCTATCTAATCCGGACATTTGGGTCAGATTGGTTCTCGAGCCTGAAAGAGTGTGGCTACTAGAAGAGAGAATTATCGCAGCAGGCGGCCTTCCTCCAGGTGTCCAGGGCGATGTGCTTTGCCGCGTATCAGACGAAGAATCACTTCTTTCGACATTTTTGATAATGCGTCGGGGCTCACGAATTATTCCAGTAGAGGGTTGTGATGAACAACTTCTACAGATTTTGCAAGATTGGGACCCTTTTCTTGGAAGGACAACTGCAATCTTGGATTTGCATGGCAAGGTTAAGAAAAGGCACCCGTGGGGAGTTGTTGGAATCTCGGTAGAAGAAGGAGAATCAATGATTCAACGTCCTGAATCTGATGTGAAGACCGTCCCTCTTTCGACTTTAGAACCCCTATGTGGTTGGACAGAGTCAGAGGTCGAAGCACTATCCAAGCACATTAGAATGCCTAGCAAGAATCTGTGCATGCCGAACTTGGATGCATGGGTATCATGAATGATGGCCTTGCTGGTCTTCACATGGCGCTTACTGTACCGGTGGTCAGCAAGTTCAGTGCGACAGCCAGAATCACAGCAGTATCGAGTGGTATCAACTTGTCATATGGTCAAGTTGACGGAAGGTTGGTGATTGGCGAAAACGAAATTTCTCTCTCATCAATTACTTGCATGTATGAATTTCCTTACGGTGACTTGGTAGTTGGAACTAGTGAGTCTTTGCAAATATTTAGAGACGGTAAAGAGATAACATCAAACGCATTTGAAACAGGTATTGATTCTCTGTCTGGAAAAGGAGATCATGCCATCGCTATCGATGGATTAGGAAGGGCGCACATCGTAGATTCTGCAGGTAATATTTCTTCGATAAATGAGAGTTCAGTATTGTTTGCAGCAGTTGGCTCACAGGTTGCCATAGCTACAGAATCAGGTAAAGTTAGCACTTACTCACTTGACGGCCAGAAGGTCTGGGAGCGACCGATGAGAGGGGATGTAGGAGAGAGGATCACCGCTATTGGGTGGAATGATTCGACATTGATAGTAGCCCGAGAAGGCCACGGTCTAGTCCCTGGTGATGAAGAGGCGCTAGAGATTGAGCATTGGCAATCACAACAATTGATCAAGAGGTATGATGTTAACCGCCGTGTGGTTGCAATTGATGGTCTTTGGATGGGCTTAGACATGGGCGGAATAATGTATGATGAAACTCTTGTTGCCGAACTTAACCATCCTGCTCACATAGTAATTGATAGAGGAGAATCAGCATTAGTTGGCTCTTGGTTTCATCTTCATAATGTAAACAAGGAAGGCTTGCAATGGGCTGTTGAAACTCAAGGGATGGTAGAAAAGGTCTCAGTAAACAATGATGGTTCTGCAGTACTGATTGCAGGTAGTGATCAGAACGATTACACAGATCCAGAACCAGTTGTGTTAATCGATTCAAACGCTCAACCGAGTTTGTTGATAGAAGAGGAGACTGCAATAGATGATTGGGGTGAAGCACCTGCAATCGAAATCGATGCAGATGAATTGTACGGAGACAATACCTCTTTGGAAGAACTTGCGGGTATCGAAGCTGGAGATCTTAGTGATGCAAGCAATCTACTCGATGCACTCAATGATGAAATCGAAATTGAAACTGTGGATGTGCAGGAGGAAGATTTGATGTTAGCATTATCTCTTGATGCTGAAGAAATCATTGCACCGTTGCCGGATGCAGGAGGAGATCAATCGCTTAATGCAGATGAAGACGGTACTGCAATCGTTACTTTAGATGCTAGTGAGACCAAAGACCCTCAGGAGAGAATAACTTCCTGGTCATGGGTGGATTCCAGTGGCAAAGAAATTTCTGACAATCCAGTTGTCCGAGTAAAACTCAACAAAGGTAACCACCGCCTTGAATTACGCATTAAAGACAAAGACGGGCGCTGGTCTTCTGACTCTATAGATGTGAGGATTGAGTGAGATGACCTCTTCCCCACACATAGCACATTTCTTTGTGACTGCCTTGCAGCAACGATGTAGTATTGTCACCAATACAGATAATGGCCAATCAGTAATAATTGATGGCGGAGGCGATTCCGACCGAATTATCCAGTGGATAGATTCTGGAATAGGTTCACCAGATGATGAGATAGGAACTTATGATGGCGAAAGAAAGGTCGTTGCTCTGATTAATACACATGCACATTTCGATCACAGTGGTCATATTCCATATCTTAAACAGCATTATTCGCTAGAATGGTGGTTACATCAAGATGATTTTTTCTTGCAAAGTTTAGCGCAAGAATCTGGACGCCGGTGGGGATTCTCACTACCAGAGCCCGCTAAAGCAGAAAATACCTGGGAGCACGGTGAAGTACACACTTTTGCAGGTATGGATTTTGAAATCATTCATACACCAGGGCACACTCTAGGTGGATGCTGTCTTCGACTTATTGTCGATGATGGCCCAGACCATTTGTTTGCGGGAGACACCTTGTTTCAAGGCTCAATCGGTCGAACTGATCTACCTAATTCAGGTGGAGATTTAGATTTGTTACTGCGAATGATTAGAGAGAGATTGTGGCCATTAGAAGAGGACACAATAGTTCACCCTGGCCACGGTCCGCTAACCACAATTGGACAAGAAAAGCAAACAAATCCATTCTTGAATGACGGATTTAGAGGCCGTGGCGCTTGGCTTTAATCAAGACATCATCGAAGACAAAGCAGATTCAAGGATTGGTAGAGTCTCTTCCCAAGTAGCTACTATTCCGTAGTCTGCGTGAGAGAAAATAGGCGCATCTGCATCTTTGTTAACAGCAACGATGTATTTCGAAGAGCGCATTCCTGCAAGGTGCTGAATCGCTCCTGAAATTCCGACTGCGATGTACAAGTTCGGGTTGACGGTTTTTCCTGTCTGACCAACCTGCATTGAATGTGGGATAGCATCCCATGTATCAACAGCAGCACGTGATGCTCCAACAGCAGCACCCAATACATCAGCAATCTTCTCTAGGTGAGAGAAATTGTCTGGACTACCCATGCCTCTGCCACCAGAAATGATGATGTTTGCTTCTGCAACATCCAAACGAGTAGAAGCCCTTGCGATTATTTCTTGAACTGCTGTAGCAACATCACCCGATTGATCGACAACTGAAACATTTGCGCCGCTTGATGCTGCTGCAGGGAACACATTTGCTCTCACTGAAATTGCAGCATCTCCGGATAATGCAACGGTTTGCATTGCCTTTCCAGAGTAAATCGGACTTGTCAAATTCATTCCATCAATCGCTACGACATCTTGAACGATAGAAAGTCCTCTTCTCGCTGCAATTCTTGCAGCAACATCCTTTGATTGTGGTGTCGCTGCTGCGATAATAATTCCAGAAGGTGCAGCAGAATCAATTGCTGCAGCCCAGGATGAAGCATCATAATTTGCAAAGCAATCTCCTTTCACTGCGATTGTTCTGCTTACGCCATCATATCCAGCACCATCTGCAACAGATGCATCTGTACATGGTACAACTACAGTCGGTGAGGTTCCCAATGCTATTGCTGCACTCACTAATTCTGCGGTTACCGATGCGATTGAACCTTTGCTTATTTCTGCGATAATTATACTCTCTGACATATTTTCACCTCAAATTACGTTAGCCTCATCTCTAAGCAATCTAGCGACTTCTTCTGCCGCTGAGCCACCTTCATACTTCTTCCCTGCTGGCTTTGCAGGTGGGGGAGTTTGAGATACAATTGTCACAGTTGGTGATGGTGCACTTGCGCTTACTACATTCACTTGAGCCCTCTTAGCCATCATGATGCCCTTGACATTTGGTTTTCTGACCTTCATGCTTCCCTTGTCACAAGAAATGACAGCATTTCCAGAAACTGAAACCTTTGCTGAACCACCTTCTACGGGAGTTGTAACAGTAACCCCTCCTGCGAATGAAGCGTCTGAAATGTTTGATACACTAGCCCAGCCTAACCTTTCTGCGATACCTGGGCCTGTTGAACCTGCACCAGTATCCGCTGCCGTTTTCCCGCAGTAAACCACTTCTGCACCTAAATCAGTAATCGCTTGCGCAAGAGCAGATTGAATTCCGTTAGAATCTAATTCAGCCCACGAATCATCCCAAACGCGAACAATTTCATCAACACCTATTGCTTTAGCGTCTTTCAGAACTTTGTCCGAATCAGCCGGTCCAAGAGTTAGTGCAGTAACTGTTCCGCCATCTGCCTCTTTGTGCTGCAATGCAGTCTCAATTGCAAATTCATCATATGGACTAATCACCCACTTTACAGCGGAAAGGTCGACTCTGTCCCCACTAACTACAATCCTTGCATTGGTGTCAGGTACACGCTTTACTAAAACCACGATATTCGGCATAAGATTCACCCAACCCCCTAGGGGGTTGATTGCCCCACCAAAACACCGTTCATGAACTTGTCTAATCACTTTGTCAATTCATTCACTCGTTCAAGAGTTTCTGGATTTGCTTCAAAATGCTCTGAAACGACTGCTAATCCGCGTGAAAGACCAGCTGCAACACCCATCTTTGCATCGAAAGGATGGAGTGTTCCATCGGCTACTGCGGATTTGAAAGAATCAAGGTCTGTCCATGTACTAGGCTCGCCAAATTCGGGTTTTGGAGTTACAACGACTTCTCCAAATTCTGGTAAAATGATGTGTTCGATGAGTTCATACACTGGTGAATCTGGTTGCTCAGGGTCAAGGTATGCCTTACGCATTTTCTTTGACAATTTGGCTTCATCATCGTGCAAAAGAATAGCACCACTCGGGTCGGATTTACTCATCTTATGATCGAATGATTCCATCCTCGCTCCAGATGACTTGAGCCCAGAAATGATTGGAGTGTGCAAACATGTTGCTTTGTACCAACCCCACCTATCTGCAACATCTCTCATGTACATGTGCGCTTTACGCTGATCCATTCCTCCAATAGCCACATCTATGTCCATCTCAAATATATCAGCAGCTTGCAATGCCGGGTAGTAAAATCTAGACAAATCACCATCGGATGAATCTTCACTTCTACCCATAATTGAGAAAGTTCGACGAACTCTTGCTAGGCTCATGTTTTTCGAACAGCGTAGAACTCTTGCCCAATAGTCACCAGAATCCATGATACTCGATGCCCATAGGAACCTCAATTCTCCAGCGCCTTCTCCTTCTGGAGGATTGCCCAAAAGGGCACGAAATGTTTCTTCCATGTAGGTTGCAGTAGTTTGAATATCTTCCATTACTCCACCAAATTTGTCATTGACCCATGCGTGCCAATCGGCTAAGAAAATCAAAACATTTGCCCCGGCATCAAGCATTCTTTTCATTTGAAGAGAAATCACTTTCCAGCCAATATGTGCTTTTCCAGATGGTTCGAATCCAACATAACAGCGGATAATTCCATCTCCTTTAGCAGAGGTTCCATCAGCTATGCAATTTACCAAGTGGTCAATTCCAACAGATTCATCTACGAATCCAATCATAAGATTTAGACGTTCCAAAGCAGAATCATCGAGTTCAGCCACTCTAGGGCATCGCTCGATTAGACTCTCTTTATCAAACATCCAATCGCCTCATAGCAAGTCATTCAATTTCTTGACTCTACCTTCGGAAGGAGCAGTTCCTTCTTCGATCATTTTCTCTAGTTCAGCAATCATTTGATGTGCTTTGTCGATGGTTTCTTGAGTGACAGTAGAGGACATTTCGATGGATTTGTGTGCCATCTTAATCGCGGAGCGAGCCTTTGAGAACTTCTTTGCTTGTTCTTTGGCTTTGTCTCCTCGCTGCTTTGCAGAGTAACCCGTTGCCCGGTCCAAGAAGTTCGACCAACGTACCCTTGACTGCATTGCATTTTCTCTCCCTCCATCTTGAGAGAGGAAATTTGACAAATCATCTCCCTTCATTTGTTCAACATCAACTTGCAATTTACCATCATCGGTATACTCTGCAGTAACACTGGTTAGAATTGCAAAAGATGCAGTAAATACGCCATCTGCATTCACCTCAACATCATTGAAATGTTCAGTTGCCAACTTGGCTAAACCTGCGTTGCCGCCCATTGATTTGATAATTCCACGCTTGACCTCGAATCGCTCCATGTCTTTTCCCAAACTAATTAGGAACATAAGGACTACCTTTGAAACAGTAGTTACAAGCGGGGCCTTTTTGGTTAACACTCGCTCCCCGAGGTATGCGCAGATTAGCAGTATTGTTGTCAATTCTGATGTTATCACATGTGGTCAGCGCATCTCCTGAGATTACAGTAAACCTCGATTTAGAGAGGAAGTTAACAGATTTTGATCTAGGAGTAAACGGAGGCACCATCTCCCCCGATGGTAATTCAGTACTAATCTATGGAGAGGACGGCTATGCACATTTGTTGTCCGCTAACAATGCAGATGATGAATCCACAGATATTCGGCTCGAAAAAGAAACCATGAGTTCACTAAACGATGCAACTTGGCATCCTGGTGGTAAGAGTGCACTAATCGTTGGTGATAATGGTACAATATTGCGATTAAATTCAACCAATTATGCTCTTGGAGAAGCTGAAGGCTCCATCGCTATGGCTGGCAAAGATATCAACACCATACGCTTTACTGCAGGTTCATCAGTCGCATATTTAGGTACAGATGATGGACAGATTTGGAAATATTATGCAGATGGTTTCACCTTGCTGAATGATGAAGCATCCTCAAGGATTACAGATATTGATTGTTTGCGTAACAAAAACATCTGTGTTGCAGGTACATTGAATGATGGCGTGGCTATAATCGACCAGGCAGATGCAGTTACATGGTTACCTAATTCACGATACCACACATGGGTTGGCATTGGTTGTGAAGATCCAACTATGAACGCTTGTACAGGATTTGCTAGCGGCAACAAAGCCGCTTCTATAGAAATTGATATTCTAGATTCAAGCAATTCAGAGTTAGGTGAAATCATTATCCTGGGTCAATTAGAAGGAGATACGATTGGAGATAGTCAAGCCTCTGAGTCGTCGAGTATTATCGCACTAGCTCCTCTGGGAATGGTGAGATGGAATCAGTATACCCAAGACGCTTTCTTGATGTTCTCAAATGACAACGCATCTGATGAAGATGTGTTACTTGGCGGAGATGGTTATGCTGTAGCATGGGAGAATTCACAGTATTCGGGATTCTTGGTTACCAGCCAAGGAAGAATAGTTTCCTTCGAGCCAGCAAGTGAAGCAGATGATGGAGAAATCCCGAATATACTGATCATTTTGGTAGCATTATGTGTACCAGGTGTATTCATTGGATTGATTTATTGGAATAGCCCGTGGTTGCAGCGGAAATACGCAAATTTGTTCAGTCGTAATAAGAAAGATGAGCAATAATCCCCTAACCTTCATGAGGCTCTTGCTACCGCAGCAAATCATGGAGCCGTTTGAGGGTCTAGACTTCTACGACATCGAGTCACTATTGACTGAAGAAGAGATAATGATTCGTGACATGGTGAGAGATTGGGTAGATGAGGAAGTTCTACCAAAAATCGAACATGCTTGCGAAAAGGGAATTTTCCCAGATGAATGGCGAGTTGCACTTGGTGAAATGGGAGTTCTAGGAGCGCCTCTGAAAGGATATGACTGCCCTGGATTGTCATATGTGGCATATGGCCTAATATGCCAAGAATTAGAGCGAGGAGATTCAGGTCTTCGTTCATTCGCTAGTGTTCAAGGCTCTTTAGCAATGTATCCGATTTGGGATTTTGGTAGTGAAGAACAGAAGGAATATTATCTGCCAAAGATGACTTCTGGTGAATGGATTGGATGTTTCGGTTTAACCGAGCCAGATTATGGTTCCAATCCTGGTGATATGATCACTAAGGCTGAAGATATGGGTGACCACTACCTCCTAAACGGAGCAAAAATGTGGATTACAAATGGAACAATTGCAGATATTGCAATCGTATGGGCAAAATTAGATGGCGTGATTCGTGGCTTTATTGTTGAGAAAGACGATGAAGGATTTAGCGCTCCTGAAATGAAAGGAAAGCACTCACTAAAAGCTAGTGTAACCAGTGAACTTGTTTTCCAAGACTGCAAAATACCCAAAGACAGAATGCTTCCTAATGTCAAAGGCCTACGTGGGCCGTTTTCATGTTTGAATAATGCTAGATTTGGAATATCTTGGGGTGCGCTTGGTTCTGCTATGGCATGTTTCCATTCTGCGAAAACTTATGCTCTATCCAGAATTCAATTCGATGTACCAATCGCATCTTACCAACTCGTGCAGAACAAATTGGCTTGGATGCTAAGAGAAATTACCAAGGGTCAGTTATTGGCCTATCACCTTGGAAGAAAGAAGGACGATGGAACTTGGTTCAATGAGCAAATTAGCCTTGCAAAGATGAACAATGTTGACATCGCTTTAGAAATCGCTCGTGTTGCTAGAGATATTCATGGCGCTAACGGTATTCTTGACGAATATCCAGTAATGAGACATATGGCTAATCTTGAATCCGTGAAAACCTATGAAGGGACTCATGACATTCACAATTTGATATTGGGAAGATATATCACAGGAATTCAAGCCTTTACTCGAACTCTTGATTAAGACCCAATCCAATCTTGGCAATGGTCAAAATCATTACTTGTAATCGCATTTGCATAAGTGCGCAACTGCTTTACAGATTTACCATCAGACCATTCACCCATGTAACGCAATTCATCAGAATCTAGCAATTGGTTCCTAAAATCAGATTCTGATACCTCATCTCCTTGCAAACTTGCTACTAGCCAATTAGATTGAGTCGCTACCCTTCTGTAAAATCCCCAATCTGCTAGATCATCATGCGCTTCTGTAGCTTGAAGATAATGGCTTGCAACCATTCTAGGGAAACCGTATCTATCGCTTGGGACTTCAATGAATAGTGCCCCATTTCCTAACAGTACTTGATGATGGACTCCAAAACATTCTGATACACTCATGTCATCTTCGCTAACCGCAATATGTGCAAGGAAATTTTCAGGGATTCTTGATGTGTTAATTTGTAGGTGCTCTTGAACAGGACGCGCATATGGCGCTTCTAGGCTTACAAATAATGCCTGATTGCCCCAATTCCTCTCCAACGCCCAATCGAGAGCCAGTAATGAGTATCCAGCGCCCAAACTATGCCCACCAACTAGAAGATAATCGTGGTCCACATTCTCAGGCAGCAATGTAATCATAAATTCCAATGCTGCAGTTATTGCTACTGCTCTAGGAATATGATATGGATGGTTTGACATTCCGTCTTCTTCGTGTAACTCGAATGTATCATATCCAGGCGGCATTACATCTGAAGGATATTGGATGAAGGCTACAGCGGTTCCTCGGGATGCTAATGTTTCAACCCAGTCCACATATGATTCAAAGAAAGGATTCGCAAATCCATGAAGAATTATCGCTAGCGGCATTTCACCATCATGGTTTTTGGGTAGAGCAAGATAAACTGAGAAAACAACATCTTCTTCGTAATCTCCTTGAATACTCGAAACTTCTTCCGGCATAGGGTATTCGTAACTATTGATTTCAACAGCATACATTCCATCTTCCATCTGCAGTTTTGGAGGAGATGGAGATAATCCTGCCATGGCGGTAATGCCTGGGCTGATTAGCCATACTGCTAGTAGAACCAGTATAATGTGAGCAAAATTACTGATTTTGTCTTTGGATTCTTTGAATGGATTGTCTGGAATTCCCCGAATAATCAGTACATTGCATAGAATGATGAAACCATAGGTGGTTGGAAGTAACAAGAAAGCATCTCTGTAGTAGGCAAGATTGAGCAATGTAAATATCAATAACAAACCGAAAATAACTCCTGTCAGCCCTACTGCAATCACCTTCTCCAAATTGCTAGCTTTACTGGATCTATAATATGAAAATGGAATCGCAATTAGAAAGAATGCGAAAATTAGTGAATGAAATTCTCTCAAGAAATAAGTCCATTCTAAAGAACGTTTAGCCATTGGCCAAAATGCTCCACCCAAATCATTTCCTAATGCTAGCAGAATTAATGGCTCCAATAATGCAAGAATGAATCCCGCACCAAAAAGTAATGCCAATCTACGTTTGGATGGCATCTCCATCCTATCAACTCCAATCAAACATCAGGTAGTAGTCCAATCTTGGATAATCCCGTCCATACTGGGTTTAGCCACCCTGGGATAAATCTGTGTCTCAGATAAACTGCAGCAGCAAGAGTCAGTTTCTGGAATTTATTCAACTTGACACGCTTGGTGAATACATCACCTTGTTGCCTCTCAATTTGCTTCAATATTTTGTCATAGAAAGCAATCATTGCTGCAGGTGAATATCGTGTTCTTCTAGGAAGCAAAGGTAACAATTTCTTAGCCTCTTCAAGGTAAGTTCTTGCACGCTTAGCATAGTGGTGAATATATGGCTCCCATGTTGTATTCAATACAACATCTCCATTCAGTTCAGGTTCTGTAATTCCATTGGCTTCAAGTTCATTGAGAGGTAAGTAAACTCTGTTTCTTTGAATATCCTCTCCAACATCTCGCAAGACGTTTGTCAACTGCATGAAAATCCCCCAAGATTCTGCGAATTTCCTCGCTCTAGGGTCATCATATCCATAGATTTCAATGCACATCAAACCAACTACAGATGCAACTCTGTAGCAATAAACATACAATTCATCAAATGTTCGATACCTGTTATTGTACAGGTCATCTTCCATTCCTGTAATCAAATCATCGAACACACTTCTAGGAATATTGTATCGCTTAACGGTATCTTTCAAAGCAAGGAATACAGGGTCAGTGCTGCTGGTTTCTGAATAACAAGTGGACAATTTCTTTCTGAAGAAGAATAGTTGTGTGATCTTCTCAAGGTACAGATCTTCCTGCAAGATTGTGTCCTTGTTTTGTAGGCTCTCTAATTCTTCACGGTAAGCAACCGCTTCAGGGTCCATTTCTCCTTGAGAGCCAGGGAATCGATCTTGCCAATCACCATCTGCAATGTCGTCGGCTCTACGACAAAATGCGTATACTGCGCACATTGCGAGTCTCTGTTCTTCTGGAAGATACTTGAAGGAATGGTAGAAATTTCCAGCCTCACGCATTGTTAATTCTTCACAATATGAGTATGCCAATTTTAGCAATTCAACCGGAGGGTCTCTCGCCCAAATTGGAGCATCTAGGTGATGGAATGGGTCGATTAGTTCGTCCTGCTCACCCACAATTCCAATGAATGCTGCACCTTCTCTTAGTGCTTCCATTGCAGTAAGACTGACCGCTTTTACAGCATCAGCAGTCAAGTTGACAGCTGCACGCAATCTTTGTGCAGCAGTCATTCCTTCTTTGACGCCAACATCTTTCGAAGCACCACCCTTGAGAGGGAAGAGCAAGTCGAGAGGTTTACGGCGTTCTAGCATGTCGCTCAGTGAGTATGTTTAACCCCTCACTTATCAGTGTGATGGTAGTTTGCACAGTACGCCCTACGGGCGAATGACAAAATCTAATTTTTCGTAAATGGGATAATGATTTGACCTTACTCATTCGATTTTTTAGAAATAAATTATGTTGAAATTTGGGTTTATTTTTCATAATTTCTCCAATAATAAATTACAAGTTAGTGACTGTTTACTAATCGTACTAATCTTTACTTCCTGCATCTTTATTCTTCTCGAGCAGCCTTTTGACTCCTCCTGGAATAATTAACGCTCTGAGTAATTTTTTTGCGTAAGATTTTATTTCATCCCTTGTGACTTTTATTTTGTCTTTAGAATCTAGAATATTTCCTTCTCTAAGTAAGGTAACAGTTCTCTGTCCAATTAGGACTGGAAGCATACATGAAGCCTTCAATCTGAACTGTGTTTCCGGTAGCATTTTGATGTACTCTACTGCAGCATCTAAGTGATCATTTGTGATTTCAAGATACTCGTCATATAGTGGCCTGAAAGAATCAATATTTCCAGCATCTAGTAGGTCCTCAGGTTTCAAGTCGTGCCTTGCTAAAGCTTCTGCAGGAATGTAACATCTTCCGAAACGCAAGTCTTCTGGAATGTCACGAAGAATGTTGATCATCTGCAGGGCCTTACCAAATCTAATACCCTTCATGAAAAATTCTTCTTCCTTTTCATGCGATAATGAGATAATGTGTGCTAAAGTCATCTTTGTCCAAAACACGCCTACACATCCGGCAACCCTGTAGGTGTAATCATCCATTTCTGCATTATCGGCTAGAGCCGAAATGCTCTCGCCTTCATTGGCTGGACCAAACCTCTCTAAATCCAAAATTTGGCCACCTACAATTACGTCAAGGCATTCCAACATCCGTTCTCTATCGGCCTCGGAATATACCTCTAATCCGTCTACAACATCTTGCACGTTTCTTAGTAACTCTGCTTCATTCTCATTTTCTTGGATATCTGCAATATCTGAGAAATCTGGTAAGTCGCTTGACCTACCCTGGGCAACATCATTGTATTCACGAAGTAATCTCAGCAATTCTTCAGTCTCTCCGTGTTTG
>CEQQ01027502.1_pt1 | contig 15857 bp, 14 predicted proteins | sample 531041 | NCBI WGS metagenome assembly CEQQ01 (sample SAMEA2621222, study PRJEB7988) | marine metagenome | biome: marine biome (ENVO:00000447); feature: deep chlorophyll maximum layer (ENVO:xxxxxxxx); material: "saline water (ENVO:00002010), including plankton (ENVO:xxxxxxxx)" | depth 150 m | reverse complement strand
TTTTAATATCTGCGCCTTACTTCCAACCTGTGGTTGAAAAGTATATGCATGTATTCGAACAATACAACCTAAAACCAATCGTTCCCAAAGTGACTGAAAGGCTGGAGGAACACGAATTAATCAAATTAATTCATGATATAGAGGGTGCAATATGCGGAGATGATCGTTTCACACCAGCAGTATTGGATGCTGCCAACCGGTTAAAAGTAATATCCAAATGGGGTACTGGGATAGATTCCATAGACCAAGCATACGCACACACGAAAAATATTAAGATATTTAATACCCCTAATGCGTTTACAAGCCCTGTATCAGATACCGTTATGGCATATATACTAGTATTTGCGCGCCAACTTCATACTATGAATGAAGATGTAAAGAATTTTATATGGGAAAAGCGAAACCTGATATCTTTATACGAATGCACTTTAGGTATCATAGGCCTTGGTAATATCGGCCAAGCGATAGCTCACAAAGCACAGTCGTTTGGAATGAAACTTATAGGATATGACCCTGTACCACCTCCCTCTAAATTCCTTGAAGATGCCAAACTTACACTGGTTTCAATGGATACTCTATTATCTAATTCTGATTTCATAACCCTAAATTGCGACCTCAACCCATCTAGTTTCCATATTCTGTCTTCAAAAGAATTCGATAAGATGAACCGGAAACCATACGTGATTAATGCCGCACGAGGACCATTAATTGATGAAATAGCATTAATAAATGCCATCAATTCCCACACAATAAAAGGTGCTGCACTAGACGTTTTTGAAGAAGAGCCTTTACCTAAGACCAGTGAACTTAGGACTTTGAATAATGTACTGTTAGCACCACACAATTCTAATAGTAGCCCAAGCGCTTGGGAGAAAGTCCATGAAAGTACCCTAAATAATCTATTAACTGGATTAGGGGTCCGCAATGAATAATTCCCCAGATAAAAAGGTTTCGATAATAATAAGGACATTCAATGAATCTCAGTATATAGAGGAGCTCTTGATGTCTATTAGATCCCAAACGATATCAGATACTGAGATTATCATTGTGGATTCAGAATCTACCGATAACACCGTTCAGATTGCATCAAAATACCTGAATAAATTAGTTCAGATTAAGAAAGCAGAATTCACATTTGGTTATTCTTTAAACAAAGGCATAGAAGTAGCTAGTTCCAACAATGTAATACTAATTTCTGCCCACACAAAACCGCTACATACTAAATGGATAGAAAATCTAATAACTCCATTGAGCAATCCAGAAGTAGCTATGACATATGGCAAACAAATTGGAGACTCTAAATCTAGATATTCTGAATTCCGGGACTTATTACGAACATTCCCTTCACACCCTAAAATTCATACAGCACCCGATTTCTTTTCCCACAACGCAAATTCTTGCTTACGTAAGAGCTTTTGGGACATACATAAATTTGATGAAACTCTAACTGGTCAAGAAGATATAGAATGGGCCAGACATTGGATGCTGACAGGATACACCATCTTTTATGAGCCCAATGCTCCTATTTTACATAGCCATTATGAAACCAATAAGCAAATCAAACATAGATTTAAGCGCGAATCCTATGCAATGAAGAAACTAGGAATGTTAAATATATGCTTCATACCCGTTTGCTTAATTCGCGAAATACTCAGAGGGATAATTGACATGTTCCAAATGGGTAAACACAAGAATCATAAAAATAAGATAACTGACATTTTCGTGTACCGATACTGCAAAATAACAGGGACAATCTCAGGAATAATAAGCAAATAACGATTACCCCAAATCCTTGATCAAGAATTCATAAACACTAAAAATAAACATGATAATCACCCGAGCCACAAACAAATTCAAACAGATTATATTTAGATTAAAACGAAAGCTATTCCCATTGCCTGACTATCCTAAGCTCATCTCCCAAATATCCAGTTTGAAACAAGCTATCGATTATGCCAATTCCAAATCTACTTCCACAGGGGTGTCCCAACCAGACTATTATAATTTGTATAATTATGTAAGGCTAACCCAACCAAAGTATGTACTGGAATGTGGGACTGGCAAATCGACCATAGTTATAGCTCAAGCTATGCTAGACAATCAGCTAAATAACCCAACTGATGCTCGACTTCAAAAAATGAAATTAGTCTCCATGGAGGATAAAAAAGACTGGTACGAACATTCCAAACAAAATATCCCTCAAGAATTCCATTCTTTCGTTGAAATCCACCATTCAAAGCTTTCATTCGCAAGTTACTCATTATTGAGCGGAGTAGTCTATGAGACTATCCCTAAATACCCTTATGATTTTATGTTCATAGATGGTCCAGATCAAAGCGGAGGCACCGGAATTACGAAATGTGACTTTGACATAATCAAATATGTTTCAACCTCGGACCATCCAGTTTCAGCTTTTATAGATAACCGAAAACACACTATACTAGCCTGTACTTTAGCCTTTGGCCAAGACAAAGTGACATTCTATCCAAACGAAGCGCTAGGATATGTGGCTCCTGTAACGAAAAAAGATCTAGTTATTGCAGACAAAATATCACTTCGTAATAGTTTATTTAAGAACGGAGGAATTACTTTATCCCCAAAACCGTTCTTAAAGACACTTCCTTTTAATAATAAGGCATCCTAGTTCTTGATAAATAACATGACACGTAGAATATGGTTTATAGGCATATCAGGCAGCGGGAAAACCACTGCATCATTGCATATGAAACAATTCTTAAAGGATCTAGACATAAACAATGTAATCATTGATGGAGATGACGTAAGGAAACATGTTAGTACCGACTTAGGCTTCGAACTTTCTGATCGATTAATCCAAGTCAGAAGAATAAGTGGCATATCTTACATCTTAGCAAAGCAAGGGATCACCACAATATGTTCATCTGTATACATGAATAGCACACTAGCTACAGCCATTAATGAGCAATTTCCTACCCACTTTATTAATGTTACTCGATCATTACAAATGCTAGAGAAACTGCATCCAACGTATTTGGATAAACGTAACGTTGTGGGCAAAGATATCACTCCAGAATACGACCTCCCAGGAGTAATTAAAGTTGAGAACACCACATCCTTAGAAGTTTTCCTTAAAAAAATCGAGCAGGTTTTCCAAGGGATTATCAAGCGAAACTGATGTCTTTTAACGAGTTACATATATCATTACAAAACCTAGAAATTAACTGGGTAAGAGACTTGAGAATCGGTGGCTTGCTATCTGGTATCTATGACCCTCAAACGAACACAATCCCAACAGCCGCTCAAGTTAATGACATTCTCACAACAAACAATTTGAACTCTGGTTTCAGTTATATACCCGTACTGATACCTGCATTCAATTCGGAAACTGACACCTATGAAATTGATGAATCTCTGATTGCGGACACGCTCTTTCTCTCAAACAAGGCCTATGTAGGTTATCGAAACTTCATGGCATTTGGAAACCGTTTCCTTACATGCATGCCAGATATTAACGATAGAGCTCAAATGATTATATCCCATAACCTCAATGTCAAAACTTTCGTAAGCACACTCAAATCAAAAGGGAATACTATATGCGCATTCCAAACCAGAAACATACCCCACAACGGCCACATTAAAATTTTAGAATACCTACTTGAGGTATGTGATCACGTAGTAATAAACCCTGTAATCGGAATAAAAAAACCAGGAGACACACTTATCCCTGTACTGAAGGAAGCCTATGAGTATGTAATTACAAATATTCTTAAAACTCAAAATTTACACTACTTGCCAGTGTATGCCGATATGTATTACGCCGGCCCACGTGAGGCAGCGCATCATGCCCTTATTCGACAAAACTTAGGTTTTACTCATTTCTCAGTTGGCCGAGATCATGCAGGAGCTGAAAACTTATTCCACCCAGAGGATGCCGTAAATTTCATATCTGAAATTAAATCTGATCTGGAGATCGAAGTCTTTACACTTCCTGGCGCATACTATTGTAATTCGTGTATGGGTATTACCATCAAAGACTGCTGCGCTGATTTCGCCAACTCATCCAGCAAAGAAAATATATCCGGAACTGACCTAAGAAATTCCATAAACAATCAATCAAATTATGCGCATTTAGACTCAGGACTCATATCCCACATTACTAACCAATTTGGAGAGGAATTATTCGAATCATGATTAAATACTTACCCACCATAGGCCCCGCTTGTAGCGACCACAAATCCTTAGAAATTATTCTTGAGCGCACATCTATTGTACGACTTAATGGTAGTCACAATACGCTTGATTGGCATAAATCCACTATGGAAAATATTAAACTAATTAATCCCAACGCGGTTATATTATTTGATTTTCCTGGAATAAAACCTCGCACACAAAATCAAGCCAATATCGACATTAAACAAGGCGACACTATTACTTTTCAAGAGTCCAATACCAAGGCTCTAAATGATTCCATATTTGTGTCAAATTCAATCCCTAAAACAACCAATCAGCCTGCAACTTTCTCTGTCAATGATGGGCAGTTTATGTTTGACAATGTAACAATCGGACCAGATTGGATAAAAGGTATTTCTCAACAAAATTTCACATTGGAACCTCACAAAGGCCTGAATGTACCTTACTCAGAATACGATGAAGAAAAACAAATCCAAATATACATGGATTTTTACTCCCGGGTTGAAGAATTTAGCTTTGATGCAATCGGACTTTCTTTCATACAATCCCCCAAAACTATGGAAATCATTAAAACATCAATCCCAGAAAAAATTCTGATTGCCAAAATAGAAAACAAGATAGGTCATATAAACAGTGAGTCCATAGCAAAGATAGCAGACGGAATCATGATAGATAGAGGAGACTTAGCTGCTGAAGTAGGAGGATCAGAATTATATGATGCCGTTTTGCATATCGCTCAAACCACCAAAAAAAATGGGAAATTTTTAATAATGGCGACAGAAAACTTAGAATCTTTCATATATGACAGACAACCTACATTAAGTGAAATAATGAGTTTATCTCACAGTTTAGACATCGGATCCAGCGTCATTATGCTCAGCGGAGAAACTGCAACAAATCAAAAATGGATAGAGGTTTTAGACTGGATGGATCAATTTACAACTGGTGATCGCCAAGATTTAACAGACTCTAGTTCAGATGTTATACAAACAATGACAGATTTTGACAGCCTACGCACCGTCATATTTTCACGGTCTGGGGCGGCCGTAGAAGAATTCAGGAAAAAATCCAATTCTGAAATAATACTAGTGACGGATAATATCCAGACCTTTAAGAGATTCCAATTTCATTCCAACATACAGACCATATTAGAAGACGACAAGTTCTCTAGAGATGATATGGATTATATTCGAAACAGCTGTTCTAAATTATATTCCAGCGGTTTATTAGTTGACGATGTTATTCGTGTACTGTGGATAGCATTTCCGGGTAAAAACGCTCGGCTGAATACGATTAGTATACTAAAAAAAGAATATATCCTGGATAAATAAACAATATCTCAATGTACTGTTGAAAGAGGAATTATTTGCTTAAAACCAAAAAGAAGATACTTTTCTTATACAGATCGTACAACGACTTAGATCATATGTTACCGGTGGTGGATCAAGCCTTGCAACAAAAACAAGACATAGTGTTTGCCTGTATCAATCCGCAATTTAAACTCAAAGAGGACTTCAGAGTAAAATATTTAAGTGACAATTACAGACTGAAAACTTTCTATTTACATCAAATATACCAACCCAACCTCTTATACCATGTATTTACGGCTGTGGTATGTAAATTATCCAATCTAAATACTATCAACAGAATAAATATCCTTTCTCAAATAGTCAGAAAAACACGGAATATAATCCATGATCGCCTGATTAATCGGCTCTATGACATACAATGGGCAAAAGACATGCTAACTGCATCAGATATAGGATGTGTAGTTGTAGATTATGTGAAAATTGACAGGTATATTTACAAACCCATTAAAGAAGCTTGTGTGCAAGGGGGTATTCCTATTATTTCAATCCCTCATGGATTTGACACCACTTACAATGACACATGGACCACAAAAACTAAAGCAACGCAAAATTTTGAATGGAAAGGGAGAGATTGGGAATGGATTGATAAGATTATTGTTGCTTCGGAGGGGATTGCGGATAAATATACCCGTCATGGTGTTGATCCATCTAAAATGAAAGTTTTAGGATTACCTCGATTCACTCCCCAGTGGACCGATATTTACCACTCGATGATCCCCCAAGACAGCATAATCAAAGAAACTGACGAGCGTCTCAAAATAGTATTTTTTGATCATAATTCAAATACATACAGAGGAAATCCAGAGGCTATTTACACCACTTTAAAAAAGCTTGATCAGATACCATATATCAATCTAATCATAAAACCACATACCCGGAACCAGTTATCTGATCCTCGATTGTTAACCATTGGCACAATCAACGATAGTCATTCAGTTAATTTAATTCAGTGGTGCGATATAGTTATAAATTACCTCTCAAGTATAGTATTAGACGCCCTTTTGCTAAACAAGCTTTTTGCCTACCCAAAGTATTTCTCTGACAATACGATGCGATGGGAGCAGTATAAAGCCTGCTGGACATTTGAATCTGAAGATGAATTACTTGCTGGTATAGAAGCCATATACCAGCAAACTCAAAAAATTCCTTACTCTTCAATAAACATAGAAGAATTCTTTAAACATGAAATTTATGGAAACAGTGATCCCAACGTATCAGGGAAATATCTGGAATATATTAACCTCAATTCGGTCTAAGGATACAAATACTATTTTAATCACTTATTTAAAATTATTACTTGTACAAAATAAGCTTGTAGCAGTCATTATTACAAGCCTTACAATCACTATGCCTTTTATAGAAGTCCTTATTTTGACCCTCATCTATTTACTTCTTGATATTCCTACAGCTGAACGATATCTGGACCTACTATATATTTACATGCCTTATGTAACATTACCCAGTAGCCTTATCGCCCCCTTACTAGTCATGTGTTCAACTACATTGATTCTATTATGGGCATTATTACGGCTATACAAAACCCGGGTCTATGCTACCACTCGTTACAATATCTATCTAAATCAAGTAAACAAAATCAGTGATTTATATTTTGCATTACCTGGTGACAGTCAACTAAAAGAACATAATGAAGATATCTCTAACCTAATGATCCATTTATCGGGGAGTGCAGCAGCTTTTGTAATGGGTTGGGTTACATTAGCCTCATCAATCATGTCAGTGGCTATATTCACGGTTGTGGTGATTTATGGGTCACCCTTAGTGACGTTAATAGCCTTAACACTCGGACTCTTATCAATGATCATAAATGCACGAAATTTCTCTGATATGCAAACTATCGGAACAACCAAAATCACCACTCATGAAGAAGTGTTGTTTAACGTGACACAAAATATACGAAGTTTCGAACTTATAAAATATGATGGTTTAGCCACAGTGATACAGGCGCAGTTAGCAAAAATTATCACCAAAGACAGAGATTGGAGAATAGATAAACGTAAAACAGCAGAAAAAATAACAGTATTCACAGACAGTTTTGGACTGTTATCACTATTAATAGTGATAACAGTCTCAGTACTGTTTTTGCAGATTAATATCGAATTATTACTAATCTTATTGCTACTGCTCAACAGAGTCAGAAGTCATATTTCTGAGGCGCAAACGTCTTGGACAAATATAAAAGAAGTTAAACCAGCTGTCACAGAATTGTTATCAACACAAACCAGACTGGAAGGATCTCAAAAACAAAACTTGATACAACCAAGCACCATCACTCAAGTAACAATGGAAAGCGTATCTTTTAAATACAATGACCATGTAGTTGTCGATGATGTATCATTGGATATTAATTTGGGAGACATAGTACTGTTTACTGGGCCGTCCGGGGAAGGTAAATCGACTGTTCTTAAGCTACTATCTGGATACTATAGGCCGACACTTGGAAAGGTTGCCTACAACAAGAACAACATAGATACAGCATTCCTTGATTTCACAAATATGCATCAACATCTATTTTTTGCTGCAAATGACATATATATTCCTAATGTGACCATCAGGAGCTTCATTGATCCCAAAAACATCCTAACAGATAACCAAATTCATAAAATAATGAGACAAGCCTGCCTAAGCGATTTGTTCGACAATGACTGGACTCTTCAATCGCTTATTGGAGATAATGGAACAAATCTGTCATTAGGGCAACGACAACGGCTCTTAATGTCTAGAATATTCAAGTTTAATCCGTCCATTATTTTATTGGATGAATCAACATCAAACCTAGACGATGAGACAGAAACCATGCTCTTCAACAATATCATTTCTCACTTAAACGAAAAATATATAATCATAATAGCTTCTCATCATGCTCCTAGTACCCTTAAATTCACACAGGCGTACCAAGTAGAAAAAGGGCAACTGATTAACGCAGAAACCTCACAGAGATAACAAACGACCTAAGATGCAAAAAACGCACTCTACTCAACCACAATTTATATTTATAGTGGGAGCCCCTAGATCGTCTAACAACACTATAAATGCACTATTGGATGGTCATCCAGATGTACTGAGCTGGCCATCAGAATGTCATTACTTCACCATATTTAATAAAGTTGCCAAAAACAATTCCAAAGCTGAGGTAACAAAACTCAATGCTGAATTGATTGAACATTTACAAGATCGCCTCTCAGAACGACAAGATTCTCATACTATTGATAAAGAATTTAAGCATCTAAACCTAGATTCTAAATTTGGAGCCTTAAATTTACCCAAGTTCATTGAACTGATCAACAATGTTTCCGAGTCTAAAACAATGTCGAATATTGACTATCTCAAATTTATATTCGAGTGCTTCCATCAGTGCCACGCTCAGTATCAAAATAAGGAAGTAAAATATTATTCTATTATGTGTACGGCTAGAGGATTTGATTGGTATGATCCCAAGATATTAGAGGGAAACAAGCTATTATGTCCAAGTAGGTCTTCTATTGGAAGCTATGGTTCCTTAAGAGATAAATACTTCGAATCAGTTTCCTTAAACGACTTTTTTTCCATATATAATAGCAAAGGGTTTCTTTATTGGTTGCACACCTATCAAAACATATCAAAACTTACTCAATCACATAAACATAAGGGCTATTTGATGAACATACCCGTCGCAGATATGAGAGCAAATCCTAAACCAATGATACAAAATATATGTGAATTTCTAAGTATCCCTTTCCTGGATGTCGCAACACAAATGACAATGCTAGGGAAGCCATACGGAGGTAATGCTCGAGAAAAATCCTTAAATACCGGTGCTATTGCGAGTAGATCCAGCCAATTAAAACACCCTTTGCTACATTATGAAGTTTCTTCATTCAAACGTACCATGTTAAACAACCAAGCTATCCCGTTTCACCACAATAACAAAAATAAGCTAATACCGGCTCTTATTTCCGCTTTTTATACGAGTTTCATCCAAATCAATGAATCAGAATTTTTAGATTCCAAAATATCTCATGTACGTTTCAAGTATATCCCGTGGAAAATAAAGCTATTCATAAAACTCCTAAAAAGTATAAAATATGTCAATGATCCCAAGTTGCTTGAGGGTTTCGTGCACACACATTATTTGGTAACAGATTCAATCAACCAAAGGAGCACAAATGGAAAATAACCATGCTTTCCCCATAGATAATAAAATAATTGGGACCGGAAGATGTTTCATAATTGCCGAAATAGCTCAAGCCCATGACGGCAGTTTAGGTACAGCACACGCATACATCGATGCTGTAGCCAAATCCGGTGCGGATGCAATCAAATTTCAAACGCACATCGCGGCAGAAGAAAGTACTCCTGATGAACCTTTCCGGATCCATTTCAGTACTCAAGATGCTACTAGATACGATTATTGGAAACGAATGGAATTCACACAACCGCAATGGCTCGAACTATCAAACCATTGCAAAGAATCAGGCATAACTTTCCTAAGTTCTCCTTTTTCAGAAGCGGCAGTAGACCTCCTAGAAGTGATAGACATGCCTGCATGGAAAATTGCTTCCGGAGAAATCAGTAATATGCCGATGTTATCTAAAATCATAAAAACTAATAAACCTGTATTACTATCCACAGGAATGAGTGATATCCAAGAAATTGAACGTACCGTGCTGTTCCTGAAGGAGCAACAAGTGCCATCATTAGTATTCCAAACTACCACAGCATACCCATGTCCTCCAGAAAAAATAGGTATTAACAACATTCCACTCTATAGAGATATGTTCGATATTCCTGTAGGTTTATCCGATCATTCGGGTACTATCTACTCCCCTTTAGCTGCTTCGGCTTTAGGCATAGATATGCTTGAAATACATGTGACTTTTTCTAACCAAATGTTCGGTCCAGATGTGCCTGCATCAATAACAGTTGATGAATTGGCAGAGGTTGTAACCGGGATAAGATATATAGAAAAAATGACACATAACCCTGTTGATAAGGACGCAATGGCATCAGAGCTCAAACCCTTAAGAGACTTATTCGCCAAAAGTATAGTTGCAAAATATAACTTGCCGAAAGGTCACACCATTACAAGAGATGACATTGGATTTAAGAAACCCGGAAATGGATTAGAGCCTTCAGAATTGCATAGACTATTAGGCCAAACAACAAATAAATCCATCCCGTGTGACAAACCAATACTTCTGTCAGACATATTAAGTTAATCTAATACCATGACCAAACAAAAAGTTCTAGCTATAATACCTGCCAGGGGGGGCTCTAAGTCTGTTCCTCTAAAGAATATAGCTGACTTGGGCGGGAAGCCTCTTATTGCCCACAGCATCCAAAGTGCTCTCAACACACTATCTATTGATCGAGTGATAGTCTCTACAGACTCACCACAAATTCAAAATGAAAGTATCAAATATGGTGCTGAGGTGCCCTTCTTAAGACCTGCAAGCCTAAGTGAAGACAATACTCCTGATTTACCTGTTTTTATCCACTGCATAAACTGGTTAGAGCACAATGAGGCTTATGTCCCAGATTTGATAGTCCACCTCAGGCCCACCACCCCATTTAGGGATGTGTCAATTCTAGAGGAATGTATACTCCAATTGGGTTCTGACCCCCATGCGGATTCTTTAAGAGTAATCACCCCATCGAAAGAGCATCCTTACAAAACATGGTCAGAACCCAAGCATGGATCATATTTAAAGCCTATTATAGAGTCTCAAATTTTTGAGCCTTTTAACCAGCCTAGACAACAACTGCCACAAGCATACTATCAACCAGGATATGTAGACGTAATAAGAACAACTACCATAACAAGTTTAAATTCTATGACCGGGATCAATATAATCGGTCATATTCTAGACAGTACAACCGTATTAGACATAGATGATTATCAAAGTCTCTTATTTGCTAGGTATTTATACAGCAACAGTGAGACAATTAGCTAACCTAATTCATTTACAACACCTACGTAACAACATAAAATTAACCACGTGCACTGAAAATTTATATGTGGATCAACTTCAGACCTCAAATGCTCAATAATTTTCATTCCGGTTGGTTACTTGTAGAAAGCTATTAAGAGAGAAACATATGTATGACATAAAATTTTTTAAAGAAACTGAAAAACTAAAGAAATCTCTGTTGCGTGGTGAACTCAACATCACTGACATGAGTAAAATCGAAGCTGAGCTTGATATGTTAATATCCAAGCAGCCTCATATTTTCAATTTTGAAACTACTAATCATTGCAATATGACCTGTATATTTTGTCCTAGAACCACATTAATGACGCGTGATATATCATGGATAGATGATCATACATTCGAATCTGTGCTTGACCAAATGTCTACCCACTCTGAATCAGACCTTGAAGAGTTTTGGAAGTTTATTAAAGAAGAATACGGCATCACATTTTCAGAAAAATCTGAGAATGCTTTCTATTTCTACATTGTTTCAAGATGCCTCATCCTACATGGATACGGAGAACCTTTGGTCGACAAAAATATTGTCACTCGGGTCCAAGCCTGCACGGATAGAAATATCCCTACTTATTTCTCTTGTGTTCCAGCAAACCTGTCTGTTAAACGAGCACAAAGTATCATGGAAGCAGGGCTAAGCGTATTAAAAGTTTCAATCGACGGATTAGATGACGATACTGCCAAAAATGCCAGAGGAAGACATAATAATTTTGACAAAGCTTACCAAACAATCTTAGAAGTTCTGGAATTGAAAAAAGAAAAAGGCTACAAAACCTTGATAGTGCCTTGCATGATCGCTTTAGGAGAATCTGAAGATCATAATGCAAAGCACAAGAAATTCATGGACCTTTGGGAAGGGAAGGACGTATATGCATACGTAAAAAGCCAAGACAACCGCTGGTATTATGAAGAAGATAGCCAAATGGAAAACAAGTCTCACTACGAGCAACAGTACTGTGAATTCCCATGGACCTCTATGTCTGTAATGGCTGAGGGAGATGTAGTTCCTTGCTGTAATGATTACAATAATGAAATGAAGCTAGGCAACGTCAAAGAACAATCGATTCAAGAAATTTGGGAAGGTGATAAATATAAACAATTAAGAGAGTGGCATCTTAAAGGAAACTTCCCTAAAGGGCATAAATGCTTCGAACGGTGTGACCAAAAAAAATTATTTCAAATAATTAATAAAAACTCTTAACACTTATGAAAAGCTCATACTCACTAACATATCCACAAAACTTGAGTTATCGTACCCCACCCAAAATCATTGCTGAAATTGGATGTAATCATAAGGGTGATATCGAAATAGCGAAACAAATGATAACTATTGCAAAGGAGTTCTGTGACGTTGACTATGTGAAATTCCAAAAAAGAAATCCTTCAGAATTATTAAGCAAAGCTCAATATGATGCACCTCATCCTGTAGAAGACAATGCATACGGAGCAACTTATGGTGCACATCGGGAATTCCTGGAATTCGATCTGGAACAGCACAAAGAAATCTTCGAATTCTGTAACAACTTAAATATTGGTTATTCCACTTCTGTTTGGGACATGACTTCGGCACATGAGATTGTTTCATTACAACCAGAGATGATTAAAGTTGGATCCGCAACTAACACTCACCTAGAACTACTAAACTATTTATGTAGTTCGTATGAAGGTGAAATACACGTGTCTTTGGGGATGACCACTGATTCAGAAGAAAAAACACTCATTGATATTTTTACAAAGCATAATAGGATGAAGGATTTAGTCCTTTACCATTGCACTTCTGGTTATCCTGTTCCAGCTGAAGATATATGTTTACTCGGAATCCTACGATTAGCAAACCATTATGGGGATCAAATCAAAGGTATTGGATTCTCAGCCCACTACACGGGAATCGGTTTAGATGGACCTGCTTTTGTGTTAGGTGCAGACTACATTGAAAGACACTTTACGCTAGATAGATCATGGAAGGGAACAGATCACGCAGCTTCGCTAGAACCTGACGGATTGAGACGCGTCAGGAAAGACACTATCTCTGTGTCACAAGCACTAAAGTACAAAACCGAAGCTATTATGGAAATTGAAGAATCTAATAGAACCAAACTAAAATATACCGACTGAACCACACCATTCAATTTTGCAAACATTCAATAATAATTGTAAATCTGTTGCTATAGTCATCGAACAAGGCTTCGGAGCTCGAATCTTTCTTCAAACACGGATTCTATACCTATTAATTAACGCCGGATTAAACCCTATCATATTGACAACAGGTCCCCAATCTATAAGAAAATACCTTGATAACAAGGGGCTGTTAAATATCCAAGTACACGAATTAAAAACAGCAACTTACAAAAAATTAAGAAATTCTATTTTTTACAATTTATTTAAATACATACGACTGTTTGCGCTCAAAACACAAACATCACGAGACTTTTTAAGAATAGAACGTAAAGACGCGTTCGCTAACAGTAATATTAATAGAAAACTTTTCTTTGTAGTAATCACTGTCATGGTGCAAATTACAAAGCTACATCCTATGTTGATCCAATGGATTATTAGGCTAGAGAATACAATATTTAAAACCAGAGATAATTATGACTTCTTTCAGTCCCACAATCTAATAGCTATTGTTACTAGCAGTATTGGTACCTTTGACAATGACGCATTCATTTTACGTGAAGCAAAGTTTCATAACATACCCACAATTAGTTATGTGTTAAGTTGGGATAACACTTCTGTCAGAGGATATGGAGTAAACCAAAGCGATAAAATATTAAGCTGGTCAAAAATTATGCAGGATGAATTAATTAACTTGCACCACATAGATAAATCAATCATCACGACAGTTGGTGTTCCTCATTATGACGCTTATTATGATGCTCTTTGGAGCAAAGAAGAATTATACTCATCAATGAATATCCCATCAGACAAAAAGTTACTCTTTTTCGGGACTAAATCACCAAATACATTCAAAGCAAATATGGATATCGCATCCACCATAAGTAATTGGATAGCTACAGACCCCAAACTTCATGATTATGTCTTAGTATGCAGACTACATCCTATCTATTTCGTAAACAACAGGAACAAAACAGGATTACATTTCGATGAAGACTGGGATTCTTTACAAAAGCAATTAACCTCTAACATATTAACCATCGATTATCCTGAGATCATAGACGGAGATCTAAACTACTTCATGACTGACAATGAAATTCCCAAACTAGGATCATTACTAAAACACAGTGATATAACAATCAACATGTTTTCCACGTTAAACTTAGAAGCGAGTATCTTTGACAAGCCAACAATTAATATCGCATTTGACAAGCCAACACCAGAAATCAATGGTTATAAACAGAACCGATTTAACATCAAGGTAGACGAAATGCAAACACACAATCAAAGAGTAATCAATTCTGGAGCAACGACTGTAGTTCATAGCTATTCAGAATTACATTCTAGTATATTATCCACATTGGAAAACCCTTATTCCAAATCTGCAGCCCGGAAAACACTAGTAGAAAATGAATGCTCAAATAACTTAGGTGAATCTAGTGATACTATCGCAACAAAAATTATAGAGTTTTCTCTGATTTAATGGATAATTTAAAACACATCTTGAATACCCTAGACCATTGGGATATATACAATAGTTTCTTCTTAATGTCAGATATAGATAGACTTAGAAAATTTTTGGTACGCAGTCACTTATTTCAATTGTCACTCAATGTGCCTGGAGACATCGTGGAATTAGGAGTGTTCAAAGGGATAGGTATTGCGCAACTACTAAAATTACGAGAGATCTACACGCCGGGTTCTGATAAAAAAATAATCGGATTTGACTTATTTTCTGATACAAAAAGTATTACTTTGAATAAACAAGACCAAGAACTAAATCAATATTACAAAGAATCAGGGGCGTCTATGACAGATGGAATATCTAAGACTGCTATAGACTACTTTATTTCCCAATTCCCGAATCACCAAGGATCGAACAGGTCTCCATATGAATTAATAGAAGGAGATGTATCTAAAACCTTACCTGATTACCTTGAAGAGAATCCTGGCTTTCGTGCATCATTTGTTCATTTAGATTTAGACCTCGCCAAACCAACCTATGACTCATTAGCTTGTTTATATCCACGAATAGTCAGGGGTGGAATTATAGTCCTCGACGACTATGCTAGTGATAGATGGACCGAATCCAACGGAGTAGACCAATTCTTGCAAAACCATAAAGAATTAGAACTTAAAGCTTTATCATGGGCTAAAACCCCTTCTGCATATATTGTGAAACCTTGAACCTACCCTAATGACTATATTTATAAACGCT
>CEQQ01143925.1_pt1 | contig 15870 bp, 13 predicted proteins | sample 531041 | NCBI WGS metagenome assembly CEQQ01 (sample SAMEA2621222, study PRJEB7988) | marine metagenome | biome: marine biome (ENVO:00000447); feature: deep chlorophyll maximum layer (ENVO:xxxxxxxx); material: "saline water (ENVO:00002010), including plankton (ENVO:xxxxxxxx)" | depth 150 m | reverse complement strand
TCATCTCGTGACCAGTTGCCCCAGGTGCGATTGGGTATTTCTCAGCAGGAAGATTATGAAGGTGACGCAGATCGCTCCCACAAAGTGACAACATTCTCGTTCGTATTAACGCTTTCCCTGGTTTCAGATCTGGTATAGGAGTCTCAATGATGGTTGACACTCCCGGTGCGGTGATATGAACTGCCTTCATGTCCCTCCTTGCTCAGTAAGTCTAACGACACTCTTCATAAGAACAGTAGCCTAATTGACTTGTAGTCCCAAAACGTTCCCTTGATCCTATACCTTCCGCCATAGGATATACACTGAATCTGAATTGAGTCGAAGGATTATAGTGAGGTTTTGATAATAAGCTCCCTGATGTTTACTGATTTAATACAATTCGTTAATACGGTGGGCTGACAAATAAATTCAGGGAGGTATCAATATGGCGGGTCCTTTGCAGAACAAGTTGGCAATAGTAACTGGTGGAGGTCGTGGCATTGGTCGTGAGATAGCGTCCCGGCTAGCCACAGAAGGGGCTGATTGTATGCTAGTTGCCAGGACCACCAGCCAACTTCAGGATGCTGCTGAGGAAATCTCAAGACAGACTGGTCAGCGTGTCGAAATTTGCCCGACAGACCTCCGTACTTCTGAAGGTAGTTGTTGTGTTCTAGAGGCAGTAAAGACGAATTTTCATAAGGTCGACATATTAGTAAACAGTGCAGGTGCTACCCAGGTGGGAAATTTTCTCGAACTTAGTGACGATGTTTGGCAAGACGGGTTCGCCCTTAAATTTTTTGGAGCTGTGCGAGTCACGAGATTATTGTGGCCCATGCTTAAAGACAGTCACGGGGTTGTAATCAATATTATCGGTGGATATGCCCGGACGCCAACCTCCCAAGCCATGATCCCTGGCTCCGTTAACGCGGCCCTGACTAACTTTAGTAAGGCATTAGCAGAGTTGGGAATCGAGGATAACGTTAACGTAAACGCTGTCCATCCTGGTCTTACTGTAACCAAACGATTGACGAAACGGATTGATTCCCAAGCAAAGTTGAACGGGACCACAGTAGCGGAGGAGATGCAGGCAGCGACGGATCGAGCCGGGATTCGCCGGCTCGGTATGACTGAGGACGTTGCGAATCTCGTTGCCTTCTTATGTTCCCCTGAAGCTCGTCATGTTCACGGTGCTGCTATCGCGGTAGATGGGGGTGCTACTAAAGGAATGCACTGAATTGTAATCTATTGAGATTATGATTAAGGCGATCTAACTGGTAATTAAGGATTAGTTTCTTTACTCAATTTCGGCCAGTTACGCTGGCCCTTAGCTTGTTCAAAAGCATGAGCAATTTGAAGTACTCCCAGATCATCCTGGTGACGACCGACGATTTGTAGGCCAATCGGCAGGCCTTGAGGCGTGAAACCGGCAGGCACCGAAATTGCAGGATTACCCGTAACAGACACGTAGTAACACGATTTCATCCAATCGATGTATGTTTGCATCGGAACACCATTTATTTCCCTCACGTATTGTTCAGTCACATTGAATGGTGGGACCTGAGCTACAGGTAGAAGCAAGAAAGAGTAAGGCTTCATAAACTTACGGAGCCGGTGATATAACTCAGCTTGCTTTTCTAGAGAATCAGCAACTTGAGAGCCTGTTATTTTTGCCCCTTCCTCAACGTTCCAGATAATCGTTTCCTTGATTTGGTCGCGATGTTGTTTTACGAGGTCACCGTAAGAATGATGAAAAATCCACGCCCTCTGGACTTTGAAGATCTCATCGGCATCCGAGAAGTCGAAATCGACTTCCTCCACGACGCACCCTAACTCTTCGAACACAGTTCGTTGGGCTTCCAGTACTGCAGTAACACGACAATCAACAGGTAAATTGCCTAAGTTAGGGCTCCAGGCTACCCTGACACCCGAAAAATCTTTATCGAGAGGCTGGGCAAAAACCTCTCCACCCTCCCTTATTGCAATAGGTGATCTATCATCCGGGCCAGACAGGACGCTAAGAAGTAGGGCAACATCGGCAACGTTTCGGGCCATCGGTCCCTGAACAGAAAGAGTCGACCACGGAAATTTGTTAGGCCACACAGGAACTCTACCAGGCGAGGTACGAAAACCAACAACGTTACAAAAACTTGCAGGGTTACGGAGGCTACCACCGGTATCGCTACCATCTGCAAGCGGAAGCATGCCACAGGCTAAGGCTACCGCTGCGCCCCCGCTACTGCCACCACAAGTCTTGGTCAAATCATAAGGATTGAGAGTCGCTCCAAATACCTTGTTGAAAGTTTGCGAACCTGCTCCGAACTCCGGTGTGTTGGTTTTACCGATAGAGATTCCACCGGCTTTCTTCATCCTTTCGACAATGAGTTCGTCACGATTCGGGATCCAATCACGAAAGATTGGCGACCCTTTCGTCGTTCGGATACCCTTAGTTTCAACTAGATCCTTGTGAGCAATCGGGAGTCCAAACAATGGTCCAGGATTTCTTCTCTGAGCCAAAATCCTATCAGCCTCTCGGGCTTCCTTAAGAGCTTGATCAGGAAGCAGTGTCACGATAGCATTCACTACCGGATTCACCTTTTCGATCAAATCAAGGTGGGCTAACATAACTTCCTCAACTGATACCTTACGGCGACGTATCAAGCTAGCCAGATCGACTGCACTAGAACTGACGAGGTTATCGCGCATGGCTGTGGAGTTTACCACCCGCCTGAATTTATTCCCAGCAAATTAGGTGTAGCAAGGTCATTCCCAAGGATGTAAGATCACTTTGCCTGTCTCTTGGGTGGCTATGGTCTCGAATGCCCTTTGGATCTCATTAAGAGGGAATGTGTGGCTGACAAGTGCATCAAGACGCTTTGAACGTCTTATAACTTGCATGAGTTCGGGATACAAATTTAGATTGTAGTGCCATGAACCCATAACGGTAAGACCATTCTGAAGTAGATCACGACTCGGGTGCACCTCTATCGGAGTGGGCGTTTGACCTACATAAGCAACCTTTCCCCGTCTCCGCACAGCCTCTAAACAGAGTCGCTGAGCTACATTATTACCAGAGCAATCGATTGCAGCATCAACCCCGCCTTCCGACCAATCAAGGATGTCATCAAGCAGGGTACCTGAGGTCCCATCTAGGACAAGCTCGGCACCAAGTTCTATTGCTTTATCCCGTCGCCACGGAACTAGGTCAACCGCTATAACTCGAGCACCACGAAATGAAGCGTTCAGCACTCCCCCTAAGCCAACTGGTCCGAGGCCAGTGACAAGCAACGTATCAAAAGTATCAAGGCCAATAGACGTCATCGCTCCGAAGGTTGGACCTAGGGCACAAAGAGCCAGAGAAGCATGATCGAAGGAGACGTCCTGGGGGATTTGAGAGAGCAGACGAGCAGGTTTGAGAATGTATTGAGCCATGGTGCCATTACCATCCTCATTGCCAGTGACCGCCTGGTAGTTGTAATCGTTTTCACAGTAAACATAATCTCCAGCAATACAGAGATTGCAACGACCACAAGATAGCTTTGGTTGGACCACTACCCTGTCACCAACTTGAACGACACCTGGTTGTCCAACAGCAACTATTTCACCAGCCGCTTCGTGGCCCATGCCTTGAATCTGGCGACCAGAAAGCCAGTTTTTATATTCAGTGCACATGGGAATCGCTTGGATCTTAACCAACACCCAATCCTCTTTAGGTTCCGGGATTGGTACGTCAACGAGCCTGGCTTGCTGTTTCCCGTGAATGGCTGCGATCTTCATAGTTTCCATGAGCTAGGTACCTCCTGGAATGTAGGGCAAGGTTTTTCTTTGCCTTAAACGATACCACTGGGTGTGCAGGTATGCGCCCGGTAGAATGTAAGAGCGCCACGAATAGGTTGACGTTTGTGATTCTGGAAGTTGGTGAGAGTTAACTCTGGCCTCAAAAATTCATGGCTTAACGAGCGTAGAAGACATTGAGTAATTTCCATGGTACTGAACAGACTGTCCTAGCAGTCCAAGATTCAAGCCCAAGGGTTGGTTTTTTGTCCTTCACCTACGAAACGTTGTTCTAAAATGTCTAGGTCCAATCTATCAAAATGATTGACTGATTTTAATGCTGAGGCCTAGAGAGTTGCTTGGACCAATAACGCTGTACTCGGCACCTGTCGGGCCGTAAAAGTTTCGATAGTCAAGATTAACCGTGATGAATTCGATTCCAGAGTATGCCAATCCAGCCGTTATCAGGCCTGAGCCATCACTCAAGTTAGATAACCAAAAAAACGACGGGGTTACATCAGTACCGCCTATGTCCCGGGAACTGAGACTGAGAGCAGCATTGTGATGACCACGATCCAAAAGATCACTTGGGTTCATATTCCCTAAAGCAACCTGGCCAAGGAGAAACGATAATGCACTAGGATCTTCTGAAAATAATCGTGGGTTGTCATAACCGAGGCCATTAAATAGGTACTGGGCCGCAGCATTGATATTGAAGCGATCGTTATCGGTGTTGTACGAAAAACGACCACCTACTGTTCCAGAGGCAAACAAACCGTCTGACGTGGAGGTTAGGTATCCACCGGCGTCATCCTCAATTACAAATATTCGGTCAATATTTCCCTGTGCAACTGCCTCAGCGAATACTGTGATATCTTTGACGGCTCCGGTGATTGTCGTCATCACCGCCCAGGGTCCGTCAATCTGGTAGATCAGACCGGTGGTGATCTCTGACCGGCGGAACAAGAATTCATAACGTGCGGCAGCAGTAAAATTCCTTCCGTCCTCAAGGTCCTCCATGAGGAGATAACTAGTTAGGTTACTAGTGCCGATGGGTAACTGACCTTTAAGAGAGACTGGGCCAGCAAGCTCCTCATCCGTGTTCTCAGGGTCAATCCTCTCAATATTGATGAGGTTAGCCGGACTAAAAAAGAGGCCAACTCCCCAGTTAATAGCTTGTTTGCCTGCCCTTAAGAAAATGGTGTCAAAAACAGTTATGTCTGCAAACATTTCTCGTAAGCTCACACTGAGTCCTGTTTCCGTATTGTAGTTACCATCGAATTTAAGGAAAGCTCGGAAATCACTGGTTGGTCTAGCGTCTAGAAACAGCCGGGTGCTTAGATTTGCAAGGCCGCTACTAACAACTCTTTCATCACCCGCATCAAGGTCAAGATTAATGGTGCTAGAAACGGAAAAGCGTCCCCCAATAGAGATAGTTTCGCTTTTCAGAATGTCATCAAAAGGAGTGGCATCCTCATTTTCATCAACTTCAGTTACGAGCCCGGAATCGCTAAAGAGATCATCACCAAATGTGACCTGTCCGAGCGCCGTCGCCCCAAATAGACACATGAAAGCGACGGAAGCAATCTTGATCACGGTCCTGTTACCTATTGACACGTTCAACGTACGCTTTGGTGAAAACGTTGTTGGGGATTTCGGCGGTGGTGATTTCGGTAATGTTCACCTCAGTCATTTTGCCTTCTAGCAGAGCATCAACAAAGATCATTCGGTCTGCAATAAAGCTCTCACCAACCTTTGCGTAGCTCGGGTAAAACGAAGTTCTTAATAACCGTTTGGTTAAGCTATATTCCTCGCTTTTCAGCACTAAACCCTGTTCCCTGGTAACCCAAATCGTGAGGAATGGGTAGGTTACTTCATCGTTAATAGCTTCGAGCTCTAGGATCCAAACGTCAAAGTTGCCGAGGGTATCTTCAGTCGCTAGGGCTACGTCGTAATCGGGGGCTAAATTTGAGGCACCAAAGTCGTCGTTATTAGCGTCACTACCTTCGAAACTCTCACTTAGGGAGGTGTAAGTAAATTGGCGGCTCTCTGGATCGTAGAACCAAAGACCATCCTCGATGTTTAGGTAACCCTGTCCAAGTTGAGTCTCCGGTTTTAGGATTAAAAGTAGAAATTTGTCTTCATCGTCACGCCGGAAGAACCGCACCTGATTGGTCTCAGTACCCTCGTCAGGATCCTTGGATTCAAGAGTGAACGTTGCTGAGAAATCGCCAGTGAAATTACTACGATTATCGATTTCTACCAGTAGTTCTTCGAAATCTGGTGTCTGTGCATAAACAAGGGGAATTAAAACCAAAAGCCCCGTGATAATTATGGCGGTGAAGGCAAAATTGAGACGGATCTTAGGTAACAACGGAGTCTCCTTCTTTAATGGCCTAACACGATTAATTAGTTGAAGCCTGGTCATGTGAGTAATAAAGCATTGCCTGCTTTGCCTATGTTCAGTGGGTCGCACGGAGAGCCTCCGCAGGTTTGAGTCGAGCTGCAGCAGTAGCAGGAATTAGTACCGAAGCTACGCTCATAAAGCAGATAAGTAAAAGGTTAAACACTGTACTAGAGGGAGTGATGGAGAAATTAATACTACCTTGTCTTAAAAAGAAGCTAAAGTCGTTTGGGCCAAAATTTACGAGGCTAATACCGACCATGGCAAGCAGCGCAAATACCAAACCAACAATCGCGCCGCTGAAGGCGATGAAGAAAGCTTCCCAGATAAAGATGTTCCGGATTCCAGCACGATGGACTCCCATTGCACGCATAGTTCCTATTTCCGAAGTACGCTCGATCATCACCATCCGATAGGAGTTTATGACACCGACCATAATTATCACAATGATCACTAGAAAAATTACCAGGGCGATGGTATTCATGGTGCGTACGAGATCGTTTAGACCTTCGAGCGCTTCATTAACGTTAGTGATTTCGAACTTAGTACCCCCCCAACGCTCTTCCTCATCAATTGTCGTGAGGCCTCCTATTTCAAACCATTCCGCAAAATCAGGTCCCCTTTCTTGTTGACCACGTGCTACGGTAGGCGCTGTTTTCCCAATTTCATTGAAAAGAGTTTCTGTTAAGGAATCTATTTCTGTTAAATCATTTAGATAGAGACTAAGCGTCTGGTATTGGTCGGGGGCCATGTCCAGAAGGTTGTTTAGGCCCTCGATGCGGGCGTATCCATAAGAGAAACCAAAGTCCTCATTACCTTGGATAGCTCCGGTAACTATGAAATCGCCAACGTTAATTTGACCATTGACAGTAGTTGCCTTAACGATGACACTTTCACCAACCTCAAGACCTAATTTGGTTACTGTTTCCTGCGGAAGTAGAAGACCCGTCTCAATTGCCAGAAAATCACTGGGAGCACCTTCAACAAAAGCGAGACTATCCAACAAACTTTCTTCCTGGGTTATGTCAACACCGACAAGCCATTCGGTCTCTTCATTACCACCGAAAATTAATGTGCCATTAGCTTGAGATCGATAGCTTAGTGTTTCAACTTTGTTCCCAAGAACCGCAACAGCTTCTTCAACTACGGTGGTATCACGGATTACTGTAATTTCACTTCCTAGATCACTCACCTCGCTGCCTTCAACGTAAATATGCCCACCCGCGGCATCAGCAACGTTAACCTCAACAGTGTTGATTAGGCCGCCGGTAAAGCCATTAATGAGTGTAAAGATGAAAAACCCAAATGCTACAGCCCCACCGAGCAACAGAGAGCGTTTGAGTTGTCGTACTACGTTCCGAAAGGCAATAAGCATGATTTGCATGGCGGACCCCCCTACTTTCTCTGCATTGCCTGGACAGGCGCGATACCAAGCGCGACTGAGGCAGGATAGAGGCTAGCGATAACTCCTATGACAGCTACAACACCCAACGATGTGAACAGCGACGTAATTGAAAGTACTGGGTTTAGGGTGTCGCCACCAAAAAGGATTTTTAGGAACAGACTGCTAGTCTGTATTCCTACGGCATTGAAGACTGCTACTATGGCTGTTCCCAATCCCATTCCGACCACACCAAAAACCACGGTAATCATAAGAACTTCTATCGTTATCATGCCACGCACAAATGATTTCTGACCGCCAATTGCTCGGACCGTACCGATCTCAGCGATCCTTTCAGTAACGGAAATTACAAGGGTATTCATAATGATAATGATCGCGACGACAGAAATTACAATGATGATGACGTTGAGAATAGTTCTGATGCCGAAGGCAATATTAGCGATAAACCCGGCAGCCCAACGCCAGTTTTCTATAACTATCGTGTTATTTAAGCGATCGGCTAGTTGTTCTCGGAGCGAGACCAGCGAAACTCCGTCGGCAACATCAAGTAGCAAAAAATGCCAGGCGTTATTGTCAACGGCGAGAAATTTTTCGCGGACTGAGGTGTCACCAAGGATGTTATCAAAGTCGAGTGTGCCGCTATCGTCAGAACTGGATTCAGCAGATAAAGATTCGCTAAACAATGTGTCGGAGCCACCACCAAACAACGAGTTTTCAGATATAGGTTCAATTGTTGTTGAGGAGTCAAGCTCAGCACTATTTCGAATAGCTGTAAGGCCAGTTAATGTCCGTAAGGTATTAGCATCGACGAATGAAATCCGGTCAAGTAAACCAGCAGCGTTCTCGTAATAGCCGATACCTTGAATTGTGACTTCGCGGATCTTAGTTCCTGTTACATTGTTGCGTCCGGAAAGCAGGATTGTATCACCCACCACTAGTTCAACCCCATTTTCTTCAAGGACGTCGTCAATAATAGTTTGTGATAAAAGTACGCCCTCTTGCCCATCTTTGAGAAAACTACCTGCAGTGAGGATAAACCGGTCTGGAAACATCTCGAAGTAACTACTTGGTTCAATTCCCCAAAGCAACGCAAAGGAGAGTGACCTGTCATCTTTACTTATTCCTGCAGCACTTGAAAGGATCGGTGTGAACTTGGTTATCCCCTCCATAGTTTGCAGATAGGTAACGAGATTTTTGTAGTCCTCTAGGGGTTTAGGCACCCCGCCGAAACCCCCTATGAAAGCAATATCTTCCTCATTCGTGGTGCGGAGGATCAGATCGCCAGTAAAGTTATGCTTGAAGCTGGACTCCATGCCCTGGGTAATGGTTCCCATTACCGAGTTACCCAGAACCAAGAAAGCTATTCCAACAGCTATAAGAGTACCGATTATGAGAGTCTTTATTTTGTGTTCTCGAAGGTTACGAAAAGCAATCTTTAGGAGAATCATGGTTGTGTTGGGTCAGTTTGAGCGACTGGTTCTGTCGCTTTATGGTTATCAGTAGAAGATTTGTAATCTTCAACTATCTCACCGTCTCGTAGTCGGATCACGTGATCCGCGATCTTCACGATGTCTGGGTCATGAGTACTGAAGATGAAGGTGGTATCTAGTTCCCTATTCATCTTCTTCATGAGTTCAATTATTCCCTCGCTCGTTTCAGTGTCCAGATTTGCGGTTGGTTCATCTGCCATAACGATGCTCGGCTTTGTAGCCAGAGCTCGAGCTATGGCTACCCGTTGACGCTGGCCGCCAGACAGTTCGTTGGATTTGTGGGTTCGCCAATCACTAAGTCCAACCTCATCAATAAGGTGGTTCACCCAACTAGCTCGTTCTTCTTTAGTAGAAGTACGTTTTCCAAGAAGTAGTGGAAACTCGACGTTTTCAAACACATTTAAGACCGGAATTAAGTTGAAGCTCTGAAAAATAAAACCGAGTACGTCGTGACGAAGCTTGGTAATCTGTTTGTCTTTAAGTGTGGAAGTCTCTACGTTGTCAATAAAGACGTTGCCTGACGTAGCGGTGTCTATGCAACCAATAAGATTAAGGATAGTTGACTTGCCGGACCCCGAAGGTCCGGAGATGGAAGCGAAGTCACCTTTCTCGATGTTAAAGGTAATATCCTTGAGTGCATGGACCTCAGTCTTTCCCAGAGGATAGATTTTGTTAACGTCGGTTAGCTGGACGATGGCCATGGTAAGTCCCCTTGCGTGAATTAGAAATCATACATCTTAGACTCGCCTCCCAGAAGATCTAATGTGGTGTTAATGGGCGAGTATCAAAGGACATTATGCGATTTTCAAAGTGATGTAACAGTATCCTGTCCCCGAATTTAACTTATCCATTCCTCAAGTCTCAGGTTGTTGGTTAACGAGTCAAAATTAAATTACTACTTTTAGGGGGTCTGCTGTGGGTAAGGTTCATCACCAAGCTCGACTTGCAAATGCCTTAATTCTGTGCGTAGTTGTTCTCTGAGATGGGCGTAGGTGGGGTCTGAATAAAGGTTTTGCAGTTCCTCAGGGTCGCGTTTGAGATCAAATAACTCCCACGTTGGATTGGTATGGTCACCAGTAGCTCCGGTAGCGTTGAGTGGATCTCCATAGTAGTAAATGAGTTTGTGGTTTTCTGTACGTATACCGTAATGAGCTGGCACGTTGAAGTGAGCGCCGTGCATCCAATACCGGTAGTACATTGACTTACGCCAGGTAAGTGGGTTGTCTCCACTGACGATTGATCGAAGTGATTGGCCCTGAACTTCGTTTGGGATCTCGAGATGGGCGAGATCGAGCAGCGTCGGTGCGAAGTCAACGTTCAGTGCCATTTTTCTAGAGGATGTACCTGCTGGGATTTCACGGGGGTAACGAATGAGGAAGGGAATGCGGATCGAAGGTTCGTACATGTACCTTTTATCATAAAAACCGTGCTCACCAAGGAAGAAACCGTGATCCGACGTGTAAATGACGATAGTGTTGTCGCTGAGGTTGTGTTCATCAAGGTAGCCAAGCAGGCGTCCGACGTTTTCGTCAATGGCAGCTACACACCGGAGATAGCTCTTAATGAAGGTCTGGTACAACCAGGAATAGCGTTGTTCTTCGTTAAGACCATCAGGAATTGATTCTGGTAGGTGTTGTTTATCAAAGCCAAGCATTCTCTCAACACGTTGTGTAGATAGGGCTGCGGCTGGTCGTCCAGCAAGATTATCGTGAAGGGTGCAAGGCTCCGGAACATCAACGTTGGTCAGGATATCCGAATGACGAGGGTGATATTGGAAGGGATCGTGAGGCGCCTTGTGCCCCAACCACAAAAGAAAGGGTTGACTAGGATCACGTCTTTCGAGCCAATCTAGGGATAAATCAGTCAGGACATCCGTTACATAACCTGAGTGATGCTGCATTCCTCGTGAGGTCAAGGTCGTAGGCTCAAAATATTTTCCCTGTCCTGAGTTTGAAGCTAAAACATTCCATTCATCAAAGTCGATAGGATTGCTTTGCCCACCATGTCCAAGGTGCCACTTGCCTATCATGGCCGTTTGATAGCCCGCTTGGTGGAAGGAGTTCGCGAGGGTCCACTGTTGACTGTGGTTGATGGTGTCATCAAGGGTCTTGATTCCGTTGGTGTGACTGTACATACCAGTGAGCATGGTCGCTCGAGCTGGGGTGCAAATTGCATTGGTGCAAAAGCAATTGTCAAGACGCATTCCCTCGTCTGCTATTCGGTCTAGGTTGGGCGTTGGAACAAGAGTGGGTCCATAGCAATTCAGGGCAGAGGGCGTGTGGTCGTCAGCCGTAATGAATACGACGTTGGGCTGTTTCATCCCTTTAAGCCCGACCCTGTTCCTTTCGGAGTTCCAAGATTTCGTCCCACGGTTTTACTCCACACCGGTCAGCCCAGTGTTGATACAGGCCTGATAATTCCTTAACCACTTCAGGATGTTCTGAAGAAAGATCTTTCAATTCCGTGCGGTCACGCTCGATATCGTAGAGCTCCCAACCACCCGGGTATTTTGTGACTAGCTTCCATCGTCCCTTTCGGACTGCCCTGTTACCCTCGTGCTCCCAAGTTAGAACTTCACGTTCAAATTCGCCACCCGTAAAGACCGATGCCAGGCTGTAACCCTCGTGCGGCTGTATAACTTGGCCCCGAAACGTTTCCGGGTAATTGACCTTTGCGATATCCAAACAGGTGGCCATAATGTCGGGAAGTTGAGCTGGTTCGTGGCGCAAACTACCAGAATCACTAATGCCTTGAGGCCAATGAGCGATAAATGGCGTAGCGATTCCTCCCTCGTGGACCCAGTGTTTATACTCCCGGAAAGGGGTGTTGCTAACGTTGGCCCATGGCACCCCATAAGTTTGATACGTAAGTTCACTTCCCGGCATTACCTTTCGGTCATTACCCATCTGTACAACTCTTCCATCCGGGGTTACAGCTTCTGTAGTTCTCATAGTTGGTAACTCTTCAGCGCAACCACCGTTGTCGGCAAGGAACATAATTAGGGTGTTCTCCAACTGTCCAGTTACCTCTAGCCCCTCGATAATTCTGCCGATACCGCGGTCCATGCATTCGATCTGAGCCGCATAGACCTCCATTCTTCTGACCTGCCAGGCTTTATCCTCAGCATCTCCCCAAGAAGTCTGACTTTGATCGCGCGGAGAGAGTTGCCAATCGGATTGAATAATTCCTTCGCTAACAAGTCGTTCCATGCGCTCTTCCCGGAGCTTGTCCCAACCCCGATCAAAGCGACCTCGGTAGTTTTCAATGTCTTCTGGATGAGCATGCAAAGGCCAGTGGGGCGCCGTATAAGCAACGTACTGAAAGAACGGTTTTCCGGAGTAATCTAAGGCGTGTTGCTCTACTTGGATAACAGCTTCCTCACTGATGGCATCAGTGAGGAAGTACTCGCCAGGTGGCGTATCGATACGTTTATTGTTTCGCGTTAGCGTTTTGGGGTGGAAATAACTTGAAGCTCCCGTAAGAATACCGTAGTAAGAGTCGAAGCCTCGCTGACAAGGCCAGTTGTGATTGGGTCCGTCTGGAGAAATGTGACGGGTCACGTGCCACTTTCCTGACATGTATGTCCGGTACCCCCCGGCACCCAAGGCCTCAGCGATCGTTACTGTGTTTGGATTTAAGTCTCCTAAATAGCCATCTATGCCATCGTCATCAGTCATGTGTCCAACATCAGCCTGATGAGGATGGAGTCCCGTCAGGAGAGACGCCCGTGAGGGACAACATCGGGCCGTGTTATAGAACTGGCTAAAGCGTAGTCCGCCAGAAGCCAAACGGTCTAAGTTTGGGGTGTTGATCTCGCCTCCGTAACAACCAAGGTCGGAGAAGCCCATGTCGTCATTCAGGATCACGATGATGTTGGGCCGAGAGCCATCCCCTAATGATGGTGAAGTATCTTTATCAGAGTAAGGTCCCATTCGCTAATAGTCGCACACTTCTCGCATCTTCGTAGCCAAATCATTGGAAGACTAACTCAGACTTTATATTCCTACGAGTCTGAAAAGTTCGACCTGTCGTGTTTTTTTCTAAATTATTTCGAAGTAAGCCACTCGGGGTTGAGTGGGCACCTGGGGGGGAAATAACCTTCTCCTTTCAGGCGGCTTACTGAAACCTAATTACCAAGCGACAACTATTGTTTAGTAGAGTCAGGGTAGCTCATTAGTTTGGGCTGCAGCACCATACGGGGGGTCGTCATGGCTGCACTTACTGAGCAAGTAACAACCGAACAGGCCGAATTGTCCACATGAACGGATATGTGTGTGACTTGCGACGGAGGGCTGGTCTATGCGACGAAGGGTGTTAGTTAAGGATAAGGATGGACGTAGGATTTGGCAGGCCGAAACTCAAGATGCGAAACTTGTGCCCAGCAAGACGGCTCTCCTCTTATGTGATGTTTGGGACAGTCACTGGAGTCAGGGTGCGCGCGAAAGGCTTGACGACCTAATTCCTTTAATGGATGAGGTGGTACAGGTAGCCAGAGAAGCTGGTGTCCAGATCATCCATGCTCCATCCGATACCATGTCGTTTTATGCGGGTATGCCTGCCCGCCAGCGGGTACTTGATACACCGACAATCGAAGTGCCACCTGATATAGAGCGCGCTGACCCTCCTCTTCCCATAGACGATTCTGATCATGGTTCTGATACAGATGATCCTGAGAGAAAGAGGAGCGCAGATGGTCGTCTGGTAAGTCCCTGGAATCGCCAGCACGCAGGCATAAAGATAGATCAAGAACGCGACGGTATATCTGACGACGGCCGCGAAATCTTTTCCTTTCTACGTCCTCGTAGTATCGAGCGTGTGATTGTGATGGGTGTTCACACTAATATGTGTGTCCTTAACCGCTCCTTTGCCATCAAACAGCTAGTGCGCTGGGGATTCGAGGTGGCACTTATACGCGACCTAACAGATTCCCTGTACAATCCCTCCATGCCTCCCTACGTCAGTCATGAAGAAGGCACTAGGTTGGTAGTGGAATATATCGAGGCATTTTGGTGCCCTTCTATTTCCAGTGCCGAAGTGCTTAAGTTAGGTGGTTGATAATGAGCCAGTCGCAGTCAAGAATCTTGGTTCTACCGCGCCCTAAGCTTTACCAGGAGCTATTCGGGCCTGACGATGATCGCCTTCTTCGTTCCCTTGGCGAGGTAGTTCTCCACGAGTCTGAGTCTGGTCCATCCGCCGAAGAATTAGCTGCCAATATTGGTGGTTTTGACATCGTGGTGACAGGTTGGGGCAGTCCGATATTCACAGACGAAGTTGTGAAAGCTGCAACCGATCTGAAGTTACTCACCCATACTGCTGGGTCCATCAAATACATGTTTCCGCCAGTTTTGTTCGAGCGTGGCATTAAGATTACTCACGCCGCCCCAGCGATTGCAGGTGCCGTAGCCGAATGGGCATTATTACTTATTCTCACAATGCTCCAACGACCTCATCTTCACGATCGCAACATTCGGGACGGGGTCTGGGATAAAGGTGCTCCACCTGTAAGGCGAGAATTGGTGGGCCAACGCGTTGGCTTGGTGGCCGCCAGTTACACAGGGCGTTCCTTAGCGAAGTTGCTTCGCGGTATCGGTACCGAGGTTTGGATTGCTGACCCGTACCTTGAAAACACTGAGGCTTTAGATCTCGGTGTGCAGAAAGTCGGATTAGATCAATTGTTTTCTGAGTGTCGAATAGTATCTCTACATGCGCCGATAACACCTGAAACCCACAAGATGATTGGGAAGCGAGAACTCGCGCTACTGGAGGATGGCGCGCTGTTCGTAAACACAGCTCGATCCTGGCTTGTAGATGAACTAGCATTAATTGCTGAACTCCAATCAGGGCGCATCAATGCTGCTCTCGACGTATTCGACAACGAGCCCTTGCCTGGAGATAATCCCTTTCGAGATCTTTCTAAAGAAAATGTTCTTTTGACACCTCATATGGCGGCCCATACAGTTGAGGCGCGGCGTCGCCAGGGCGCCCACATGATTGCTGAGATTCAACGATATTTGGCAGGAGAATCCCTTCTATACGAGGTGAAACAAGAAAACCTAGTAACCATGGCGTAATCTTTAAGGGGGAGCGTGAAACAGTGAAGTTGATGATGTTTTCAAAGCACTTGGGATCACTCTCGGTCGCCGATGCTGGATTAGAAATTAAGAATTTAGGATTCGAAGGTGTTGACCTCACCGTCCGACCGGGTGGTCATGTCAACCCAGAAAAAGTAATCTCAGAGCTTCCACTAGCGGTCGACTCACTAAAAGAACTGGGTCTAGAGGTACCCTTAATTACGACCAACGTGACCGCAGCTGATGAACAGTACGCAACTGACGTGTTTGATACGGCGGCCACTCTAGGTATAAACGAGTTAAAACTAGGATATTGGCCATACCCTGGATTTGGTACTATTCATGCAACACTCAAGGAAGTTTCGAAGAAGCTGGATGGTATCGAGGCTCTGGCAACTACTACGGGGGTCCGGGCTAACGTTCACATCCACTCTAACACCGTTATCTCGGCACTTGCCCCTTTCGTTTGGGAATTAATTAGGGACCGAGATCCTGCGGCCGTGGGTGCTTACGTGGATCCAGGCCACATGGCTGTAGAGGGTGGCGTCGAAGGTTGGCGCATGGGTCTTGACCTACTATCCCATCGCACGACAATGGTCGCCGTAAAGGACATGGCTTGGGAACAGATAGAGGATCAGACGTTAGGCAAGTCTCGTTGGGTTACCAAATTAGTTCCTTTAAACCGGGGGGTAGTGCCCTGGCCAGAGGTGTTTAGTTGTTTGAATCAGGCAGGCTTTAATGGCTGGTTTTCAG
>CEQQ01010060.1_pt1 | contig 15911 bp, 19 predicted proteins | sample 531041 | NCBI WGS metagenome assembly CEQQ01 (sample SAMEA2621222, study PRJEB7988) | marine metagenome | biome: marine biome (ENVO:00000447); feature: deep chlorophyll maximum layer (ENVO:xxxxxxxx); material: "saline water (ENVO:00002010), including plankton (ENVO:xxxxxxxx)" | depth 150 m | reverse complement strand
GCCAACGTGGTGTAAGCAAGTTAATTGTTTTCCACGTACTTTGGGTTTCCATTAAAAGGTTGCGCAAAGTAGCACGAGCAGGGGTAAGACCTATTTGCATTTGTTTTCCGGCAATTTCTATAGATTTGAAATCACCCATTAACGCTCGTTCTAAATCTTTCCACCTATCTATACGTGGCATAATTACTGTTTGTCTAACTTGACTAGGAGCAATAGGTTTGCGAACAAAAACAGTTTCGCCTAACTCGTTGGTCCCAATAACGTCTGTGAAATCAACGTTGCCGTATTTTTTACCTGTAGCGTCGGCGCTTTCTTCAAGCATTTTTTTAACTGCTGAAAGTTCGCCTCGAAGAATAGTTATCAAATTAGAACGAACGTCTGGTCCTGTCCAAGTGAGCCCATCAAATTTTTTGTCAGGAACTATTGATTCAACAAACCCAGTAAGTACGCCGTTAATTAACCTGTCAAGTTTAGGACCTAACCGTTCAGGCGGTGTATCAACTAAATCAATCAACGTTTGGTCCGCCCAAAGTTGCGACGTGCCTTTATCTGTTGGTCGATTATCTAAACTTATGCCTTCCCATGTTGGAAGATTAGAACGATAACTCATTAACGCTACGTCAAGCAACGAAAGTGGTTCACCGCTTTCTAACATGGTTGCTCTGCCATGATGCTTTTGCATTATTTTAGAAACGTTAATTCTTTCTAAATCACGGAAGAACTTTTCTAGTTCTGTAACTACTTGGTTTTTATTATTGACATCAATAATGCCTTCTAAAACTTTTTCACTAAACAGTTTGTAAGCACGTGAATTTGTAAACCCAGCGTATAAACCAGATTTTTCAAAAAAGGTTCGTGCTGCAAGACCTGCTTTGGTCGTAGGTTTAAGAATTGAATCAAACCCATCAATTGTTCTAGGAATTTCTAAATCAATAGTTTGAAAAAGATTATCTATCGCTGCTTCATGCATTTCCCGTGGAGAAATAATTTCATGGTTCCGAAGCCGATTCATGTTTTCTTGTTGATCGACTAACGGATTTAATTCACCAGCAGCAGGTATGTCGCTAGTCCCTCTAACAATTAATTCAGGGTTGTAAAGATCGTGATTCGCTGGAAGTAACGAATACACATCTTGCATTAAATTTTTGTAAGTACCTTCGTTATCAGCTAGCACTGCTTGCCACGGAAAATTTTGCATTTCGTGTAAACGATCAAATAATTCAGCAAGTTCTGAATCTCCTGATCGACCTAAAATGATTTCTGCTGCATCCAAGTTCAACGGTTTAATAGGCATTGTCCTAAACTTTTCAATGCCTTCTTTTGTTGGATCGTCCCAAGAACGACGCCGTTGTTCGTAGTCAAGTAACGCTTCTGAAGCTCCAGCTAAATCTTCAGGTGCAACATCTGCGTACATAGCTTCATCTAAAACGCCAGTTGCATCTAATGCTTCTCGCAATTCTAATTGCGCTGCTTGGATACTCATATCTTCTAAAGCTTGTGGGCTAAACAAGTAATGCTGTATAAAAATAGCGTGCGCTTTTTCTTTTTGAAGCAACACATCAATAATGTGGTCAACGTGAATTTTGTCTAAACGATTTATTTCGTCAGGAATCGCAGTAGGTTCAAGAGACGCTGCACGTCCTTGCTGGAACGCATCATCTGCGGCCATCTCCCCCATTGCTTGTCCCATGTTTTTTCTGTGAGCATCAAATGACGCTATTTCTTTTCTTACACGACCTAGTTCTGAAAAATGCCAGTGTAAAGATGTAGGGCGTTCAAGTATTGCTGGGAACTCAGCCATTGGCCCCGGCGTTTCATCCATTTCTCCTAAACTTGTACGCCAGTCATAATCAAATTCGTCAGGGAATCTGTTGTATTGATCTTTTATTGGGCCCGGCACACGTCGCAACAAACTCCAAAGATGCGACATTTCTTTTAACTGTGCGTGCATTGCTTCTTTTACAGCAACGTTGCCATTTACATAACGAATAAAGTTGTGGAACGGCAACCAAGCAGAACTATCTACAGGTGCAGCGTTAGCTAATGTTGCATAAACTTTTGACAATTGCCATCGTTCTTCAGGCGTCATATGTTTAAACGCTGGACCCCACTGTGGCATTTTTTGAAAAATACGTAAAGCTATAATTTCTTGGGCAGCGTTGTTTCTATTTATATTCCAAAGCCCAGTGCCGTAAAACTGATCTAAGCCTGTGCTTGGAACTTTCTTCATTGTTTGAAGACTGTTTTTAACTTTTTCTAATGGCCCAAAAACAGTATCAATATGTGCTGCATAAAGTTCTAATTGCAACCGTTGTTCAGCAATAGCGTATAAACCATCTTCTGCTAATTCTAATTCTGCTTCGGCTCTTCGGAACTCTTCAGGGTCTGTATCTACGTTGTCAGGCCTATATATTTCGTTGTCAAATTGTCGTTTGTACGCATCTGCTGCTTCTACTAATTCACCATTAATTCGGGCTATAGCAGCTTCAACATTAAAATCAACGTTTGTATCGTAAGGAAGTTCGTTTCTATATATCGCTGCTTCAAAGTCACGTTTTGCTTGACGGTAAACATCATCTTTAAAATTAAAATCAAGATTGACGCCGTATCCTCTTAACCCAGCAGTTACTTCATTAACAATTTCGTCACGATTTAATAGAGCTAAAACGTCTAAGTCGTAAGTGTCATACGCAGCTTTGTATGCTTGATAGTTAACACGTACTTCGTCTGTAACCGGGGTGACATCGCCTTCAGCTAAAGAAACTGGGAAAGGATCACTAGGATCAGCAGCACCTTCTCTTTCGAGAAATTCTGTTATCGAAGCATCAGTGTCAAATATTGGACTTGTTTCGCCAAGAACATTGCTGCGACTAGCAATTTCTATTGCAGGGACTAAGCCTCCATTGTTTAAATCAGGTCCAAACTGTGGGGCTGCTCCGAGATCACCTGTTTGCAAATAGGTTGCAGAAGGTCTTATGCCATAAAGAGCTAAGTTATTTGTTTCATTAATAACAATTTGCTGCAACTCTTTAGTGATAGGCACTGTTGCTGCATCAAAAATATCTCGTGGTTCTGGGATATTGTCCATCCACGCAGGTTGGTAATCAAATTTTTCAAACAACAAAGAATCAACAGAGCGTGTGCTGCCTACGACTTTGCCACCGCCAATAGTAAGCATGTCTAAAACACTGCCGCCTAACAACGTTTCAAGGTAAGGATACTTCCCTTCAAACTGTTGAATTTTTTCATGCAGTTTTTGTCCACCAATACGAATTGGTTCTCTTGTAGGTGTGCGAACAATAATTGGTTGATTTCTTACAGGTGGACGTACTTGTTCGTAAAAAGGCCCCATGCTTTCATTTGGCAATAACCCGGGTTGAACTCTGTAAACAGGAACTGGGTTACCTGACCCATCAATATCTATATATTCAAGTTGTTTTTCAGGAAATAAATCTTTACCTACATTGTCTGGATCAAGACGAGCTTTTTTAGCTCTATTAATATTAAATGCAGTTCTGCTAATTTTAATGCCCGCATAAGCTGGGTCTCCAACAACGTTAATGCCAGCATCAAAAATGCCGGAAACAAACTGGTACTTAGGTGTTTGTTTAAATTCTTCTACAGAAGTTGGATTTAAAATATCTACATGACCAGAAAACAGCATGATTGCTTGACCAGCGCTTCTGTCGTTTGTTAGTTCCCAAGCATTTTGCCATGTGCCATAATCAAAAATTTTGGTGTTAAACCCACGACCTGTACGCATACCAGTTACAGGGTCTCTAGCCTCAAACGGGTTAAGGCTTGCCATTGTGACCATTGTGCCGATAGGCCGGTCAACAAAGTTTTTAATTGCGTAATTGAAACCGTCCATTGTTAGGTTCCAAACAGCGGCTGGTTCTTCTCTTATACTTTCAGGGATTGCCCCGACTGCTGCACCAATACCAGTATCCGGGCCAAAGAAAGAACCTATTACTGAACGCCCAGCGACACCTTGATTAGATGCGCTCATTTTTCCTAGTATGTTGTCTTTCCACGATTCGTTAAACGCTTCGAAAACACTGAATTCTTCATCGTCAGCTAGTCGAATAGTGTCAACAAAAAGATCAGCAGCTTGCGCACCAAAATCAACAGGCGCTCTAAAAATGTTGTAAAGCCGACCGGTAAAACTCACGACGCATCAAATCGTGTTGGTAAAAACGTTTCCATTTGCAAAACAGTTTGTTGCATGTCTGGGTTAGCGTAAGGATTATTTGCTGTTGCTTGCAGTAACGGCATAGTTTGGAACAACAATTGAGAACGTTCAGGAGTAAGTTTTGGTTCTCTTATTTGCGATGGCATAGCTGACGAAGGTTCCATTGGACGATCTGTAGTTCTAAACAAATCACCTGCGCTACCGGGCATTACTCTGCTAGGAGGCAACGCTGTTGGTTCTCCCATACCTGCTACATTTTGTGGAAGTGGCGCAACTTCTTGTGCCATTTCTTGTTGTTTAGCAGACCCGTACGTTTGATCTTTGGCTGTTTGAATAGCTTGGGTTTTAGATCCCTTGCCTTTACGTGGCATTACAGTGCTCCAATAAGGTCTTGGATAGATGGTCCTTGTTCAGCTTCTACTGGTGGGGCTATACCTGCTTCTGCCCCCATTCCCGGTAAAGCTAACCCCGGTTGAGCTTCAGGAGCATCTGGCGGAACTTGTTCAGCTTGTCGTTCTTGTGCTTCTTTTTGCACTTTGCTTACTGCATCAGCAAGATCCATTTTGTTGCTACGCACTAAATCCATAATGCGAGCAAGATCCGCTGGAGGAATAACTCCTTCAGCAGCTTGTTGTTGCACTGAACTTAAAAGAGCTTGTTCTAGTTGCTCTGCAACCACAGTGTCGTGTTCAAACTCTGGGTCATCTACCAAAGGATCAAGCGACATAAACGATTGTTTGGACATTGTGCCCATGCCAACACGTTGCCCACCGCCAATAACAAGGTTGTTTAAATCTGCACCGGGGTGGGAATATGAAACAACGTTTTGTGTTGAATCAAAGTTTGCGTTTGGTTTGTAATCAACTTGCCCTGTAGCACCTTTTGTAGTGACGTAAAACGAATGTGATTTACCGCCCGCATATTTTTTTGCCATCGTAACTGCAATTTTGTTTTCTTCTTGCAGCGATCTTGACATAATGCGTTGCGCTTCTTGAATTGTAAAATCAACTGTTGCTGACAAAACCGCATCGCCTCGTCTACCTGTACGAATGTTCGATGTTGATTCGCCACCAAACTCTTGTGGAATACCAGCAGTTAATCGTTGGGCTCGTTCTAACCTGTCAATTGCAGGGTTAGTCATATATCCGGGCGAAGTTTGCATATCACGCAATTCGCCGCCACGGATAACACCAACTTCTCCTGTTAACCCATCAGCAGGATTAACTATCTGCGGTGTTTCGCCTTGACGACCAACTAGCCAAGTATCAGGGAATACGCCTTTTTGCACAGCAATTACTTCGAGTGCCATTAATCGAGCTTGCATTTGGTACATGCCAAGAATGCCATCGAATTGGCCTTGGGCTCCGTCAAGACTTATACGTTCAGCAAATACAACAGGTGTTTCGCCTAATGGGTTAGGGACACGTTCTAGTTCTTCTGCCATAAAAGGACTTGATGTAGTTGACACACCAAAAGAAACAGTAGTTACTGCTGATCTTGTAGCAATAAGAACTTGTTCTTCGCCATCAACGTATTCAATCATTTCTATTGGATGGTCTGCGCTTATTTTGCCGTCGTTATTAAATTTAATTCCAACTTCGGGGTAATGAGCCATCAGCCACCCCAACGAACGTTCGTAACTAAAAATTACGTCTCGTGGTCGCATGTCTTCTACGCCCAAAAGTTTTGACGGATACGCTGTCAAAGGATCACGCACATGCCATTCTGGGCAACCAGTTTTGTAGTTATAACGAAGTTGTGTACACGTTGTGGCATACCCAACTAATTGCCGGGCACGTTTAGCTAACTGGAGATCCATTCGTGAATGTTCCCACCAACCAAAAATAGCTTTGCGTCTAATAGCTGCATTGTCTCTAGCACGTTTTGTGTTTGTGTCTGTAGGTGGGCAATAAATGTCAGGCGATGTTGACGCAATACGCATCGCTGTTTGATCTAGCCCTTGCGCTAAAAGATTAGCTACCGCAGATTTTTCGTCAGTGTCAAGTTCAGGCAACGGGACAACAACATCTCCGTTATAATAATCTCGAAGGTTACGCATTTTTGCTTTAGCGCTACCATTGGCATTAGACCTTGTGGTATAAAGACTAATAATCTCGTCAGTGGATCTCACGGGTACCTCACGGCATTCAACTATGCACTAGTGACCCACGATGGACGCCACTGTTGGTTATTAACTATAGTCGGAACATAGATTTTCTCTAAATTATGTTCCAAAAACCATTCTGCCATAACACAGTCATCGGTGCGTGAACCTGTACCTTCTGGGTTCCATCGTGTTACTTCATTTACTAGTAAAAGGGAATGCGGTCTTGCTTCCGTGTTTTGTTTTCCGGGCAAACGCACTCGGCCAACGCGCCATAACGGAGCCAACATTTGCACTCCGTACTTGGGGTCGCCTTTGTTTTTAGAATGCGTGTAATGCGGAACCAACTGGACATTGCGTAGCGCTGCCCAGCGGCGAAAGTGATCATATTGGAGAATAAATTTTTGGGCCGCATTTGCTTCGATAATCCAATGGGTAATTGGTTTACCCATATCGTTGCTAATTTGCCACCACTCTTCAGCGACTCCAGTGAATCGTTGAGTTTCATGGCTCCAATCAAGAAACGACGGGGCATCCATTTTACGTCGATAGGATTCTAACAAATATCTGAACTCTGTTTCAGGGTTATATGCCCAACATTGCAAAGCCCAAAAGTTAGCTGGCGACGGATCTGCTGTTGCTACAACAAACAAATCGTCTGATATTCCTTGCGGTAATTCCCACAAATCACGGTCATTATCCCAACATCCGGGGTGATCTACCCCATCAGGGCCCTGTCCGCCGCTAACCCATAACGGGTCAACTAATACATTTGCTGGGTTTACATCCGATTGCTGGTACAAGACCTCAAATCGGTCAGGAGTTTGTGCCTTAATGTGTCGTAGTCGTCGCCACGGTAAACGTCGTGGGTATAGTAAACATCCTCCGGGCCAAGGTTTCCCACCGGGCTTGTGGTTTTCAGGATCGCCGTTGCATAGTTCTTCATAATGCGCTTGATATTTAAGGTGCGTGTATTTACGCCATTCGTCGGGGGCATCTTCTGGATCAAATTCCTCTAGTTCGTAATCGTCAGGGGGTGCCACTTTGTCTAACGCATACCTGTAAATGTCGTCTGCTGACATGCGTTGTCCCTGTAGAACGAGCAAACCACCGGGTTCTAGTCGGGTTTCTGCCACCTCGTCCCACCATCGACGCATATCTTCCCGTGCTTCTGCGGATCGCATTTTGCGTGGGTCGTATACGTCGTCCCATATGACTAAATCAAAACGGCCTCCAAGAAACCCGGAGTCCATTCCGAAAGCTGACCATGTGGGTTCTTTTTGGCTTAACGGAGTGTCATCCTTTTGTAGCACAGTAAATGCTTCGGCACGCCATATTTCTGAAGAATCTGGTTTAAACATTCCGAAGTCTTCTTGCAGCGTGGCCTCAGCGTCAACCGCCAAATTTAAACGTACATCGTTTAATTCGGCTCTAACCGGATGCGCTCGATCAAATTCGGCACGCAACCTGCGGCAATACCATTCGGCCAAACGCTGCGTTGAAGACCCAATCATGCCACGAATAGCACGATTGCGTATAGTTGCCCATGCAGGCAATACTTTAGCGAAGAATGTTGACTTTCCGGTACCGGGTGGAGCGTTAATAACAGCGTATTCTTCGTACTCTGTGTCCATTAACCCCATTATTCGTTCCGTTGCTTCTATTTGCCACGGTTGCAAAATGATACCAAAGTATCTTTTAGCGAAAACTTCTATGTTGTCGTACGCTGCTTGTGCTTCAGGGCAAAGGTCATCGTATTGTGGGACCTCTGGTTGGATTGTTTTACCCAGAGCTTCTTGGGCGGCGATGAAATTTCTCGGAGCTTTGCCGTTTTCTGCGTCTCGGCAAGCGTGGTAAGAGAGTCCTGTTTGCTTTGAAGCTGCATATAAAGATATCCCTTGACGGCGGAGTGCCTGATAATCCGCCCATGTTTCTATAGTTGTCGCTTTACCAGATGGCATGTTGCCCCCTTATTGGCAAGATTCACAAATATCAGGATTTTCTAAATCGCATTCAATTATGGCATCGTCGTCGAACGGGTCAATGTCCATTCGTTCGCCCATTAACTCTGGGTGATCTTCAAAAACTTCCATAAGGGTACGTGGCTCCATAGGTTCCTCTATTAGCTCTGCATAATCAAAACAAAAACAATCGTTAGCGCAGTCAGGGCAAAACTCACAGGCGCAGTCGTAATGGTAAAAATGGCAAACGCATTCTTCCCCTTCACAGTCGCAACCGTAAATGACCACGGGTTACCACTTTGTTTTGTTTGCCCAATATGCGGCAGACATTTTCCCCTTGCTTATGTTTTTTGCGTGACGAGCTTGAAAAGATTTTTTCCGAGCTTTTTCTTTTTTTGTTTTAGGGTTTTTACCTGCACCCTTAACATTTTGTTGCCCAAAACGAATAGTTTTAATTTTGCCATCCGCTCTAGCTACAACAACATGCGATTTAGTTGGATGATTCGGAGTTCTTTTAGGTTTATTAAAACCACTAACTCCTGCACGTTTTAATCGAGGATCTGGTTTAGCAGCCATTTAACATCCTAAATCTCTTCTAAGACCTTCCCAGACTGTCCATTGCGATTCAGTCCAAGTGTGCTCGATTGTATTGTAAAGCTGCGAACATTGTGGACCATACCCCATGCCTTCTGAAACAGCAGGAACAAGATCCATACGCACAGTCGGCTCAGGATCAGAACTCGGCCACAACGTCACGACCGCAGCAATAGCTGTAACTAAAGCAACAACCGCTGCTGTAACGGCCTTAACAATTTTTTTAATTGCTTCAGACCAGATGTCCGCCTTTTCAGCTACATCTTCGATAGTCATAGCTATTTACGGTCAGGGATTACCCTTTGACCATCATTAATACGTGACTGATTACCGTCACCACGCATCAAACGGTAAATCTCATCACGTTCAATAGGTGCAGAAGGACGCTCAGTCATCATTTTGTCGGCCATTATTTATCTCTTTCTGTCCCAAAGGAATGCATACGTTTCCCTGTCTTTGGATTAATTGCATGTCCCCCAAAATCCGTAACAGTCGGCGGATTATTCATAGAAACATCCGCAGCGTTACGCCGTGCACTAACACCACGCTGCCGTTGCACTGTACCAGTACGAGCAGCAGCAGCCAAACGTTTTTTTTGTCCAGCATTTGAAGTGCTTTTAACGGACCTACGAGGCTCAGGTCGCACAGATTTAAAAGGCGGCTCACCACGACGCCGAGTTGTTTCGCTAAGAAGTGGGTTCATACCCCCGACATTACGAAACACACGGCCAACAGCACGTTCCCCCCAAGAACCAGTCAACCTGAAATTGTTTTTATCTCGCTGATAAGCCATTAACCAAACCTACGTCTTGCTTGTTCCCGATAATAATCTTTTTTACTTTCATACGCACGGTTCATCTCTGGAGCATTCTGCTTCGCCGCCCTACCAGAACGCAACTTACCGTACTTTGCCTGTATCTTACGGGCCTCAGTTTCCGCTTTAACAGCCTGAGTATTAACTTCCGGCGGATTACTTATAGAAACATCGGCATGACGGCGACGAAAAGCCTCATATTTGTGACTTGACCGCTTTAACCGCTTATTACTCATAAAAAGATGTTACACTACACACGCACTCGCCGCTAACAACGGTTCGATCGCCCGTCAGAGGGGCATCTGACTCCGTGTCCAGACACGACGGCCCACACCAACAGGGGGGCACGGAGCAGACCAGCACAGCACGGCTCGGTCAAGGCAAGAGAGGCCTCAACACTCGGTGGATACCAAGGTAAAAACCACTCACACAACAAACAACTGAACCAAACTCACGAAAACACTGATATACACGACAAATAGAGGGGGAGGCTCGGCACATACCCGGTCATCGACCCCCCAAACCAACCTGACCTAACGGGGTACCTCAGACAAACGTAATTGGGTGGGTGTGGGGTTGTTGTGTGTGTTAATCGAAACGTTTCGCCGTTTCATCACGACTCGGGTGCTCCCGAGAGAGCCGGGGTAGGCCGCCTGTCGGCCCTGTGGTTGTCGGGTATCCCTCCTTGTGTGGCGTTGGTTCCCCCGATCAAAGGGTTCCGACTAACGAGGGTCGGATCCCAATGATCTCAGGGACTCGCGCAGGTTTTTACAAAGTAGCAAGCAACGCTTCACAGTTGTCTGGCAGCATCGGGCACGCCGTGTTGCTCGTTGGTTTGCATCGTCGGTGCCCGAGCGCCAACTGCTTGCGCCCGCACAGCTTTAGTCGCTGCTGCTCGTCACTCGTAAGGTTTGCTACTGTACGCAGCTTAATTCCGTATGGTAGTAGTTGCGTGGTTCGATCCTGTCAAGTCACCTGCTGCGCATCTCGACAACATAATTAGGGCCCCAACGAAGGGGCTGCCATCCTAATTAGGTCGCTATTTCGTTACAGAGGGGAGAACACGAGACTCTGTAACAAAATAGTAAATCGAGACTTCGGGTAACTTGACACTCCGAATTGCTCGCTTCTTGGATAATAACCTGCGATGGCCGTAGGTATGAAAGGAAAACATGAATAAACGTACTACTAACCTCAGGTCCGAATGGCTGACCATACGTGAAGATCGGTACCGCCCGGACTTTACCCCGTCAGAACATCCGAACCTGCCTCCCGAGTACTACGATGCGTGTGTTGCAGAGACGTTTAACCAGACGTTTCTCGACAAACTCAGTCCTCGTAGGAAAGACGCCACTACTGCTTGGCCTCTCGAATGGTTCCTCGCCATTGAGTTAGAAGAGGGTATCTATGGCACCGACCGTAGCCTCATGCACTTGATTGAGGTGGACAAGGAAGGACGCCCAGCACCCACTGAGCAGACGATGAAGCTCCTCGGGGCTACCTACCGTTCCAAGCTTTGGGGCGTAGCTAACCTGTTCGACATTCCAGAGGATTGGGACGAGTCGAAACCTTGGGACGCTGAGCCGGGTAACGGTATGCTCCTTACTGACAATTGGACGTACCCAGCCGTTGAGATGCTCCTCGGTTTGACGCCCGGTAGAGGGAAGGGGGCCGATGTTCCTCAGGTCGGCTACCAGCTTTGGGCCGGTTTCGAGCAAGGAGGCACCATCGAGGTTGCAGGTATGACCGAAGACGGCACCTTCTCATCCGATGCAATGCATAGCGTGCCAGCGGTTGATGTCATTGTGGCGTTATTTGGTCCTCAGGAACCACGTCGTCAAGCGTCTAAGTATGCTCCACCGCAGCCTCCTAGCCCCGGTCGTTATGACTTGTACGACTTGCGGCGAGTCAAGGTTGCTGCGAGCGAGCTATCTCAGGAGATTACAGAGGGCCTTACAGCACTCGGTAGAGTTGAGGCTGAGGCTCGTAAGGTTATTGGCGTGAGCAGCGTGATGAACCGTAGTGACGCCGCCCTCTGGATAGCAGAGAAGGAAGAGGGTCGTGCCCGGCGGATTCAGCAGCGTAGCAAGGGACCAGTCAAGTTTGGTTCCAAGAGCTAGCACCCACTAGGGAGGGGGCAGCAGGTCGTAAGATCTGTTGCCTCCTCACCTTTTTTTGCCCGAGGGTATTAGGCACACTGTCGAAGGTCCTATAGTGGCAGCGATTCGTTACTTATGAAAGAGGGAGATATGAATTATACGATTGGTCATCACGATCTAATTAGCGCCGAGAATATTATGGTGTACCTTAAAGCTCGTGCTGATGAGCTAGAGCAAGAGTACATGGAAGAGTACTCTGCCTTGTCAAATGTTGGGCGTCATTACAACAAGGGTCGTTTGCATGAGGTGATGGAGTTGTTAGCTCATGTTGAGGGTGATCTTGAAAGCACCATTAAAGATATGGGTAGGTACTATGGACAGGGTTAAGTGTACGGGTAACGAGGCTTCGTATCAGCGTGGTTGCAGGTGCGAAGATTGTACTCGTGCACACCGTGAGTACTCTCGTAAGGTGGCTAAAGATAGGCGGTTAGCTGCTAGTCAGGACGCACAGTCTAAGCGTCGTACTACTAAAAGAGATCTTGGTTTTGTTGAGAGTGATGCGTTTACTTTGCAGCAGATACGTAAAGCTCGTGAGGTTAAGTAATGTGGCTTGCTATTTGGTTGATAATAGATTTTGTTAGCGTGCATGAGGAGCCGCCGTATCCTGAAGTGCCTGCTGTTGTGTGCGAATATTTTGCTGATGATTGTGTTAGGCCGTTGAGTATTGCTTGGTGTGAGTCGTTGCATAATCCGTATGCGTATCATCCTGAAGGTTCTTATGGTTTGTTTCAAATCTATGAGCCTGTGTGGGGTGATGTGTTTGCAGATTATTGGCACGATAAGTATGACGTTGAACAGAACACTCGGTTTGCTCGATGGATCTTTGATAACACGACACGTAAGTTTGATTTGTGGACATGTGGTCGTTATAAATAAAGGAGAAATAGAATGAAATACCCGGAGATAGAAGTCCAGTTAACTGGGCGTGACGGTAATGCCTTCGCCGTTATGGGGGCAGTAATTGATGGACTCCGCCAAGGAGGGGTAAGCAAAGAAGAAATAGAAGCTTACCGTGAAGACTCTATGAGTGGTGACTACAGTCATTTGCTTAATGTGGCAATGGATTGGGTCAGCGTCCTATAGAACGTGACCTTTTGGAGGCTTAATCCCGTATAAATACTGGCTCGAAGGAGCATTTGTGTTTATTACTGGTATAATATTTCCTGAAAGGTCGCAAGAAAGGGAGAGGGGACCGTCGTTCCCATAACAAAGTCCTCTCTCCCGAAGATCTCAATAATAATAAAGGAGAATACGTGAAGTATTTGCGTGTTAGAACAGACGTTTACAACGAAGCGTGTCAAGAAGAACGTGAACTTGTATTCAAAAATAAAGAATCATTGACAGCTACTGTGCGTTTCAATGACGACAAGCTCAGTTATGTATGGGCTGCTCGTTTCCGTGACGACACGTGGCATTTATCTGTTGGTGGTTTGTCTTTAGAAAATGTTAGCCAAGACACCATGTTGAAGTTGTTGAACGCTATCAATGAAGAAAGTGAGAAGCATGTCACATCGAATGACAGCGCTTGATGCTAAGCACGCTCTATATGCGGTGACTCCTTGGCACAAGCTAGGCAACGTTGGACATATCAATTGGGAAGAAGCACGTGATGCTTTTGACTGGTGCGAAGTTCATCGTCATCCAATACACATTGAACATGATGAGATAGGTGTCATCCTTGAAGGCAGAGATGTCCTAAAGATGAACAACTATCCATATGCTTATGCTGAGGTAAGCCCTAAGTATCAAATAGTGCAGCACCGGTTTTTAATTGATGATTTAACTGGGTTGCTTATTGATACTGGTTTAGTTGAGACTATTGAATCAGTTGGTACTTACGATAACGGTGCTGTTGCTTACGTCTCTCTTAAATTCAAAGACGTAATAAACATTCCGGGCTGGTCCACAGTTGAATCAATATTTAATATTGGTAATGGGCATGACAAGCAAGTCCCTTTAATTGCTACTCAATCTGCAACTGCGACGGTGTGTGCGAACACATTTAAGTGGAACATCTTAGATAAGGATGCTGTCTTTAGGTTTAAGAAGATAGGTAATCCACAGGAGTTGATGCAACAAGCTGTTGAAGAGTTGTGTGCAGGGTATGAACGTCATACACAGTACGCTACACAGATCGAGCGGATGGCTAATCAGTCGTTTGTTAATGAGCAATGGGATGATTTAGTTAAAGATCTCATTGGTGAAAAACCTCTGCTACATGAGACAAGTTTAACTGTTCAAGGTTATTACAATAAGTTGACTCGTTGGGACAACACTAAAAGAGATATCAATTATAGATTCCATGAGGATCAAGATATCGCTGGGGTGCGTTGCACTAAGTGGGGTGCGCTTATGGCTGTCCAAGCGTGGGAACAAAAAGATAAATCATTAAAGGGTATTACTAGCAGTCGTGATCGCACACGTAGGCATCAAGCTGACGTGATGTTTGGCAAGTTGCCGATGACTGAAAAAGCTGCCAAGATTCTGGTAGCTAGCTAGACCTGAGAGGGGACGTGCTCGTACGGGTAACCAGAGCAGGCTTTTTGATTCATGTTCGGCCTTCATGCGTCCTCTCTCTTTAGTTCTTTAATAAAGGAGAAATGTTATGTCAGAGTTGGAAGGCAGGCAGCAACGTGACATTGGTATGGCACGAGCAGAGTTAGGTGCTCGTCCATCTCAAAAGGTTGCTGCAAAACATGCCATAGCTAAGGTGTGTCGTAGTACAGCACCGCATAATTCATGGACCACTGATGAAGTTCATGCTGTGTTAGAAGCTATGAATGTTAAGTTAGATAATGCTCGGGTGCTTGGTCCATTGATGAAGCAGGCGCAGCGGGCTGGGTTGATTGAGCCTGTTGTTTGCGAAAGCTGTAATCGTCAAGAGACTCGGTTATCTAGACGTAAGAAACGTCATGCTGGTCCGCAATACATATGGCGTACGACACCTACTTACTATTACGAATATTGGAAGGAATGATAATGGACGTGTATATTAGCCCCGACCCACCTGATGATCCTTATGCAGACATGGATGATGATGAGTACGAAAAGATGCTCGAAGCTAGAGAGAATGCTGAGTCAGCTTATTGGGATAGCCGCATTGATGAGGCCCGAGGGAACTGATAGACTGCATGTAGAAAGGGAGAACAATGCAGTACGAAACGGGTCCGGCACAAACTGTGCTGGAAGAATACATTCGTTACCCTGCGAATAAACCTACAGCCGATGGTTCGTTTCTTCGGATATCTAATGTGACTACGTGTGCACGTAAACAGATATTTGATGGGATGGGATTGCCTCGTGTAGAAGCAGGACCGAATGCGATAAATGGATTTGTTGCTAAAGAAATAGGCAACACTATGCATGAGCATATTCAAGCAGCGTTTAAGGAACGAGTGCCTGACTTCCAATGTGAAGTTGAAGTTAGTATCCCTGATTGTTTAACGTCTGGTCATGCTGACGGTGTTTATAATGACACAGTTTTAGAAATTAAAACGATGCGGAACTATGGGTTTCGTAAAGCACGGAACGAAGGACCTAAAGAAGAGCACTTGTTCCAAGCGTGTGCGTATGCTTTAGCGTTAGGTGTAACAAAAATACATTTGGTTTACATGTGCAGTGATGCTACGCCGGGACGTTGGAAAGACAGCGCTCGTGCTGGTGACATGGTTGAGTGGTTGTATGATATTCACGAATCGTTTGATGAAAGCGGAACGTCAATCAATGTAGCTACTACGTATTTCTTAGAAGACCATGCACGTATGGCTAAAAGCTACCTGAATACTGGTTTTATACCGGAAGGTTTGCGGTCGTATTGGGAAACAGAAATTCCTTGGGAGTGTAATTACTGCCCGTACTATGACGTGTGCGAACAGCATGGTGACATAGACATTGTTGATGTAATTGATCTTGTAATAAAGGAGACAGATGAGCCAGTTAAGTAAGTTAGCAACACCATTTTCCGACAGGTTTATTGAAACTAAACCGGGAAAGTTTTCTGCGTCGTATGTGCCTCACGGTATCGTGTCGCAGTTCTTGTTAGGGATTGTAGGTCCGTATGATTTTGCTATTAATACTCTTGTTAGGG
>CEQQ01024761.1_pt1 | contig 15965 bp, 14 predicted proteins | sample 531041 | NCBI WGS metagenome assembly CEQQ01 (sample SAMEA2621222, study PRJEB7988) | marine metagenome | biome: marine biome (ENVO:00000447); feature: deep chlorophyll maximum layer (ENVO:xxxxxxxx); material: "saline water (ENVO:00002010), including plankton (ENVO:xxxxxxxx)" | depth 150 m | reverse complement strand
TACAAATGCTTGAAGCGCCCATCCAATTGTTCTTTCTGAAAAATCTAAACCTAAATAACCCATTAAAAAACCTAAAGCTACAGTTAGGAAAAAAACACCAATGATCATTAATGTTTTAATTATTTTTATATAAGCAATAAATATTGAGATAACTCCATATATACCTGAAATTAATAATGGCTCCCAATTTCCCCAATCATTCCAACCTGAAATAACAATACTGTACACAGAAAAAATAGCAGCTAATCCCAAAAGCCCAAACTCATTTTTGTCTAACACTTTTAAAATTAAATTAAAAATAACGACTGATATTAATGAACCTGAAAATGTAAGCCATGTTGTTTGGGTTTGATTTAAATCATAAAAATCAAATATTAGAATAATAGCCAATCCCAATATGGCACCATGGATACTGGTTAGAAATACTTTTTGAAGATCAACATCATTAGAATATTTGATATTTTTAAATAATATCCAAATTGGAACATTTACTGCTAAAAGAGAATAAATCAAAAATAGTTGCTCTGAGGAAGTCCAATCTGGTAAACCTGAAAACAAAACCCAAAAAGGAGACAAAACTGCAAAAACCCCAGCCCCAATTAAAATAGAAAATTCAAATTTAAAAATTTTTAGCTTCTTTAAAACTTTAGCATCCTTGGAGTTTTTTAAAATCAAAAATATAATAGATAAGGTTAAACTGAATAGGCCAATAGTTAACCCAATCCAGCGAGTACTTAATATTTCAGATTCAAGCAAGCTTATAACGATTGCTACAAAAGGAAGTATAACAACCCCATATTTATAAAAATCAATATTTTTATCAAAAAAAACTATTACTGAATTTATAGTCAGTCCTAATAATATTACTGAAACAGGATATAGTGTTAAATTATTCTCAACTGTTACAGATAAAATTAAAACAAACGCTAATATTTGAACAATTTGCCCTCCCCAAAAAACAAAGCGGGCATTTTCTTGGAGATTCCATTTAATTAAATATTTAGAAAAATAACTTAATGCTGCTGCTGTAATAGAGACAGATACAAATCCCCAATTCGAATCGTATGATTTGAAGGAACTAACTAATAACCCTGAAAAAACTATAATCCCTAAACCTGTACCTAAAGTTAGTATTTTCCCTTTATAAAAATAAGATAATGTTCCCCAAATAACTATTGAAGGGACAAAAAGAATAATCCATCCAAAATAATTTAAATCAAGCGATAAATTTATTTCTGGAATAACAAATTCATTACCGTAGGTTGTAAACTCATAAACGATGATTCCTGTCGTTAAATACGTACAAAAAGCACCAAGGGTTATTAGGGCAAGTCCAGAATAATATATTTGCATGCTCTTAAATGCAAAATGACCCAACCCAATAAGTGCAACGACCTGTATAAATATAAAGGCCTCTTTCTCAATCCACCCAAAATCATCCCATAATGTAACTAATAATATAAAAGAGCTGACCACTGTTAAAACAACAGCAAAAGTTAAGAGGACCGCTATTGTACTATTGGGAATAAATGAAGGTTTTTTGGGGGCTTTCGATTCTTTTGAAGAAGGAGAGCTAACATCTAAGTGATTAAGAGAAGAATTATTTAATAAAAGACCTTCTTTTTTTGCAGTCTCATTAACAACACCTTTTAAATATTCAACTCTTTTATATGTTTCTCCCACAAATATTTCATCTAGAGAATTAATAATTTTTGTTTTTAATAACTTAATATGAGAAATTAATTGATTTTCTACTTTGAGTGCTAAATCATCACTATTGCGAGTATATTCTTTAACGTGATTTAAGGAATATACAGCAGATTTTAATTCATCTATATCAGAATCAAAATCTGTTGTTGTATCAATAGAAAGGTCTTTAATTCTTGTTCCGCAATAAGTACAAAATTTTTGGTCTTCAGAAATTTTTTGTTTGCACTTATTACATTCCATATACCACGTAATTGGGTTTATTTCAGCTAAATTTATATATTATTTTATCCATAAAGGTGTGGGGGATATGCTGCAGACCTGTTTTTTTCCAAAGTTATTCTATCGTACTCCAAAACAGCTTCAACTAAATCACGAATGTTTTTCACTTTTAATGGAAGTTTTCCCAAATCACGATTATGCCCACACATAACACAAAAAATACGAACCCCAAACATATCTTCGTCGTTTGTTAAGGTTCCAGTACCACACCTTGGACAAGACCCTGTTAGTATCATAGTTTGGATCATATATTAATTCCTAAATATATTTTTTTAATAATATCTTTTAAATGAACAATTAGCATGTACTTTTGATCCTATCAAAAAAGTATTTTATGGCAAGACCTCATTTTTTTGATCTTCTAGCATTTTAATCATTTTTATATATTTTTCTTCCGATATTTTTCCTTGATTAAAATCTTTTTGTAAATTATCTATCATTTGATCAATTAATTGCATATCTCTGTTTTTATATGCCTTATTTCTGTTTTTCCAAATAAAAATTGATAGCCCTATTAGTAGAAACAAACCTAATGATATAGGTGCAACATACATATATTCAGCAGTTACAAATCTTTCTTTAATTAATTCAAACATTGTGGGTTCAGGAAGCTCCGAAATGAAAATTTCCATTCTTTCCATTCTTTTTATATTTTTCGCTTCTTGAACTTCATAATTAATGCCTTCCAAATTTATTAACTCTGAATCATCAGTAATATTAGTTACAACTTGGAATAAATTTTCAGGTATTACAATACGTAAATTATTTGAGCCGTATCTCCAATTTTTAACAAAAGACGTACTAGAACCCGAATAAGGAATTTTATACGCATACATTAATTCATGTTTACCTGGTTTTACAGATGCAAGAAGAGCAAACCCTTTATCTATCTGGACCCAATCTGCATTTGCAATTTCTGTGTCTATTATTAAATCTGTTGCTCCTTCAGGAAGGCCAAATCTCAATAAATCCATAGGTCCAGAACCTTGTATATATGTTAAATTGTCGGTGTTTTGCAATGTGACCATTTCTATAATCGATAATTCTCTGTTTAAGTGATCAACATCTGAAAAAAGTATTGATGAATTATAAATTGATATAGATTCATCAGATGTTGTTGTATCATAAACTTGCAGTACTAAGTTTTTATTGTCAGATGTAACATCAAACAATTCTGTATACCCTATCCCTTCATAGAAAATAGAAAGCCAATATAAAGCATCTTCTTTAATTTCAATGCTTTCAAAAACAAAAGCTCCTGCAATATTTGTTGTTGTGTAAAAAACTTCAGAGTCTTTGTCTAATTGCTCTATATAAAGAGTTATTGTTGTTTCTGTAATCGGTTGACCGGTAGTACTATTTACTACAATACCTCTTATTTCTTCTAACGAGTTATCTGCAAATAGTACCTTTTTTTCTCCAACACTTATTGAAAGAATTACTATAATGAAAATGGTTATTTTTATTAATCTGATCAATTATTAAATTTACTCTTTTTTAACTTCTAATTTGTTTGATTGTTTTATTAATTTGTTGAATTATTTTTTCTTCTTCAGAAGTTGTGACTTTCAATTCTTTTATTAAGTCAATAACTTCTTTTGTGTAGGTTTTTTGTAACCATTCATAATCGTCTTTATCTATAGTTCCAATCGAAAACTCTAATTCTGCATTTTGTAACCCTTCTATAAGAGAATCCCAACGTTGCTGTAAATAAGAATCGTTCCCTATATATATATCAACTTTTTTTTTATTTTTTATCAGCGGATAAACAATTAACACTATTGGAAAAATACAAAGCAGAATAGAAATAAATATAACCATTTTTAAGATCCAAAAACTTTATTTTCTAAAACGTCCGAAAGGGGAACCTTCGTTTTCCTAGATCTAGCTGGAATTAGAGCAAATATAGTTCCAAAAATTAATACCGGTCCAGCAAGCCACATCCAAACTATCATAGGATTAATAAGAACTCTAAAAACAGCTTTATCCTCTTCCATAAATTCTGAGGGAACTAAATAAAAATCTTCTACCAAATTTGTATGTATAGCCCCTTTTGTTGCAGAAATACGAAAAACAGGATAGTAAGACCTTTCAGGATATAAATACCCTAAATCATTATCTTTATGTTTTACACTAAACTTCGCTATTTGTTCTTTGCGGTCTGAATATATAGTTTCTTCTTTTTCAATATAAGTAAAAGAATAGTTTTCTATTGTTCTAGTTTCCCCGGGCTGCATCACAAAATCATTTTGGATACTGTAAAAAGATGATGCAGCAACTCCTACCCCAAGCATAACGACTGACAAATGAACAATATATCCTCCATATCTAGGTCTATTAGCATTAATTAGATTATAAAAAGCTAATATCCAATATTCCCCTTTTTTATGTCTAGCAATAGTTCCTCTAATCCATTCTTGAAAAATGCCTGCTGCAGAAGATATAAGAATCGCAAAAGAAGCTAAAGCCCAAATTTTTTGTATTTCAAATAAGAAAATTAAAAATGGAAGGGATATTAGTGCGATCCCTATAGGTATCCTTAACATCCTTACCGTAGTTTTCCAAGAAGCTTTTCTCCAAGGTAAAAATGGGCCTATCCCCATAATAAAAACTAACAACAGTATTAAAGGACCATTGACTTTGTTAAAAAATGGTTGCCCGACAGTCATTGTTGTTTCATCAAAAGTTTCAGAAAATATTGGAAATATAGTTCCCCATAAAGTAACAAAAGCTATTAAAAGAAAAAGGAGGTTTTGAGCCAAAAAGGCCGCTTCTCTAGAAAAAAAAGATTCTAGAGTTTCATTACTTTTTAATGTTTCAAATTTAACAATAAATATAACCAATGACGCAAATAAAGTAATACCCATAATTGCTAAGAAAATCCACCCCATAGTAGATTCCGCAAATGAGTGCACAGACGGAACAGGACCCCCTCTATTTATAAACATCCCTAATTGAGCCATTGTAAAACCTATTATTATTAAAAGAATATTCCACATACGAAACATTCCTCTTCTTTTCTGAACCATAATTGAATGAATAAAAGCACTCATCGCCAACCATGGCATCAGAGCAGAATTTTCAACAGGATCCCAAGCCCAATATCCACCCCAACCCAATATTGTGTACGCCCACCAGGAACCTAACAATAAACCAACAGTTAAAATCAACCAAGAAATCATACCCCATCGCCGCCCTAGATCAACCCATTCGTCTTTTCCCCCTTCTCCCGCGAGCAATACAGATACCCCTATAGCAAAAGGAATAGCAACTGATATAAGGCCTAACATTTGAAATGGGGGGTGGATAAACATACCAAAATGAATCAATAGTGGATTTATTCCTTGTCCATCACTAGGAACAAAATCCAGTTTTTCCAAAGGGTTAGCTAAAAACACTATAACAAATAAGAAAAACAGAAGAGTTAAAGATATTATGCCCAAAAAATATTTAGATGAATTAAAAGGCTTAGAACTAATTACTTTTAATGAAATAGCTCCCATAATAGAAAATGCCATTGCTATATATAGCAATGAGCCTGCATTACCTGAATAAAAAGCAACCCAAGAGTATGCACTTGGCATTGCCAGATTACTATTTTCAGCAACATATTTAACAGAAAAATCATTAACTACAAATGAATAAATAAGGCTTGCAGTTGAAATTAACAACAAAGGAATAACAGAATAAAAAGCCAATCTTCCACTATCAAATAGGCTGCTATTTTTTATTCTCCCTGAAAAGAATCCGGCTAAAGAAGAATAAAAAGTCACAATAAACGCAATAATTAATGAAATTTGACCTATAGCGACTACCATTAATTATCCTCACTATTTTTTAATATCTCTGAAATATCTTCTTTTGAAATATTTTCTTTTCTTAAAATATTCAAGATATAGTATTCCTTTTCAGTTAAAGAACTATAATCATTATCCACATTCTTTGATTTAGAAGAATTCCTTTTTAAAAATAATAAAGTAAAGAAAATTAAAAAGGCAGTTAATACAGATAATATTATAGGAAATATCCAAGCTAATAAACCTATTCCTTCTCTAGGAGGTTCCATTAAAACTACCGGCCCGTATTTGCTAACAAAATATTCTTTTATTTCTTGATCTGTTTTTCCTTCATACACTTTTTTAGAAACAACATTTCTCATTTGGGCAGCTAAATCATTTTGTGATTGATCTATCGATTCTCCAGGGCAAACAGGACACATTAATGACTTATTTAATGAATTAATTCTTAGGTCAGCTTGAGTTTGGGTTTGTTCTGAACAAGCGATTAAAAGGGATAAAAATATTAATCCAATTAACCCTGTAAAAATAAAAGAATGCCGAAGAAACATGATTTTTTTTCTGTACATGTATATATTTTCTAATATGATGAAACTCTAATCAACTATTATTTTTTTAAAATGTTTTAGCCTTCACAGACTTTAAAAAATGTTGTAAATAAACAACATGTTCCTAATATGTTTATGTTAGAAAAAAAATGACATTCAAATTCCCGAGTTGCCCCCTTGCAAAGTTTAATTTAAAAGGTGTATTAATATTCTCAACGATTTTGAAATACCTTTTTTGGTGTTCTGTTAGCTCACTGTAATAATTATTTATTACAAAGCTTTTTAAGACATTTTTAAAAATGTCTTATACGTTTTTTTGCGGGAGAGGGGGAGGTAGAAGAGGCTTATAACCTATTACAGGTTAGCAAAAAATCAAATTTGTTCTTGAAAAAAGAACTTAAATCCTTAGGTGGTTTTGTGTAAAAAAATATGTCTTTATTAACGAATAAGCAATCAAAAAAAATATGGGATTCTGTATTGGGAAAACTTGAGTTGCGTATTCCAAGACCTAGTTTTAACACTTGGTTAAAAGAAACTAAAGGTGTCTCTTTTGACTCTGATCTTTTTTTTGTGTCTGTTCCAGATGCTTTTACTGCAAGTTATTTAGAAGAGCGCATGCTTGGTATTTTAGAAAACGAAATTTCAGATATCCTTAAAAAGGAAGTAAAACTAAACTTTATAGTAGATGGGCAAAAACATAACCCAAAAGAAAATACTCCCATTGAAGAAAGTGTCCCTTTAAACCCAACTCCAGTTGTTTCTGTTAAAAAAGATTCCGGATTAAATCCTAAATATACATTTAAAAATTTTATTGTTGGAGATTCTAATGAATTAGCTTATAAAGGAGCACAAGCTGTATCCCAAAAAATAGGAGTTGCTTTTAATCCTTTACTTCTATATTCCGGTGTTGGCTTAGGAAAAACACATCTTTTGCATGCTATAGGAAATAGTGCACAAAAAAGAGGCCACAACTGTTTCTATACAACTTGTGAAGAATTTACAAATAAGTATATATCTGCTATCCAAAACGGCTCGACAGAAACGTTTAGGGATTTCTACAGATCAGTCGATATTTTATTATTAGATGACATTCAATTTTTAATAGGTAAAGAACAAACGCAAGAGGGTTTTTTCCATACTTTTAATTCTTTGTATATGAAGAATAGTCAAATTGTCATTGCAAGTGATCGCCCTATCTCTTCTTTAAAAGTTTTGGAACCTCGAATAGTATCCCGTTTTTCAGGGGGGCTCGTTGCTGATATACAAGTTCCAAAATTAGAGACAAGAATAGCTATTTTAAAATCAAAGGCTAGAAATACTGATTACACCATTCCAAATGAAGTTATCGAATATATTGCCAATAATATTAAATCTAATATTCGAGAACTGGAAGGTTCTTTGAATAGAATACTTGCATGGTTTCAATTTAAAGATGAAGACATTAGTTTAGATTCAGTAAAATTAATCTTAAAAGACCCTATTTCTTCTATATCGCCCCAAATTATTTCAGATATTGATGTTGTTTCCGCAGTATCAAAACATTTTGGAGTGTCACAAGACCAACTTAGAAGTAAAAGTCGCCAAAAAATGACGGTCCTCTCTAGACAAGTAGCAATGTATCTTCTGCGAGAAGAAACTGATTTAAGTTTATCTGCAATTGGGAAATTACTCGGAGGCAGAGATCACTCAACTGTATTACATGGGCATGAAAAAGTGTCTAATTTACTAGAAAATGATATTAATTTTAAAAGCACTCTTTTATCTATCAAAGACTCTCTATCTATCGAAAATTAAATTTTATTTCTATCCATACATGGAGACATAATGAAATTACTACTAGTTAGGCACGGAGAGACAAACGCCAACATTCAAATGAGATGGTCTGGGTATAATGATATTAAGTCAACCTTTTTAACAGAAAGAGGGAAAGAACAAGCTAAACAATTATGTTCTTGGTTAAAAAAAAGCGAGCTTTTTCCTACGCACATATATTCCAGCCCACAAATAAGGTCTAAAGAAACGTGCAATATAGCAACTAATTTTTACAATTTACCAATTCGTTTAACAAATGACTTACGCGAAACTAATCCTGGTATATTTGAAGGTTTAACATGGGAAGAAATAGAGGAAAAATATCCTGACAAATCATCTGCTTTTGTTAATTCTCGTAACTGGACCTTAATAACTAAATCAGAAAATGATGAAGAGAGATTAGAGAGGGGTAAAAAAATATTTAATTTTTTACTGTCTAATCACTCAAACAAAGATACCGTCTTTATTTTTTCCCACGGGGGAATAATGAGACAAATAATTGCAGCCATTTTAGAAACTAAAAAACTATGGAATTTATCTCCAAAAAACACTTCTCTTTTCGAATTTTCATTTGATAAAGAAAACTGGGATGAAAAATCAAATATATTTAACCCATTAAAATGGCAAATATTAAAATTTAATGATACTCCTCACCTAAGTGACTAGCATTTGCAAAGTTAACTACTCTACACCGAGTTGGCCCTTCTTTTTTTATACCTTTTGATCTTTCTATATCCCATGTTTCTTGATCAATTTGAAAATCAAATATTCCAGTATTAGGAATATTTAGTCTCCAAATCTGTTCTGATTTTAAAAATACATTTACTAGAAAAACTAGAAACCCACTATGTGTAAATACTGCCACTTGATCTTCTTGTTGGTGTTTTTTAATTAAAAAATCAACAACCCTTTCGGCTCTTTTCCTTATATTAGATCTCGATTCAGCATTTGGTGCCGAAGAAAAATTTTGATTTATTTCAAATTCTTTAGCAGCTCTTGGGTATAATTTTTTAATGTCGGTAAGATTTTTACCTTCAAATACACCTATACCATTTTCTTTTAAATCATCCATTTGAACTATTTTTTGTTTAGAAAAAGTTATTTCCGCTGTTTTTAATGCTCTTTTTAAAGGGCTAGAATAAATGTGAGTAGGTTTAAATTTCTCTGTTTTAAATCTTTTAGACAATAAAAAAGACTGCTTCTCCCCTAAAGAGGAAAGATCATAATCTAGTTGACCTTGCCACTTTCCATCAGCGTTAGCTAAAGATTGTGCATGTCTAATTAATTTAATTCTCATTTTTTAATATTTTAGGTTTTTGGGTAGGTATAAGAATAAGAATAGAAACTACAACCATAATAATTGCCGAAACTTGAAAAGATTTTCTCATGCCTACCGCATACGCTTCTCTTAATCCAATATTATTTATTATATCTGGGTCAGACATATCTGCATTGTATCCTAATGACCCCATTACTATTATCAATATCAAAGTAGGTAAAGCTATCCCAACTATATGCCCACCATTTCTAAGTAAATTCATAAAAGCTGAAATTATTCCATAATAATCTCTAGACGCACTTCCCATAATTGCACTTGTATTAGGGGCAACAAAAGTTATCATTCCCAAACCTGTCAACCCGGATCCAAACGCTATTATTAAAGGGTTCATTTCAAGGTTAACGGTAGAAAAAACAAACATTCCTATAGCTGCAATTACAGTGCCAATAAAAGCAGGCTTAACCGTTCCTATTTTATCAGATAAGTTCCCTGTTATAGGTCCCAAAATGATTAATAATATAGGGCTGGGTAGTAAATAAAGCATTGCTTGAGCCGTTGACATACCTAAACCAGATACTAGAAAAAATGGCATAAGAAACACAGTAGCTGTTTGTGCAGTAAAACAAAGAAATCTCTCAATTGAACCCAAAGAAAATGCTAATTTTTTAAATAAAAGCAAAGGCAACATTGGATAAGGGGTTCTTTTTTCCCAAAATAAAAAACATCCCAAAAAAAATATAGCTAATGAAAAACCTAATATTGTTTCTAATGGAACACTAACATTATATGTAAGAAAAGCTCTAGAAAAAGAAAAGGACACCCAAGCTAATTTATCAACAAAAGTTATAACCAATATCAAAACAAGAAGAAATAATCCTGAAAATATAATTCCACCCCAATCAAGTTTGTCTTTTCCATCTTTTCCTTTTATGTTAAATCTTTTACTTGATCTGTTTGGAATAGTTAAAATAGCAACAATAGTTGAAAATAAACTAAATATGGCAATCATTAGAAACATAAATTGCCACCCAAGTAAGCTTTCTATACTTCCCCCTAATATAGGGCCTCCTACTGCCCCAAGACCAACAACTGTCATGTGTAGTCCCAGTGCTTTTCCTCTTTCTTCGTCCTCAAAAGAGCTAACAATCATAGCTATACCATTAGCTTGTATAGTTGAGGCTCCAACTCCCATTAAAATTTTTCCAGCTAAAACCGTTTCAAAAGTTAATCCTGTTGCAGTTAAAAAAGCTGCTATTCCAAATAAAGAAAATCCTATCAACCAAGCATTTTTATACCCTATTTTATTTGCGATTGCCGCTGCTGGCATCATAAATATACTGACCGACAGCATATACCCTATAGCAAGCCATTGAACGGTAGGGATATCTACCCCAAATTGTTTTGAAATCACAGGGGTTACAATAGCAGTAGAAGACTGATCAGAAACAGCTATAAAAGTACCCAAAGAAGCCGTTATGTAAATCCACCATTTAAAATTAGGGCTATTTTCTACAAAAGAAAGAGGTAAAAAATTTCTTATTCCTTTATGTTGTTGCAATATTAATATTTCCTTCTTGATCTGCAACAAAAAGACTCTGAAAATCGTAGCCCCTTTTTCGGCATTCTTCGCTACCTCCGGACATCCTATCCATTATTGATAGAACCTTTACAACTTCACACCCTTCGGATTCTATAACATCTATAGCATGAAAAAGGCTCTTGCCAGTAGTACATGTGTCATCAATAACTGCAACTCTTAAGTTTTTAGAAATAGGACCCTCAACTGATTTCTGCGAACCATGTTCTTTTGCTTCTTTCCTAACAATAAGAGCAGATATAGGAGTTTTTTCCAAATAACTAACCGCTGCCACAGAGGCGACAATTGGATCGGCTCCCAAAGTAGGACCTGCAATAAAGTTAGCTCCACTTTTGTTAACTATGGGAATTAAACATTTTGCAGTTAAATATGCTCCTTCAGGATCTAGTGTAAGCAAACGTCCGTCAAAATAATAATTACTTGTTCCGCCCGCAGATAATTTAAATTTTCCGAAAGTTAAAGCTTTTTTTTCTATAGCAACTTTTAAAAGCTTTTCCTCATTGGTCATACTTTCTCCTTAGTTTATCCTTAGCTTACTTATATATATTTTTTTTTCTTATAAATGTTTCTACTCTTGGAGACACCATATTTTTAATACTTTTTTCTGTCTTTATTCTATTTCTAATATCTGAAGATGTTATATCGGGAGTATTTGTTTCTAAAATAGTTACCGCATCATTTATACCTTTAATTTTTAAATTCTTTAAATCAGAAACATTGAACCCTGGCCTAGTAATAGCCAATATTTTGCTTTCTTTTATTAGTGATTCTGGGTCTTCCCAATCAATCATCGATAAAACAGAATCTATTCCTAATAATACGATTGGTTTTATTTTTTTCTTTTTAAATTCTATTACAGTATCAAGAGTATAAGAGGGTCCGTTTTTTTTAATTTCTACGTCACTTATTGAAAATTTTGGTTCGTTTTCGTCTTTAAGAGCCAATCTAATCATCTCCAGTCGAAGTTCAGAATTTGTTATTTTTCTTTTATTCGATTTTAAATATGGATCTCCTGCAGGAACAAATACAATTTGATCTACTTTTAAGTATTCAAGTGTTAATTTAGCAACTTTTAAATGCCCAACATGTATAGGGTCAAAGGTTCCTCCAAATATAACCACATCAAATTTAGCCTTATTTTTCATAGTCCTATTTTACATTTTAATTTGAAAATTTGTCCTCATTTCGGTAAAATGTGTGGCATTGTCTATTTTATTTATCGTAAGGATTTATTTAATATGGTTGGAGTCATAGCTAATAAAAAGTCTGATATTTCATTATTATCTCATCTAATGAGGCGCGCAGGGTTTGGTGCATCAAGAACAGAGTTAGAAAATCTTTTACCTTTAGGATATGAAGAAAACGTAGAAATATTATTAAGCCCACAAAACAATGAGCCCGTTGATAAATTTAAGTTTTTAAGATACTACCCAATGTGGTGGAAACCCGGAACAATGGGAGGGGCAGGACAAGCAACATGGGTCTGGACTATGGTTAATAGCCCTAGCCCTTTACAGGAAAAACTCTGTGTTTTTTACCACAATATATTCGCCACAGGAGTTGCTAAAGTAGACCATTATGACGAAATAGAAGATATGATTGAAATGTTTCGTGAAAAGGGCCTGGGCCACTATAAAGATATACTAATGTCTGTTGCTAAAAGCCCCGCAATGATTTATTGGTTAGATCAAAATGAAAATCACGCAACAGCTGTAAATGAAAACTGGGGTAGAGAATTATTAGAACTTTTCACAATGGGTGTAGGTAATTACACTGAAACAGATGTAAGAGAAGCATCTCGTGCTTTTACCGGATGGACCTTAGAACACAAGCTTCCACGTTTTCACATGGGTAGATGGGATTGGGAATTTAAATTTATTCCCGAAGACCACGATTATGGTGAAAAAGAATTTTTAGGACACAAGGGTAACTTTGACGGTGAAGAAATTGTTGACATCATTCTCTCAAAAAAACCAACCGCTGAATTTATAGCTCGCCACCTTTATAGCTTTTTTGTCGCAGATGAGCCACAGGTTCCAGCTTGGTCTGTTATTCCACCAAATGACCCTGCAGCTATAGATTTCTTAGCAGATGCTTTATTGGAAAGCGATTATCATATGGAAACCGTTTTAAGAAAACTTTTTAACAGTGATTTCTTTAAAAACCAACTGTTTGAAAGAGTTAAAAACCCAACTGAAGTCGTTGTTGGGACACTTAGGCTTGTTGGAAATGCAGAGATGCCCTCTCCTGAGATTATGGAACAAACATCTCAAATAGCATATATGGGACAGGACTTATTGAATCCTCCTAGTGTAGAAGGTTGGCATAACGGTATTGAATGGATAAACAGTGGTACTTTAATGAAAAGAACTAATTTTGTATCTGAGCTAATTTCGGATACATCAAGACCCGGAGTTATAGATATATTAAATAGGTTACAAAAAATTAAACCAAATGCAGAATCTCTTGTTGATGAGAGTTTAGATTTATTGGGCCCGTTGGAAGTAAGTGAAATAGCTCGGAAAGAATTAATTGATCACATTACAAATTTGGGTCCATTTAATTGGGATGATAATTCAGGGGTAGAAAGATCTATAGAGTTATTACAATTAATAATAGCAACAAAAGAATATCAATTCTGTTAATGGAGAGAATAAATGACAACTATTGCAAAAAAAACAACTAAAGATCCTGTTATTGTTGTTCTTCAGTTAAGTGGTGGAAATGACTATTTAAATACTATTGTTCCTTACAATAGCTCTGAATATCGTGATTATAGACCTATTGTTAATGTGGAAGAAAATGATGTTATTCCCGTGACCAATAGTGTTGGCCTGCACCCCGCAATGGCACCTTTAGCCGATATTTATAAAGATGGAAAAATGGCTATTATTCATGGAGTTGGATACGAAAACTCTGTTCGTTCTCATTTTAGATCCATGGATATATGGCACACTTGTGAACCAGACAAACTAGGTACAGAAGGTTGGCTTGGAAGAGCTATTAAAGACATAGACCCTAATAAAGAAAATGTTGTTACAGGGGTAAGTATTGGCCCCTCCTTATATAGAGCTTTAGTTGCACCGGGAGTACCAATAGCCACAGTAGAAAATTTAGATAGCTATGGATTATTGACAGATATTTCACCAGAAGACAAAAGAGATAGAGTTCTTGATAGATACAAAAAAATGTATTCATCTACCGTGGGAACTGGCCCTGTTATGGATTTTCTATCTCAAACAGGACTCGATGCATTAAAAGGTGCTGATATTCTAAATGTTGCTCCTGAAATGTATTCATCTTCTGTAGAATATGCAGATAATTCTATATCAAAAAAATTAAAATCTATTGCTAAGGTTCATCTTGCTGATTTGGGAACAAGAATATTTTACTGTGACCACGGAAGCTTTGACACCCATGCAAATCAATTAGCTTCTCATAGATATTTATGGGATACCGCATCAGTAGCTATAAGAGATTTTTTTGACGACCTAAAAGAGCATAATGCTGCAGATAATGTCATTATGTTTATCTTTTCCGAATTTGGTCGCCGTGTAAGAGATAATGGTGCCGGAACCGATCATGGTTCTGGTGGGGTATGTATGGTAATAGGAGATTCTGTCACAGGTGGAGAATATGGAGAATATCCTTCTATGAAAGAACGTGATTTGGATCAAGGTGACCTTGTCCCAGACATGGATTTTCGAAGTGTCTACACTGCTATCATTGAAGACTGGATGAAGTTAGATCCTGTCCCTATAGTCGGAGGAACTTTTGAGAAACCTTCATTCATTACAAACTAGGGCACTTATATGTTAACTACTGAAGCAAAAGGAAGAGCATTAGATTTTAATAGAGTTATTGGGGGTAGGCCTTTTCGGGGCCTTATCCATCTTTCTCTTGGCGATGACGATCAAGTATATGCTGTCTGCAGGGACGCTTATAACACCTCCGGTGTATACAAATTTTACATAGGTCCCAATATAGAAGATGAATCTGAACAAGAAGATGTACTTTCTTTTGGGCCCGATGACCCAGCTCCTACAAGCAAGGGTGGTTTCACAGATTCTTGGCCTGCTTGTTCCGCTTATTACAATAAAGAGGTTTTTGTAACAGATGAATTAAGAAATACCATACGTGTATTTGATACAGAAGGTAATACACTTCGAGAGTTAGGTTTATCAAACCAAAATTCTTTAGATGAAATTACTCCAAGTAGTATTCATGGTTCTTCTTCTTCTAACCCTCCAGGTAATGACCTTGGAAAATTCAATAGACCATCTGGAATCGTTGTTGACAATGAGGGAAATTTACTAATTTCTGACACCCAAAACCACCGCATACAAAAAATATCAAGAGATGGCACTTATATATCCTCTTTTGGTAGACTGGGAACGGCTGACGGGGAATTCAATGCTCCATGGGGTATATGCTTAGATGAAGGGGGTAATATCTTTGTTGCAGACCATTTAAATAATAGAGTTCAAAAATTTGACACTTCAGGTAAACATATTATGACTTTGGGTGAAAAAGGCACAAAACCTGAATTATTAGATCATCCTTCAGATGTAACAGTTGACCCTGAGGGAGATATTTATGTTACAAGCTGGGCAAGTAATAAAGTTAATATTTATAACAGTGAAGGAACATATTTATTAGAATTATTCGGCTCAGCCCAAGAATTATCGAAATGGCAAAGACAATATGTAAATGCTAGCCCTGATGTTCAAAAAGCGCGCAGAAGGGTAAGTAATTTAGAACTTGAAAAGTTTTTTGCATTACCTACCTCTGTTCAATTTGATAAAGAAAAATCGAGACTGTTAGTAGTTGATTCTCAGAGATGGCGTATTCAAATATTTGAAAAGCTATCAAATTATACTGAACCCCAGTTTAATATTTAGTGATTATATAAGGTATTTTATTTTTAGTGAGATTATAATTAT